>MKWU01006197.1_pt1 | contig 12338 bp, 10 predicted proteins | sample 809101 | NCBI WGS metagenome assembly MKWU01 (sample SAMN05860141, study PRJNA318959) | sponge metagenome | host: Aplysina aerophoba | place: Slovenia: Piran, Adriatic Sea, Gulf of Piran | collected 2013-05-07
CTCGCTGGTTTCCCTCAGGCCGGGCGGTTCACCCGAGGGCCCCGCGGTCCACTCCCTCCCGAACCAGTGAAGCGCCAGAAGCGCCGAGGTGAAACTCTTGGTGGCGGGGATCGCCGTTTCCGTTCCGGCCCGCGTGACGTACGCCAGGTCCGCACGCCGGACCGCCGGGCTTTCGGCCTCGTTCGTCACCACGATCCGAAAGATCCCCTCGTCGCCGGCCCGATCGAGGAGGCGGAGCACACTCCCGGTCGCCCCGGACTGGGTGACGGCGATCAGGGCGCCGTCGCAGCGGTGTTCGCGCAAGGGCCCGTGAATCTCGCCGGCAGGGGAGACAGAAGCTGACAGTCCGGCTTCGCCGAACCAGCCGGAAGCGATTTCCGCGGCGTGGCGGCTGGTCCCGGAGCCGATCAGCAGAATCCGCTGCCCGTGGAGAGCGGGCCGCTCCCGAAGGACAGCCAGCCTTGCCGGCATGCCGGCCTCCAGCGCGGCCAGGGTCCTTTCGGCGGCCGCCGGCTGTTCGTGGATCTCGCGCCAGAGCGCCGGACTCTCCCGGCCCTCTCCGTTAGCAGCCGGTGGTGGAACTGGCGTGAGCACGGAGACGTCCGCTGGGCCTCGCTGACCCAGTTCTCCCGGTGGGGGCGGCGCGCGAGGGAGGAATACCTGGTGTATTTCGACGGAAGCGCAACGATGAGCGAGCCGAAGGCGAGCGGTTCAGCGGGGATTCAGCGGGCGTCGGATGCCGCGCAAGTTTCATCACAGGCTGCTCGGGAAACGCTCAGACCTCGTCGGCTCCTTCGAAGCGGCCCACCGCCCGGCCCGGCTTCACCGCCTGGCGCCCCCGGGCAATGGCGAGCGCACCTTCCGGGACGTCCTCGACGATCACCGACCCCGCGGCGACGAAAGCGCGGCGGCCGATGGTCACCGGCGCTACCAGAATGGCGTTGCTGCCCACGAACGCTCCGGCCTCCACCACGGTCCGGTGCTTTCCGCGCCCGTCGTAGTTGCAGGTGATGGTGCCGGCCCCGAGGTTGGCGCGAACGCCGACATCCGCGTCTCCCACGTAGGACAGGTGAGGAAGCGCCGCGCGCCGCGCCAGCACGGCGTTCTTGGTCTCGACGAAGCTCCCGGCAAAGGACTCGGGCTCGAGCCGCGTATTCGGGCGGATGTGGGCGAACGGACCCACCTTGGCGTCGCGCCCGATGGAGCTGTCGAGCAGAACCGAGTGGCTGAGGATGCGCGCGCCCGATTCCACCTCGGTGTTCTCGAGCCGGCAGAAGCTCTGGACCTCGGCGCCGGCGGCGATCGTCGTGTCGCCAGCGAGGCGCACCGAGGCTCCGATCCGGGCGCCGGGCCCGGCGCGGCAGGTGGGATCGGCCCACACCGTCTCCGGATCTTCGAGGAGCGCCCCGCTCGCGATGAATCGCCTGACGGTGCGACGGTGGGATTCGCGGACCGCCGCCGACCAGGTTGCGGCGTCTTCCACCCGGGTGTGCCCCGCGACGCTTCCCGCCGGCGCCGCCGCCGCGTTCAGGGATTCCACCGTCTCCCCGAAGCTCGCGCAGACGGCCGGGGCGAGAGCTTCGGCGGTCCCGGCGACGGCGAGGACCTGGCCGGCGTTGTTCTCGAGACGCAGCGGCCGGTTCTCCGCGGCCGCCACCAGCGCCCGGATCGCGCCGACCGGCGGGTCGACCACTCCCGGAGCGAGGATGGCGCCCCGGCCCCCGCAGCGTTCCAGGGAAGAGGAATCGTCCAGGACCCCGGCCGCGGCCACGAGTTCGTCCGGCTGCAATGAGGCGGCGGCCCCGGCGGCGGCTTCCGCGACGGTCGTGGCGAAGAACGGAAACAGTCCGGTCTCCGGGGGATCGGGATAAACGAGCAGAAAGTCCATGTTCGACGGGCTCCTCCCCGGTTGGACAGGGCGAAAGCCGGATAGCCGGCGGGCAGGCGAGCCCGCCGTCGGTATGACCATCCCCTGCCGGGAATTCTACGTGGGCCGCGGTTTGCGGCGGCCCTCGGGAGCGACGACGATGGTCACCTCGCCTCGGGGAGGCTCCTGCTTTGCCCGGCGGGCGAGCTCCGGCAGCGAGCCGAACCAGTGTTCTTCGTAGATCTTGGTCATCTCCCGGGAGACGGAGGCTTCCCGGGAGCCCAGGATTCCCGCCAATTCATCGAGCAGGTCCGACGCGCGGCGGGCAGATTCGAAGAAGACCAGCGATCCGGGCGCCTCCGCCGACCGCTGCAGGAAGGCCCGGCGCTTCGCGCTGCGCCGCCCCGGCGGGAAGCCGAAGAACGTGAACATGTCGGTCGGGAGGCCGGAGACGGAGAGCGCCGAGGCGACCGCGGACGGCCCGGGTACGGTGCGCACCGGCAGGTCCTCGATCCGGGCGGCTCGCACCACCCGGTAGCCGGGGTCCGAGATGAGAGGGGTTCCCGCGTCGCAGATGAGCGCCAGATCCTCCCCCGACCGGAGCCGGCCGAGGAGGAACTCGACCTGCTGCGCCTCGTTGTGGTCGTGGTACGAGACGAGACGCGCCGTGAGGCCGAAGTGGGTGCGAAGCCGCCGGGCGACGCGGGTGTCCTCGCAGGCGATCCAGGGAACGGCGCGCAGCACGGCGAGCGCCCGCGGCGAGAGGTCCTCGAGGTTCCCGATGGGGGTGGCGACGACGAAGAGGGTGCCGCCCGCTCCCCGCCCGGCCGCCGCTTTCATGCCGCGAACCGTACCCCGCACTCCTCCGTCCCGAGCGGTTCGGAAGACCGGTGCGGCGGGTTTTGCCGGACAATGGCCGCCGGAGAACCGACATGGACCACCCCGCCGCCTGGAACGAGCGCCGGGTTCTCGTAACGGGCGCCGCCGGCGTCATCGGCCGGCGCCCCGCCCCCCCCGCCGCGGCCCCCCCCGCCGCCTGGAACGAGCGCCGGGTCCTCGTAACGGGCGCCGCGGGCTTCATCGGCAGCCGCCTCGCCGCGCGCCTCGCGTCCGCCGGCGCCCGGGTTACCGGGTTCGACCGGATCCGGCCGGCCCGTCACCCGGCAAACGTCCGCTTCCAGCAAGGAGACCTCGGGGACCCCGGAGTCCTCGCGGCCGCGGTCACGGGGGCCGAGGTGGTCTTCCACCTGGCCGCGGCGAACGGGCACCAGGCCAGCATGGACGATCCGCGGGCCGACTTCGAGGACAACGTCATGGGGACCGTGTCGCTACTGGCCGCGGTGACGGGCCGGGCGCCCGAAGCTCGCGTGGTGTTTGCGAGCACGCGGCAGCTCTACGGCCCCGCCGAAACTCTTCCCGCGGGCGAGGCCCACCGGATCGCCCCGCCCGATGTCCACACCGTCCACAAGGAAGCGGCCGAGCATCTGGTGCGCCACCGCGCCGAGGACCGGGAGGCCCCGTTCGCCGTGCTCCGGCTCACCAACACCTATGGGCCGGGGCAGGCGACCGGGGGCGCGGGTGCGGGGTTCACCGGCCGCTTCCTTGGCGACGCGCTCGCCGGCCGGGCGATCACGATTCTGGGAGAGCCCGGACTCCTGCGGGATTTCAACTACGTGGACGACGTGGTTGACGCTCTCCTCCGCGCGGGACAGGCGGAAGCCCCTTCGGGGGTCTGGAACCTGGGAGCCGCGCCGGTGCGCCTCGGGGAGTTCGCCGAGGCGGTTTTCCGGGCTCTCGGCGAGGAGCCCCGCATTCGCTACGCGCCAATGGCTCCGGGCCTTGAATCCATCGCGATCGGCGATTTCCATTCGGATTGGTCGGCGATCCGGCGGGAACTCGGGTGGAAACCCGAGTGGCCCCTCGAATCCGGCCTGGCCGAGACCGTGCGCACCATGCGCACCCGGGCGACATGAAGATTCCGTTCCAGCGCCTCGCGGCCGCTGCCGACCCCGCCGCCCGCCGGGCGGTCGAGCGGGTGCTGGCCTCGGGCCGCTTCGTCCTCGGCCCGGAGGTGGAGGCGTTCGAAAGGGCCTTCGCGGGAGCGATCGGGGTCGGGCACGCGGTCGGAGTGGCCTCCGGCACGGACGCCATCACCCTCGCCCTGGCGGCGGCGGGAATCGGCCCCGGCGACCGGGTCCTGACCGCCGCGTTCTCCACCGGCTACACGGCGCTCGGCATCCGGCACGCCGGGGCGATCCCGGTCTTCGGCGACGTCGAGCCGGAGAGTCTCTGTCTCGACGCCGCCGCCGCGGCCCGGGCGCTCGAGACCCAGGACATCCGGGCGGTCGTCCCGGTGCACATCTTCGGGAACGCCGGCGCCGGCTGGGAGAAACTGCTCGAAACGGCGGCCCGCCACGGCGTTCCCGTCATCGAAGACGCCTGCCAGGCGCACGGGGCGCGCTTTTCGGGCCGGGCGCTCGGCTCCTTCGGACGGGCGGCCGCCTTCAGCTTCTACCCCACCAAGAACCTGGGCGCGCTCGGCGACGCCGGCCTGGTGGCGACGGCGGACGAGCGGCTGGCGGCGCGCGTGAAGAGCCTCCGCTCGGGGGGACAGGACCAGCGCCACCACCACGTCGCGCCCGGTTGGAACAGCCGCCTCGACGAGATCCAGGCCGCGGTGCTGAACGAGCGCCTCCCCGGGCTCCTGGAAGGAAATCGAAGGCGCGCCGCGCTGGGGCGCCGCTACCGGGAGTTGCTCGACGGCCTCCCGCTGCGCTTCGTGACTCCGGGCCCCGGGGTAGAGGGATCCTCCCATCTCTTCGTGATTCGGACCGCGCGCCGGGACGCGCTCCGCGAGCATCTCGCCGGAGCGGGTATCGACGCTCTCGTTCACTACCCGGCCGCACTCACGGAGCAACCCGCCTTTTCAGGCGCTTCGGGGGTTGCTGGAACCTGTCCGGAGGCAGAAGCCGCAGCCCGGGAGGTGCTGAGCCTGCCGCTCCATCCCGGCCTCCCGGAAAAGGAACTCGAACGGGTCGCGGCGGCGGTGCGGGAGTTCTTCGCGCGGGGGCCGTTCCCCGCACGGGTGTCAGAATAGATCCGTGGCGTTCGGTGCGAAACGGCAGGGCGCGGTGCTTTGCCCCGGCTGCGGAAAGCTCGTGGGGGTGAACGACCGGGAGTGTCTTTCCTGCGGCCGCCGGAACCCCGGGATGTTCGGCTTCGCGAGCATTCTTCGCTTCGATACCGACAGCGTCCTGAAGATCCTGCTCGCCGCCAACATCGGGCTCTTCCTGCTGGCGCTGGTGCTGAGCGTCGGCGCCATCGAGATGCGGGGGATTCTGGGGTTTCTGAGCCCGGACGGCCGCGTTCTCTATCGGCTGGGGGCCGCGGGGGGGATTCCGGTCTTTGCGGTCGGGAAGTGGTACGCCGTCCTGAGCGCCGGCTGGCTCCACGGCGGGCTGCTGCACATCTTCTTCAACATGTACTGGCTCTGGAATCTCTTCCCGCTGGTCGGGGAGCTGTTCGGAACCAGCCGGGCGCTCGTGATCTTCCAGGTCTCGGCGGCTACGGGATTCCTGCTGTCCTCCTTCATGGGGGCCTCCGCCATCGCGATCCCCTTCCTCGGCGGGGCGCCGGGAATCACCGTCGGCGCCTCGGCCTCGCTCTGCGGCCTGCTGGGCGCGCTCCTCTATTACGGCCGGAGGACGAGTTCGGATTTCGCCCGGACCATCTGGCGCTATGTGATTTTCATCGCGATCTTCGGCGCGTTCGTGCCGGGCATCGACAACGCCGCCCATCTCGGGGGGTTCCTGGGCGGGTATCTCGTCGCGTCGCGTTTCGGGGTCTTTTCGCCGGAACGGGGAAAGCACGGCCTCTGGGCGCTTGTCCTGCTCGCCGCCAGCGCCCTCTCGATCCTGTTGTCCGTGGTGGGCGGTTCGATCGGTTGAACCATCGCCCCAAACAATTCGTAGGAGAAAACAATGGCCAAATTGGTTCGCCCGTCCGAAGGCAGGATGCTGCTGGGGGTCTGCGCCGGGCTCGCGGACTGGTGGAATATGGACCGGACGCTGCTGCGCGTTCTCTACGTGCTGGCGAGCGTGTGCTCCGCCGCCTTTCCCGGCATCCTGTGTTACATCGTCCTCGGGATCCTGATGCCCCCCGAGGAGTGAGTCCGGCGCCCCACATTTCCGGCCGGCGCGGAACGCCGTAGCGGGCGCCGCCAGGGAACCCCGGTGGAACGCTCTCCGGAAGTCCCTTCCCGGGGAATCGTTGCCGCGCCGCTCCTCACCCGGCAGGCAGGCCGCGTAGCGGCGGGAGCGTTCCTCAGCCGCCTGCGCCTTCCATCGCCGGAGTCGCGGCGCGAAGGGCTGGCCCGGCTCTCGGCGTGGTCGCGAAACGCCGGGGTCTCGGCAGTGGTTCTCGAGGAGGACGCCAGCTCCCTGATTCCGGATCTCCGGGCGCTCGGTTTCGACGACGCGGGTCCCCTGCCGCGCTACTCCAGCCCGGTGCGGCCCGGTTGGCTGCGCCGCAACGTGCCCGCCCTTCTTCTGCCGCGCGCCCGCATCCCCGCGGAGGTAACGGTGGTTCCCGAAGCGCTGTCCGCCGCCGAAGAGAGCAGTCTCCGGGAGCGCCTCGCACCGGAGTTCGGCGCGGTTGCCGGCCTTGCGGACGGCCTCCCGCTCCCCGCCCCCGGCGGCCATCTGGGCCGCGGCGGGGAGCCCGTTGCGAGTTGCCGGTTCGAACCGGCGGACGGGGGCGCGCTCACCGTGCCGTTCTGGATCGCACCGCCCCGGGAGCCCGACCTGACCGCACTGCTCGCCGCGAGCGTGCTCACGGCCGCCGGCCCCGCTTCGTCCGCCTGGTTCGAGACGCCGCACCGGCTGCTGGCCCGAGGACTCCTGCTGGCCCGGTTCCTCCCGCGCCGCTCGCGGGCGCGGGTGCTCGTGCGCCAGCATGGGGATCGGGACCTTCCCGCACCCTCCATCGCCGATTGGCACCTCACCACGCCCACCGCCACCGGGGAATGCAAGGGCGGGCGGGAGGCCCTATAATCGTCGGTCCCACGCCTGCGGGTGCCGCTATCGTCTAGGGGTTAGGACGGGTGGTTCTCAGCCATCAAACCGGGGTTCGAATCCCCGTAGCGGTACCAGGCGTGGTTCGGTTTTTCCGGTGAGCAGCAAAGAGCCCCGGAAAGAGCCCCGGATCCGTTGCGAAGTCGTCCGGGGATCCGGACCCGCCCTCCTCGTGCACGGAGGCGCCTGGGACATTCCTCCCGAAGAGCGGGAAGCGCACGAGACCGGCGCGCTTGCCGCCGCCCGGCTCGGTTTCGAGTCGCTGAAGCGTGGCGCTTCGGCGCTCGACACGGTGGAGGCGGCGGTCACCCTGCTTGAGGACGATTCGGCGCTCAACGCGGGCACCGGCTCGGTTCTGAACCGCCGGGGAGAGGCAGTGCTCGATGCCTCCATCATGGACGGCGAGGACCTCCGGGTGGGAGGCGTGGCCGCGGTGCGCACCGTTCGCAATCCCGTCCGGGTGGCCCGCCGGGTGATCGATGCCACGCGGCAGGTGCTGCTCGCGGGGCCGGGCGCCGAGGAGTTCGCCCGGCAACAGGGCTTCGAGGCAATCCACCCCGAAGACCTGGTCGTGGCCCGCGAGGTGGAGCGGCTCCGCGACCACCAGGCGCGGCGGCGGGGCGCGGCGCCCCGGGGCACGGGGGGGGGGGGCGGCTCCGCGACCGCCAGGCGCGCGGGCGGGCCGCCGCGCCGGGAGACACGGTGGGCGCGGTCGCCATCGACGGCGAGGGCAGGATTGCGGCCGCCGGGTCCACCGGCGGCACTTTGGGCAAGCGTCCGGGACGCGTGGGGGACACCCCCCTGCCCGGCGCCGGCCTCTACGCGGATTCCCGGATCGGCGGGGTGGCTTGCACCGGGTGGGGCGAGGGAATCGCTCGGCTTTCCATGGCCCGTGCCGTGCTTGCCCGCATCGAGGGCGGCCGGGACCCGGTGGAGGCGGCTCGCGAGCTGCTTGCCGCCTGCTGGCAGCGGCTCGGCGGGCCCGCCCGGCCCCCGATCGTCACGCCCGACTCCCCCCCCGTGGCCGCCCGGGGGACGGCGCGGGGGGGGGGGGGGGCAGCGGCTCGGCGGCACCGCCGGCCTCCTGATCGTCACGCCTGACTCCCGCCTCGTGACGGCCTGGAGTACGCCGCGGATGGCGAGGGGCTGGGCGCACGGCGGCCTGGAGGGTCCGGTAGCGGCCGCTTGAGCGGGCCGGAGTTCGGCGCTCTTCGCGGGACCCGCCCTCTTGCTCACTCGGCGTTCTCCGGTTTTGCGTTCCTGCCGGGCCGCGATGCCGGCCGGAAGGCCGGCGCTCCCAACGGCGCCCTCACCGGCGTTCCGTCGCACAAACCTGCTAGATTGCCCGCTCCCCGGGTCGCGAGCGCCCTTAGCTCAGTGGATAGAGCAACAGGCTACGAACCTGTAGGTCGGGGGTTCGAATCCCTCAGGGCGCGCCACCCAAGGACGCTAGTCTTCGGGCTGCCCAACGGATCTGAGAGGTTTGGTGGTTGGTGTCCTACTGCGGAGTGTTGTCATGCTGAACACGGTGCGCCGGCGTCCGTGCACGGACGCCGGAGCCCTGATTCCGGGGCTCTTGATGCTTGTCATCGCTCTCCCCGGGTGTGGTGCGTCCGCACCCGAGGAGGAGCCTCCCTCCGTCATTCCGGCCGGGACCGTCGACGACTGGCCGGCGATCCTGGAGCGCGGAGTGATCCGCTTTGCCCGCCGTGGGTTTGACGAGTTCGAGACGCTGCCGTCGCAGGGTCTGTCCCAGGAGCGCTACCGCTTCCTCGCCGACCAGTTCGCCGAGCGCTACGGGTTGCGCGCGGAGTGGGTCACCGAGCCCACTCCTCCGCGGCTCATGCACGCCCTCGAGGAAGGCCGCGCCGACGTCGCGGTCGCCACCCTCACGGTCACCGAATCCCGCCTGCAGCGGGTCGCGTTCACGGTCCCGCTCACCATGTCCCGGGAGTGGGTGGTGGGGGCATCCGAGGGCGTCTTCGGCGTTCCTCCCGGAACTTCCTACGAAGAGAGTCTCGAGACCCACTATCCGGATGCGCCCCGGGCGCCCGTAGCGCCGGAAGCGGATCCGCTGACCGTCCAGGCGCTCATCGAGGAAGGCGTCATCGACGCGACGATCCTCGACGAGGCCGCCGCCCGGGTCGTCGTCCGCTCCAGTCCCGAGGTCAACAAGCTCAGGGAGCTTCCGGAGGCGAGGCGCATCGCCTGGGCGGTGCGGAAGGAAAACCCGGAACTCCGGGGCGCTCTCGACGATTTTCTGACCGAGCACCACACGGTCGCAGACGAGCCCTCCGAAGTCCGCGATTGGCCGGCGATCCGGGCGGCGGGCCAGCTCCGGCTCCTCACCATCAGCTCGCCGGTGACCCACTACCTCTGGCGGGGCGAACGGCTCGGGTTCGAATACGAACTGGTCCGGCAGTTTGCGGAGCACCAGGGCCTCGACCTCGCGGTGATCGTGGCCCGGGATCACGCGGAACTCGTGGAAGGCCTGCTCACCGGCCGCGGCGATCTGGTAGCGGCCGGCTGGGTGGAGACCCCGGCGCGCGCCGGGGAGGGCCTCCTGTTCACGCGCCACTATCTCGAAATCCAGGAGACCTTCGTCACCGGCGGCGAACCGGTCACCCAGTTGGCGGACCTGTCCGGCCGGACGGTGACCGTTCCGGAGGCGACGAGCTATCTGGCGACCCTCGGCCGCCTCGCAGGGGACTTCGAGGTCGAGGCATTGGGGCTTTCGAGCCACGCCATCCTGGAAGGAGTGGCGGAGGGTGAAATCGACGTCACCCTGGTGGATAGCCACCGCGCCGAGCTGGCCGCGACCTTCGAGCCGCGGCTCAACCTGGGACTCGCCGTTGAACCCGCGATGCAGCTTGTCTGGGCGGTGGGCCCGGGTCGTGACGACCTGAAGCGGGAACTGGACGCCTTCCTCAACGCCGGCTATCGCGGCCTCGAATTCAACAGTCTCTACAACAAGTACTTCGTGAACCGGCGGCGGCAGGCGCGCCAGCGGGAGCACCGGGTTACCGGAGACGAACTCTCGCGGTTCGACGCCCTGGTCAAGCCCGTCGCCGAGTCCGAGGACTTCGACTGGCGCCTGATCGTTGCGCAGATGTACCAGGAGAGCGGCTTCGACCCGAACACGGTCAGCTTCGCCGGAGCCCGCGGCCTGATGCAGGTGATGCCGCGCACGGCGGAGGAACTCGGCGTGGATCCGGTCCGGCTCGCCGAGCCGGAAGTGGGTATCGACGCCGGGGTGCGTTATCTGGCGTGGAGCCGTCAGCGATTCCCTGATCTCCCGCCCGGCGAGCAGATCTGGTTCGCGCTGGCCGCCTACAACGCGGGGTACGGCCACGTTCGGGACGGCCGCCGCCTGGCCCGGCAGCTCGGGATGGACGGCTCGCTGTGGTTCGGGAACGTCGAGGAGGCGATGCGCAAGCTGAGCGATCCCGAGTACGCCAGCCGGGCCGCGCACGGCTACGTCCGGGGCTCTGAAGTCACGCGCTACGTGAGCGAGATCCGGAGCCGCTACCGCGCCTACGTGGATCACTTCGTCCAGTTGGAAACCGCGGATCGCTGACGGCCGGGCGCACCGCCCGGGGCCCCGGGTCTTCCGGCGCGGCCGGAAGCCGCCCCCGCTCCGTTTGGTACGGGGCCGAGCGCCGTGGGAAGATTGAAGCCGCCCGCGTTTTTCCCACGAGGGGGGTTGCAATGCCTCGTCTTCCGCACCGGCTGGTAGCCGCGACCGCCTGTATCCTGCTCTTCCCGGCACTCGGCGCCGCCCAGAATTGGACCTGCGAGCAGGTCATGGTCCCGATGCGGGACGGAACGCGCCTCGCGACCGACGTCTACCTTCCGCGCGGCCAGGGGCCGGGCCCGTTCCCGGTGGTTCTCGAGCGCACTCCCTACAACAAGGGGGCCTGCGCCCGTTCCTCCGCCGAGTACTTCGCGGCCCGCGGATACATCGCCATGGCGCAGGACGAGCGTGGCCGCTACGAGTCCGAGGGGGAGTACTACTGGCTCATGGACGAGGGCTGGGGGGAGCGGCAGGACGGCTACGACACCATCGAGTGGGCGGCGCGGCACCCGCTGTCCAGCGGGAAGGTGGGCACCCACGGGCTGTCGTTCACCTGTGCGAACCAGCTCCTGACCGCCCCCACCCAGCCGCCCCATCTCGAAGCGATGTTCTGTTCGCAGTACGCGTCGAACAGTTACCGGGACATCTTCTGGCAAGGGGGCGCGCTCCACATGGTCCTGCCGACCTGGCTGCTCACCCAGCGGGAAATGGTGAAACCGCTACGGATGAACGTCCCGGGCCACCGGGGTTACCTGGGCTCCGGGGATGCGTGGACCGCCTGGTACGACGAACACCGCGAGGTGGGTGACTCGTTCACCGAGAGCATGTTCTCGGACATGTACAACGACCTCGTCGGCAACCCGTACTACAACGACTACTGGCGCCGTCTCGCGGTGGACGAGCAGTACGACAAGTTCAACGTCCCCGTCTATCACCTCGGCGGCTGGTACGACCGGCACATTCACGGCACCGTCCGCCACTTCAAGGAGGTGAACGAGATCGGCGGACCGAAGGGCCGCGGGCAGCAGAAGCTCATCGTGGGGCCCTGGATCCACGGCTGGCCGCCGGCCGACGACCGCGTCGGCGACATGAACTTCCCCGGCTCCAGCATCGACGACCTGGCGCTGCGCCTGCGCTGGTTCGACCACCACCTGAAGGGCCACGACAACGGGATCATGGATGAGCCTCCGGTCCTCATCTACGTGATGGGGGACAACGTCTGGCGCGAAGAGAACGAGTTTCCACTGGCTCGCCAGCAGGAGGAGGCCTGGTACCTGCGCGCCGGTCCCGCGGAGAGCGCCGACTCCCTGAATGACGGCCGCCTCTCGCGCGAGCCGCCGTCCGGCGACGAGGCCCCGGACTCCTACGAGTACGACCCCCGGAACCCGGCGCCGACCATCGGCGGAGATCTCTTCGTGGAACCGCGAGGGGCGCAGGACCACCGGCCCGCCGACCGCGTCAGCCTCACCTACACCTCGGAGCCGCTCGATGCGCCGCTGGAGGTGACCGGCTTCGTGCGGGTCGAGTTCTTCGCCTCTTCGACCGCGGTGGACACCGACTGGGTGGTCACCATGACCGCGGTCCACGAGTCCGGCTACGCGCAACTGCTCCGCCAGATGATCCAGCGCGCCCGCTACCGGGAGGGGGACGAGGCCCCGGTGCTGCTGACCCCGGGCGAGATCGTCCCCTACACCATCGAGCTCTACCCGATGTCCAACGTCTTCCTTCCGGGCCAGCGGATCCGGTTGACGGTCACGAGTTCCAGTTTCCCGAAGTGGTACCCGAACGGGAACACCGGCAGGGAAATGATGGAGGACCGTCCCGG
>MKWU01006198.1_pt1 | contig 12336 bp, 8 predicted proteins | sample 809101 | NCBI WGS metagenome assembly MKWU01 (sample SAMN05860141, study PRJNA318959) | sponge metagenome | host: Aplysina aerophoba | place: Slovenia: Piran, Adriatic Sea, Gulf of Piran | collected 2013-05-07
ATGATGTCCGCGCCTTCCTCGGCCAATCGCTGGCCGTGCCGCACCGCAGTATACGGGTCCCAGTAGCGACCGCCGTCATAGAAGGAATCCGGCGTCACGTTCAGGACCCCCATGATCCGCGTGCGTTTCGAGCAATCCCACTGGAACCCGTCGCCTTCGACGACCAGTTCGTCAGGCACGGTCAGACTCCCGGGGCGGCCAGAGGAGGATCTTTGAACGGTGCGTGAGCTGGTGTTTCGGCATCATCGGTCTGTGCCTCCTCTTCAATTACGGTTTCATCCCCGGCGTTGTGCCGTGGTATGACTTCACGCTTCACGGTCGAATCCAGCGGTTGCCCTTCGATCACCCTTTCCATCTGGTCCCGGTCCAGCGTTTCATGCTCGAGGAGGGCCTCGGCCATCCGGTGCAGGGCGTCCTCCCGCTTTGAAAGGATGGCTTCCGCGCGCTGCCGGCAGGCATCCATGATTTTCCTTATTTCCTCATCGACCTTCACGGCCGTCCTGTTGCTGTAATCCCGTTTCCGTGTGAGCTCCCGGCCCAGGAACACCTCCCCTTCCGGGTTTCCAAGGGCCAGGGGTCCCAGCTCGCCCATCCCCCAGCCGCAGACCATGTGGCGCGCCAGTTCCGTGGCGCGCTTTAAATCGTCTCCGGCCCCGTTGAACGTGTCGCCGACCCCGATGCGTTCGGCGACCTGTCCGGCCAGCAGGCAGGCGATCTGCCCCCGGCACCAGGCTTCCGAATACAGGTACTGGTCCTCCTCGGGAATGGAGTAGGTAGTCCCCAGCGCTTGTCCACGAGGAATGATGGTGACGCTGTGCGGGGAGTCGACCTCCGGGATCAGTGCGGCGGTCACGGCGTGGCCGCTTTCGTGGTACGCGACGGTCCTGCGTTCTTCCTCCGACATGATCAACTGGTGTTCCGAACCCATGACGATGCGGTCCCTGGCACGTTCGAGATCCTTCATGGTGATCTGCTTGTGATCGTTCCTCGCGGCGAGCAGGGCCGCCTCGTTTACGATGTTTTCCAGGTCCGCGCCCGACATGCCCGGCGTAAGCCTGGCCATGGTCTTCAGATCGACGCAGTCCGCCAGGGGCTTGTCCCTGGCCTTGATGTCCAGGATCTGCTCGCGCCCATTGACGTCCGGGCGGTCCACGGTGACGTGCCGGTCGAACCGTCCGGGCCGGAGCAGCGCCGGGTCCAGCACGTCGGGCCGGTTCGTGGCGGCGATCAGGACCACCCCGCTGTTGGGTTCGAAACCGTCCATTTCCACGAGCATCTGGTTCAATGTCTGCTCCCGTTCGTCGTGCCCCCCGCCCAGGCCCGCTCCGCGGTGACGGCCCACGGCGTCAAGTTCGTCGATGAAGATGATGCACGGGGCGTTTTCCTTGGCCTGCTTGAACAGATCCCGCACCCGGGAGGCGCCGACTCCGACGAACATCTCCATGAAATCGGCGCCGCTCATGGTGTAGAACGGTACACCCGCTTCACCGGCGACCGCGCGTGCCAGGAGCGTCTTTCCCGTACCCGGCGGTCCCAGCAGGAGTACGCCTTTCGGCAGACGTGCGCCGAACCGCCTGAACTTATCGGGATGCTTGAGGAATTCCACGACTTCCCGGAGGTCGCGCTTCGCCTCTTCGACGCCGGCCACTTCGCCGAACTTTACGCCCTCCCGCTCGCCGGTGAGCCTGGCCTGGCTCTTGCCCATGGAAAAGAGCCCCTTCTGCCCGCCCTGCATCCGGCGGAAGATGAGGATCCACAGGCCGAGTATGAGGAACAGCGGCAGCCAGGTCAACAGGTGGGTGTACCACGAGGCCGACTTGGGACGGGCGGTAATCGTTACGTTCTGTCGTACCAGTTCGTCGACCAGGTCGGGGTCTTCGAAGGGAATCTCGACTTTGAACCGCGTCTCGAGGGATTCCCGGTTGCCGGCGACCGGGGTACTGACTCCGTTTCTGAATTCGCCGACGATGGTCTTTTCGAGCATCGTCACGCTCAGAACGTTCCCATTGGCCAAGTGGTTCCGGAACGTGGAGTATCCGATTTCCAACCCGTCGGAACGATTCCGGCTGAAGAACTGGACCAGCACCACCGACAGCAGGGCCAGGAGCACCCACATGACGATCGTCCGGGTCCGGCGCGGCGCGTGCTGCCGGTTGCCGCGGCCCTGGCGGGGTACGGCGGACCGCCGGTCCCGCTGCTTCTCGTTTCGCCGTCTGGTCGTCTTCATTCGATCCTGTCCGTCTTGTGTGCCTGACCGTATCGTCGTACGGCTCCGTCCACCAGGCCCGGGTAGTGCGCCGTCTCCATTTCGGAAACCAAGAAATAAGCGTGAGAATATGCAAGGCGTTTCACACCCCGCATACCCCCACGCTCAGGCATCCTGTTCATCGACCACGGCGACGTGCGGCAGGTCCCGGTATCTTTCCCCCCAGTCGAGACCGTACCCTACAACGAAATCGCCCGGTATGTCGAACCCCTTGTAATCAATCGTCACGGGCGCCAGGTAAGCCTCCGGTTTGACCAGCAAGGCGCATACCTTCAGGGACAAGGGTTCCTGCCTGGTCAATGCGTCTGTAAGATAGCCCAGCGTCAGCCCCGTGTCAACGATGTCCTCGACGATCACAGCGTGTCTTCCACGGACATTCAAATCGAACATTTCGGACCGTACGGTACCCGTGGAAACCCGCCCCTTTCCGTAGGATGAAGTGCGTACGAAGTCGATGGAGTGAGGTACCGTGATTTGCCGCATCAGGTCGGCCAGGAAGACCACGCAACCCTTGAGACAGCCTATGAGCACGGGGTTTTTCCCCCTGTAGTCGCCCGACAGTTGCGCCCCGAGGCTTCTTACCTTCTCCGCGATCTGTTCTTCGGTGAGCAGGATCTTCATATTGGATTCCAACCTGGTCCGCCGGCCGGTGCGGTCACTGCGCCATCAGTTCAAGGCGTCCGTCATCGACACCTTGGGCGCCGGCCAGAGTCTTCCGCCTTCAGCCCGGGTCATTCGCCATCAGTTCAAGGCGTCCGTCATCGACACCTTGATCGCCGGCCAGAGTCTTCCGCCTTCAGCCCGAACTATTCGCCACTAGTTCGGCGACCATTACGCGGCGGGTATTCCCGGTAACCAAACCCTCGTTGCTCTGCCGGTGACCGGCTACCCACAACACGCGGTCGCCTCCAGTAACCACCGGGACGCGGTTGCGCAGCAGCCTGGGCACATCCCATTCGTTGAAAAGTTTCTTCAGCGACTTGTGACCCGCCAGGCCGTAGGGCGACATGCGGTCGCCCGGTTCGCGCGAACGCACGGTCCATTGCCGCGGCACGGCCTCGGCGTCGAACACCGCCCGCTTCGGGGTCGCGGCCGGCGCGTCCGCTGCCGATCCTTCCTCGATGCGGATCGACAGGCTCGATGCCGGAACTTCCACCCGGCCGGGAACTTCGAAGTCCCGCCGGAACGGTACAAAGGAACCCAGGCAGGCTACCAGTTCGGACCTTCGGCATTCCATGCGGATCCCGCCGGGCAGTTCATGGATCCGGCCGATTGCGCCCCGGCCGATCCACGCGCGGGTTTTTTCCACCCGGTCGAAATTCAGACGCTCCTCGCTGCCGCCCGCCGACCTGACCAGGTGCCGGATCAGTACCCGCTGTACGGCAGGCGCCGCGTTCGGCCAGTCATGAAGGTCCATGCAAAGGATGTTCCGGTCCGCGACGCGCGCATGATCGGCGAGGAAGGCCGACGCCCTTGCGTCGAGAAATTCCGCCTCACAACGAATCGTGTCGGCAAGGCGTCCGAGGCCCTGCACGATCCTGGGATTGTATTCCCGTCGCAGCATGGGCACCAGGTGGTGCCGGATACGATTGCGGAGGATATCCTGGTCGGCGTTAGTTCGGTCGACGCGGAAGGACAACCCGTGGATCCGTGCATAGTCGGCGATCTCGTCGGAGGTGACGTCCAGCATCGGCCGGATGATCCAGCCGTCCCTGACCGGCCTGATGGCGGAAAGACCCGAACTGCCGCTGCCGCGAAGGAGGCGCATCAGCACCGTCTCGGCCTGATCGTCCGCCGTATGTCCGGTCGCCACGGATTCCGCGTCCTTTTCAAGGAGCACCCTTCGCAGGAATCCGTACCTTGCCTTGCGCGCCCCCTGCTCGATGGAACATCCCGTCTCTCGGCAGTAGGCGGCGACGTCCGCCCGTTCCGCGACGCAGGGAAGGCCCAGGGCAGCCGCGTATTCCGCGACGAAAACGGCGTCTTCCCGCCCTTCCTCACCACGGAGACCATGGTCGAGGTGCGCCGCCTCCAGTTTCATGCCCAATTTGCCGCTCAGGCCGTGCAGGGCGTGAAGAAGGACCACCGAGTCCGCGCCGCCGGAAACCGCGGCGATCACGCGGTCACCTGTCTTGATCATCCCGTGGCGACGGATCGTCGCCTCGACTTTATGTACAATGGATGCAGGCATGGGGAATCAAACTGGAATCATAACGAAAATGGCCTTCCGAATGTAGAAAGGCCATGAAAAATAGCGGCGCAGGGATTCGAACCCCGGACACTCGGATTATGATTCCGATGCTCTGACCAACTGAGCTACGCCGCCTCGAATCGAACAACCCAATATAGAACCAGGACTTAATCCTGTCAAGGCCTTAACGCGGATTCCCAGTCGGTTCAAATGTGATTGTTGTTGACCTGTGTATACCGTTATATTATTCATGTTTCTACTTGAATTTACAAGCATTTCCGTCGAGGTGAGGCTTGGCTGAACCGGAAGCAAAAACTGCCGCTTCTCCCATATCCGATGCCGGGGACGAAGGACTGGTTCGCGGGTTGGGACCGCTCGAAGCCACGACCATCATCGTGGGCGGAGTGATCGGTTCCGGCATCTTCCAGGCGCCGAGCGTCATCGCCTCCAACGTGGGCTCGCCGGGCATGAGCCTCCTCGTCTGGCTGGTCTGTGGCATCCTCGCGCTCTGCGGCGGACTCTGTATCGCGGAAATGGGCGCCATGCTCCCCCGGACCGGGGGACAGTACGTCTACATCCGCGAAGCCTACCGCAGGCGATGGCTCACCTTCATCTTCGGCTGGTCCTCTTTCTGGATCGTCTGGCCGGTGTCCATCGCCGCCGTCGCCAACGTGTTTGCAGCCTACCTCGCCAGCGTGGTCAACGTAGTCACGGCGGACGGGGCCGTCCCGGGGATCGTAATGAGCGCCGGCGCCCGCGCGCTCATCGCGTGCGCGTGCGTCGTGGTGCTGACGGCCATCAACGTGATCGGCGTACGCTGGGGCGGCCGGGTCACCAACCTGTTCACCTTCATCAAGGTCGGCGCGCTCGGGGGGCTGATCCTGCTGGGCCTGGTCATGGCCGAAAAGGGTTCGCTGGCCCACTTCTCGCCGTTGTTCGGAGGCGGAGGGGCAGCCGTGGGGGGATTCGCGCTGGGCGCTTTCGGCGCGGCCATGGTCACCGGTTTATTCGCCTACGAGGGGTGGACGTTTTCGAGCTACGTCGCGGGTGAAATGCGCAGACCGAGCCGCAATATCCCGCTGTCGATCATCGCCGGAATCGTGTTCGTGATCCTGATCTACATGGCGGCCAACTTCGTCTACATGCTCGTCCTGCCCTTCGAGCAGGTCCAGACATCGCCCTGGATCGCGGCCGACGTGATGAAGGTACTGCTGGGCGACTGGGGCGCCCTGTTTATTTCGGTAGGCGTCATGTGTTCCACCTTCGGCGGAGTAAATGTGCAGATTCTCGTAGCGCCGCGCCTTTTCTACGCCATGAGCAAAGACGGCCTGTTCTTCGAGCGGCTGAGCCGGGTGCACCCCAGGTTCCGCACCCCGGCCGTCTCCATCCTTACCCAGGGCATTCTGGCCGCCCTGTTCGCCCTGACGCCAAGTTACGAACAGATCATTGCCTACGGGGCCTTCACGAACTACGCCTTTTCGATAATCGCCATCGGTTCGGTCATCGTGTTGCGGTTCACCCGCCCCGATGCGGAACGGCCCTACAGGGCCTGGGGATACCCGGTTACGCCCCTGCTGTTTCTTGCCGTGATCACCGGCTACCTGGTGTCACTGCTTACCAACGTGGAGTTCATCTACAATACGGTTATCGGCCTGGCCATCGTCGCCGCCGGCTTTCCCTTTTACTTCTACTGGGAAAAGAAAAACAAAGGAAATTGAGGGAACTCATGCGGGATTTGCTTATCGTAGAACAGAATAACGTCATCCGCTACGATGATGTATCTCTCTCCCACCTCCAGGAAACCCTGGAAGAGTCCAAGGGTTTGTTCTGGCTGGACCTCGAGCAAATCACGGACGAAGACGCGGCGTTCCTGAGCGACTTCAAGGAGTTCGGCGCTCATCCCCTGGCGGTGAAGGCATGCCGGGAGATATCGACCCGGCCTTATTCGGCAGTGTTTCCGGGACACCTGTTTATCGTCCTGCACGTGCAGGAGAGTCTGGACGCGCCCCCTGTCAAGCTGGGTTTCTTTCTGGCGCCCGACTACCTGATTACCATTCACTCCACTCCGTTGGCCCTTTTGAAGGAAGTCAAGGACCGGATTCAGCAGGATGCCCAGTTGATGCGGTCTACGGATCTCGCGGTCGCCCTGATCATGCAGACGATAGCGGATCGCCAGGACCCGCTGATATCCGAACTCACCGCGGAAACGATCGCGCCAGACCAGGACGTGGAAGCCCGATGGATATACGACACGCAGCGCCGCCTCATCGACATGATCCATCTCGTCAAACCGCAGTGCGAAATCGTTCATTCGCTTTACGGCGGCGAGAAACTCTCCCTGCAGCCGGATACGATCGTCCAGCTCCAGGACGCGTACTACCGTTTCAGGAACATGGCCGACGCGCTCACACGTTCATGGGAGATGCTGAACGACGGGGCCACGGCCGTCCAGACGAAAGCACTCAGGAGAATCGACGCGTCCGCGAGGCGGCTGACCTTCCTGGTCGCCATGCTGCTCCCCGTGCTCGTTCTTTCCGTCCTGCTGGGGATCGACGACCCCCTGGTGAATAACGCGGTCAAACCGGTGGTTGTGGGCATCGGTCTGGCGGTTTCGTTGCTGGTCGCCGCAGTGCTGATCCTGACGGCCAGAAAGCGGTAAGGTTTTTCAACTCTCGAGGCATCCGTTGAACCGCCGGCCATCCGTTCATCACGTCATACGGTATTTCCTCTTCGCATGCGTCTTCTGCCATGCCGTCGGCCCGGCCGCCAGTTCGGCGCAGGACCGCCTGGTCATCGTTTCGCCGCACTGGGAAGGCATCCGCTACGAATTCACCCGGGGTTTCGACGCCTATTACCGGGAGGACACCGGCCGCGGGGTCGAGATCGAGTGGATGGACGTCGGGGGGACTTCCGAGATCATCCGGTTCATCAAGTCCGAATTCACCGGAAAACCGGGTGGCATCGGCATCGACATGATGTTCGGCGGGGGCAGCGATCCGTTCGTGGAACTGGCCCGCCTCGACCTGCTTGCTTCGTACAGGATGCCCGATGCCCTGCTCTCGAGGCTGCCTGCCGAGGCGGGCGGTTACCCGATATACGACGCGGGGTACCGGTGGTACGGCGCGACGATGGCCGGATTCGGAATCGTGTATAACAAGCGGGTGGCGGAACTCGTGGAGTTGCCCCTGCCCGAAACCTGGGAAGACCTGGCAGATCCCCGGCTCTTCTCGTGGGTCGGTGGGGCAGATCCCAGGAAAAGCGGCAGCGCGCACGTGCCCTTCGAGATCATCTTGCAGGTCTACGGCTGGGAAAGGGGCTGGCAGATTATCACCGCGCTGGGCGCAAACGCCAGGGGATTCGCGAATTCGGGAAGCCAGGTGCCCAAGGACGTGACTTCCGGCGAAGTGGCCTACGGGATGGCCATTGACTTCTACGCCTGGGCACAGATCAACGCCGTGGGCCCTGAAATGATCGGATACACCATGCCGGACAATCTCACGATCCTGAATCCGGACGGCATATCCATCCTGAAAGGCGCACCCAACCTGTCCGTGGCACAGTCGTTCCTTCGCTACGTCCTGTCCGAGCCAGGCCAGCGCCTGTGGATGCAGAAACCCGGCACGCCGGGCGGGCCGGAGAGATTTCAGTTGAACCGGTTCACGGTTCTGCCCCACCTGTACCAGCGCATCGATCCTGCGCATACCTCGGTCACGTTCAATCCTTTTACCTGGAAGTCTTCCTTCGTGTACGATGCCGTGAAAGGCGCCGCGAGGCGTCATATCGTCGACGACATGATCGGCGTATTCGTCATCGACGCGCACGCTGCCCTGCAACGAACGTGGCGGCGCGCCATCGAGGCGGGAGACGTGGCGCGTCTGCTGCCTTCTTTAGGGGCCATGCCCATCACAGAGGCGGAATCCCTAGTCCTGGGCGAACGCTGGCGGGACCAGGGATTCAGAAACCGGACCCTGCTCTCGTGGAGCCGGCTGGCGGCCGAGAAGTACGCCTCGGGCGGGTCAGGATCTGTCGGCGCCAGGTACTTGCTTTTTGCAGGCAGCGGGCTGGTGCTTGCGGGAATGGTACTATACCTGTGGAGGTTGAAGCGGAGAAGCCGTTGAGGATCATGGTCCCGCCTTCGTACGGTCCCGTACGGCGCGTCGTATCAGCGCGGACGGGTGCGTGTTTTTTCATACCCTGAACGTAATTTCATATCTTGAGAAACCGATTATGGTCAGTCTTACACTGCAGGGAATCACCCGGAAATTCGGTGACGTGACGGCGGTTGACGATGTATCTCTGGAGATCGCACGAGGTGAACTGTTCTTTCTTCTGGGCCCATCAGGCTGCGGCAAGACGACCCTGCTGAGACTGATCGCCGGGTTCTATGCGCCAGATGCGGGCAGCATCCTGTTCGACGGTCAGGAGGTGACGCGCAGACCGCCCCACCGAAGGAACACGGGCATGGTGTTTCAGAATTATGCGCTCTGGCCGCACATGACCGTCCGGGATAACGTGGCCTACGGACTCGTCCTGCGCAAGGTGCCGCCTTCCGAACGGAACGACCGCGTCGCCGAAGCGCTGAGGATGGTGCGGATGGAACGCTACGGGGAGCGGTCGCCGAACCAGCTGTCCGGCGGCCAGCAGCAGCGTGTGGCGCTTGCCCGCGCCCTCGTGATCCGCCCGGACGTGGTGCTGCTGGACGAGCCGCTGTCCAACCTGGACGCCCGGCTTCGCCTGGAAATGCGCGATGAGATCCGGCGTATTCACGATGAGACCGCCACGACGATGATCTACGTGACCCACGATCAGAAGGAGGCCCTCTCCATGGCGGACCGTGTGGCCGTGATGGATACGGGGGCCGTCGCCCAGACCGGTGAACCGCGTTCGATCTACGACCGGCCCGCGAATGCATTCGTGGCGGATTTCATCGGGGAGACGAATTTCGTGGCCGGAAGGTTGACGCGGTTGGACATGCCACTGGCCGTCGAGACCCCGGTCGGCATACTCCATTCGACGATCGAACCCGCCGAGGACCTGTCGCCGGGAGACGAAGTGATCTGCTCAATCCGGCCCGAGGCCATCCGTGTTTCGAGACCGGACCCCACCGGCGGCGAGGAAGAAAACGTGCTATCCGGCGTCGTCCGGCAGACCGTCTATCTTGGAGACCACGAGCAGTATTCGGTCCGGCTGGACGACGGCACGCTGGTGAAGCTGGTTGACCATCGTCCCGGCCAGCGACTTGCCGGTCCCGGTACGCCGATCCGATTGTCATGCGATCCATCCCGGGTCGTCGTGATCGGGAAACCGGGATAGTGGTGCCGCGGAGCATATGCGTATGAATCGTACCCGATTCGATCTCTCGGACCTCACTCCCGGCGTCATCGCCATACTGGGCGTCCTCGTCCTGTTCTTCGGCCTCTTCCTGTTCTATCCGATCCTCCACGTCCTGATGAACGCCTTCTACACGGACGAGCAGTTCTCCATGGAGTTCTTCGGGCTGATGTTGCAGAGCCCGGTCCAGCAACGCGCCCTGCTTAACAGTTTTGAGCTGGGTATCGTGACCACCGCGCTGACGACGATCATCAGCCTGCCCATGGCCGTCGCGCTGGTCAGGTACGATTTCTTTGGGAGGGGGTTGCTGGGCGGACTCGCGCTGGTGCCCATGATCATGCCCCCTTTCGTGGGCGCCATCGGGATGAAACAGATGTTCGCCCGTTTCGGCTCGATCAACCTGTTCCTGCTCGAAACGGGCTTCATCGACGCACCCATCGACTGGTTCGGCGGCGGCGGATTCTGGGGCGTGGTGATCCTCGAAGCGCTGCACCTCTACCCCATCATGTACCTGAACATCGCCGCCGGGCTGGCCAACGTGGACCCCAGCCTGGAGGAGTCGGCCCGCAACGTGGGCGCCGGCGGCTTCCGGCTGTTTCGCACCATCACGTTTCCCCTCATGCTGCCCGGATACTTCGCCGGTGCGATCATCGTGTTCATCTGGGCTTTTACGGACCTGGGCACGCCTCTGATCTTCGAGTTTCGCGAGGTGGTGGCGGTCCAGATCTTCAACATGTCCACCGACGTCCATGGGAATCCGATGGGATACGCCCTGGTCGTCTTCGTCGTCCTGGTCACCCTCGCCCTGTTCTACCTGTCCAAGAAGTTCTTCGGCGGCCGCCACTACGAAATGGTCGCCCGCGGCCACGTGACGTCGGCCTCGAAACGCGCGACCTCTTTCGAAACCGTCCTGATATGGGGCATGCTCCTCTCCATCACGGGTATCGCGCTGATCCCCCACCTCAGCGTGGTGCTCACTTCCGTGACCGAGCGCTGGTTCATGACCGTGCTTCCCTCCGATTATACCACGGCCTATTACGGTCAGATCTTCGAGCACGACCTGACGCTGCTCTCCATCCGGAACAGCCTGTGGCTGAGTGTAATGAGCACAACCATCGATATCGTCCTCGGCGTCGCCATCGCCTACCTGTTAACCCGGCGTCGCTTTCCGTTCCGGGACACGCTGGACGCCGTGGCCATGTTGCCCCTGGCGCTGCCTGGCCTGGTACTCGCGTTCGGCTACATTTCCGGTTTTTCGGGAACCGTACTGGACGTCCGCGTTTCCCCCGTTCCCCTGTTGATCATCGCCTACGCCGTGCGCCGCCTTCCGTACATGGTCCGGGCGGCCTACGCCGGATTCCAGCAGATGAGCGTCACCCTGGAAGAGGCCTCCATGAACATGGGCGCCGGTCCCTTGAGAACGCTATGGAAGATCACCATGCCGCTCGTACTGGCCAATATCGCGGCAGGCGCCATTCTCTCTTTTTCCTTCGCCATGCTCGAAGTGAGCGACAGCCTGATCCTGGCCATCAAGGAACAGTATTATCCCATCACCAAGGCGATATACAGCTTGATGGGCCGCATTACCGACGGTCCCTACATGGCGAGCGCCATGGGCATGCTGGGTATGATCCTGTTGGCATGCAGTTTGCTATTTACAGGTAAAGTACTTGGCAAGAGGATGGGCCAGCTGTTCAAGGTATAGAACCATCGGAGCGGATACAGCGTCCAATAGGGTAGTCAGGGTAGCCGGTCAATAGCCTGATGCGGCTGGCCGGATCGATGGAACGCCGAGGAATTCCATGCGGCCGAGTGGCCGGTACCGTATTCCCGGGTTTGTCGATTTCTCGAGCAATGTGCCTATGTCCACCTTCCATCTCGATTCCAATTCAAAGCGCCCCTCGGCGATAGCGCGTATCCGTCAGAACGTGAAGCGAACGATGGTGTCGGGATTGCTCGTGCTGATCCCGCTTGCCGCCACGGTCGCCATACTGAGTTGGCTACTGACCTGGATGGACTCCTTTGCCGAACCGGTCATCCGGGGACTGCTGGACCTGGATACCCGCATACCGGGACTGGGTATCCTGCTCATGCTGGTCGTGATCTACGTGGCCGGCTTCGTAGCGTCGAACGTACTGGGCAGCAGGTTGATTTCCTGGTTCGAGGACCAGATGATGCGGCTGCCCGTCGCACGAAGAGTCTACCACCCGGTAAAGAAACTGCTGGACTCCTTCGCGAAGGTGGGTGAGACCCGCACATGGAAGACGGTATTGGTCGAGTACCCGCGCCGCGGGGCGTGGATGATCGCTTTCATAGCCGGGGAGATCCCGAGTGAGGGCGATCGCGAGAATATGGTCAGCGTCTTCGTTCCCAACACACCCAATCCCGCGGCCGGCCGCGTCGTAATCGTGCCGCGGCGGGACGTGATACCCGTGGACCTGCCCGTGGAGGAAGCCCTGGAATTCGTCGTATCGGGCGGAACGGCCTTCAGTAACGTGCTGACCCTGCCTTCGCTGCGGACCGGCGACCGTGCGGCGCCCCCATCCCG
>MKWU01006200.1_pt1 | contig 12330 bp, 10 predicted proteins | sample 809101 | NCBI WGS metagenome assembly MKWU01 (sample SAMN05860141, study PRJNA318959) | sponge metagenome | host: Aplysina aerophoba | place: Slovenia: Piran, Adriatic Sea, Gulf of Piran | collected 2013-05-07
CGTTGTGCTTGCGCCTGTAGGCGCCGTGCCGGGCAAAGCCGCAGCCGCCCTCGGGATGCTTGGGACACTTCTTCAGCCTTGCATTCTTCCACTTCTTCTGCGCAATGTACTCGTCGCCGTCATGTGGCATTTTCCAGAGTAGCTGCGTGATGGTCACTGGCCCGGCGGTACCAGCGCGCGGGCCTCCCTTGCTGTTCAGGCGTTGATGCGCTTTCCCCCTTAAAGCGCCTTGCCGCCAGACAACAGCAACACCGGCATGCACACCTGCCGACAACACGCCCGAACCCCGCTCGGGACGCAGAAAACACCCGCACTTTGTTCCGCGCTGTTCCCGATCGCCATGCAGATCGCAGTCGATTCAATTCGCAACTTTTCCTTGCTACCGGGAAGAAACAACTAGGCAAACAACACAATGTCGCCTTGGACACAAAGGCCCGGGCCATGGCAGCGCGATCCTTCGGGGCCATTTGGCGTCACCGCGGCGATTGATGTCCAAGCTCTCCACATCGACCATTTCGAGCGCTGCCAGGAACAGCCTGCTGCGGCTTGAAACGATGGAGCTGTCTTCAAGTTCGGGGATGAGAGTTGGTTGAAACATTGCGGGAAGGCGGCTGATGTGGACATCGCGCATCTTGGGGCGAACTCCAGTGTTGCATTCCGCTTGCGTCCACTGACTTTTGCTCCCACGCCAACCCACTTTCCGAAAGCAATTCCGGTTTTCCCGGACAGGCGAAGCCTAAACACGCACGTCTTGCACGTTGCACGAGGCTCTGTGGTTGAATCGCACCAAGTTGCTGCCATCGTTTGACCTAGATTGCGCTGGAGGATTGCCTGGGATAGTCCGACAGCTTTCCTGTGCCGAATGGCTTTGGGCGCATCTTGGAATTGATCATGCCCAGCTTGTACTCGGCGGCATTCAGGCTTACCTCTCGGCTGGGGAGATATAGTGTCTTCGAGCCGTCGTTGCCGCAAGGCCATGCAGCGGGCGCTGACGGTTGATTGTCGTGGGTCTGCGGCCTGTCGCAGTAAGGGGCGGAGATCAATTGTCGACCCCTCGCTGGCGGGTACAACCGTGTTGCTGAGGTCGCATGTGACCTGCATTCCCGCCAAGGTCATTGCGCATGCCACTGCGACTGACACAGGATAAACGTGCACGCGGCTGCAAAGGGTCGAAGTCAGTCGTTGAAAGCGCAGGAACTGCCAATCGGCAATGGAGTATTGGACATGGTGGGCAGCTTTGACGGTCGCGACACATTTGCGAAGGCCGTGGGCGACCTCGCGCTTGGCCTGCCAATAGTCCTTCATGATGCCGAGCGGGCAATCTACGCGCTTTCCGCCGAGTGCGCCCAAGGGAAGTGGGTCAGCAAGTTCACCTCCAGGAAGGGCACGGTTGTTGTTCTCACCCGCAGGCGTGCCACCACTCTGAAGGCTCGCACATACGATGGATCAATTGCCAGGATTGCCGTGCCGGAAGAGGCCAGCCACGACTGGGTGCGCTCAGTCGTCGACCCCTCATTCGACCTGCGCCACCCGCTCAAGGGACCTTTGCTCAGTCAGCGAGATGGAAGCAGTCACCTGCATCGTACGGCTTTGGAAATGTTGAAGCGCGGACGCATGCTGCCGGCCGTGCTTTCCTGCGCCTGCCACGAGGACAATGCCCAAGTGCGCCTTGCAGGCAACACCGTGATTTCCAACGACGATGCAAATGCTGTCCTGAAGGAACCGGCCAAGGCCCATTCGGTCATTCACGCAAGGCTTCCTCTGAAAGATGCAACCAATTCGATCATTCATGTTTTCCGAAGTTCGCAGGGAGTTGAGGAACATTGCGCCATTGAGGTTGGCAGCCCCAATCGCAGCCGACCGGTTCTTGCGAGGCTGCACTCTTCCTGTTTCACGGGCGACATCTTTGGATCCCTGAAGTGCGATTGCGGCACTCAACTCGCAAGATCAGTCTCGGCGATGGCAGCTGAGGCGGGAGGCGTTTTGCTGTACATGAACCAAGAGGGACGGGGAATCGGCCTGGTCAACAAGGTACGCGCATACGCACTGCAGGACCAAGGATACGATACAGTCGAATCCAATCACCGATTGGGCTTCGAGGACGACGAGCGTGACTTTCGACTGGCTGCCGACATGCTGCGCCAGCTCGGCTTCATGAAGATCCGATTGATGACCAACAACCCGTCAAAGGTCGATGCAATTGGCAGCGAGGGCATCGAAGTCGTGGAACGCGTGCCCATTCCGGGATGGAAGAACCCTCACAATGCAGCCTACATAGACACCAAGATTGGAAAGAGCGGGCATCTCTGATGGGAGCAACTCGCGACGACCTTGTCGTGACCCGCTGGCTGGCGAGATTCAGAGGACGCGGCTTTCCCTGCTCCGTCGGCCAGAGAGGAATTGCCTTCAACAAGATCGAGGGTGACAGAACCACTCCAGCGGGGAGTTTCGGTCTGGCCCAGATTCTTTATCGGCCCGACCGCATCGGTGGCCACCAACTTCCGGCCGGATCACGTCAAATTCGGCCATGCGCAATCTGGTCGGATGATCCTGCGGACCCAGGCTACAACAGCCCAGGAAAGCGGACGCAAGGTCAGTCGATTCGTTTCCGGCACGAACGTCTGTTCCGCGCCGACCCCCTCTATGACATTGTTGTCGTAGTCGTCTTCAACATGAACCCCGCAGTACCCGGCAGAGGTTCTGCCATATTCCTGCATTGCTGGCGCCGGCCAAGGGTCCCTACCCTAGGCTGCATTGCCTTTGATCGCCACGACCTGCTGTGGATTGTCAACCGCCTGGATCACGGGACAAAGCTAGTCGTCATAGGCTGAACGGACACGGTTGCGCAGGCACTCATGCACTCCAGTCACCGCAGCGAGTAGTCGCGCTTGCCAAACACTGCGGTCCCAACCCTCACAAATGTCGCTCCCAACCTGACCGCCGACGCAAAGTCGGCGCTCATTCCCATGCTCAGGTCGCTCAGTCCGTGCCGCTCGGCAAGAGCAGCAAGCAGCCCGAAATGGAGAGCCGCTTCATCGTTCATCGGCGGTATGCACATCAATCCTGTAATCGGAAGATCGAGTGGCTTGAGCTCGTCGAGAAAGGCATCCAACTGGGACGGCTGAACACCGGACTTCTGCCGCTCTTCGCCTGTGTTCACCTGAACCAGCAGCCCTGGACATCGGCCGGACGCGTCGGCCAGACGAGCGATTTTCCTTGCTATTCTGACACGGTCAAGAGAGTGAACCACGTCAAACAGTTCCATTGCCGCGCCAACCTTGTTGCTTTGCAGCGGCCCCAGAAGATGCAATCTGACGTCCGGAAACTCGTTCCGCAGGTTCGGCCACTTCCGCTGCGCCTCGTGAATCCGGTTCTCGCCGAAGTCGCGATGGCCCTGTTCGAGAACCTGCCGCACGCGCTCCACGGGCTGCAGCTTGGCAACCGCCACTAGCGTCGTTGTGCCAGGCGGTCGACCAGCTGCCGCTTCGGCGGTCTCAATTTCGCTCCTGATTTCTGCTAGTGACATTTCAATCTCTTTCGGAACCAATCGATCTGCATTCGGCCAGCCAACTCCATTTGAATCGCGTGCAGCTGCGTCTGAGGCGCAACTTCAATGCTGCATTCGTCGCCTTAACATTGTATGGCTCGGTTGTCAGTCGCGCCGTGTCGGCTCCCGGACACGAGCGGCTCCCTGAATCCAATACGCGATGTCGCCCCATGGGCAGTGTTCAATGGCTGCACGACACAGGACTGCAAGCGCCGGGACCAATGTCCTCTTGCATGTCGCCCGCTTGGCGCCACTCCTGCTCGGCGCTTCAGGCATTGTTGGCGGCTTCAATTCAACCCGTGGCTCCACATCCCGGAGAGGCATTCCAGGATTCCTGGGACGGCGCAAGATTCCTCGTGGAACTCCAACCTGTTGACAACTTGCCAATGTTCCCTCGAATTTGTAGTTGGAAGCGCTATCACACAGAACAGTTGTACACATGACCAACAGTCGCATTTATTCATTCGCCGCCGCGCTCTTTCTTGCCGTCGGCCTTGCAGCATGCTCGGGCAATCCGTTTTCGAGGGACGATGGCTCTTCCGTATTCAGTGGAGCCGAAACTCCTCCCAATCAGGAACAGGAACCGCGCCAAATGAGGTTGCGTGACGTAATTTTCGCGCCGGACCAAACCGAGTCGGCGACGAAAGTCAATCGCCACATTTGGCAGGCAGCTCTCGACGTGATGGAGTTTCTCCCGGTGGAACAGAGCGATCCGTTCACCGGAGTGATCGTGTTTGGCTATGGCACGCCGCCGAACGGCGACGTGCGATATCGCGCAACGGTACGCGTGACCGACCCTGCGCTTGATGCGCGTTCGCTCAGCGTGTCGCTAATGGACGAAACTGGGCTTGTCGACAAAGCCCTGCGCCGTGAAGTCGAAAACGCCATTCTGTCCCGTGCGAGAGAGATTCGAATAGCGGAACTCAACCTCTAAGCGAGGGACTCCACAGTTTGTTGAGGCACTGCGGGTGCAGTATGTCCGATATTGACATTCCGAGGATCGAGGCGCGCTGGCAGGAGCGGTGGCTGAAAGCCAAACTCTTCGTCGCCAGCGAGAACCGCGATCTGCCCAAGTACTACATTCTCGAAATGTTCCCCTATCCTTCAGGGCGCATTCACATGGGGCATGTGCGCAACTACACCATAGGCGACATCGTCGCCCGCTACCGCATGGCGAAGGGCTTCAACGTTCTTCATCCGATGGGTTGGGATGCCTTTGGAATGCCGGCGGAGAACGCCGCCATCGAGAACAAGCTGCATCCACAGGAATGGACACGCAACAACATTCGCGACATGCGAAGGCAGCTGAAGCTGCTCGGCCTTTCCATCGACTGGAACCGCGAACTTGCCACCTGTGATCCGGAATACTACGGCCAGCAGCAGGCCATGTTCCTTGACATGCTCGAGGAGGGATTGGTTTACCGCAAGAATGCAACGGTCAACTGGGACCCGGTTGACAACACCGTGCTTGCCAACGAGCAGGTCATCGACGGTCGCGGTTGGCGTTCCGGCGCTCAGGTCGAGCAGAAGGAACTGACGCAGTGGTTCTTCAGGATTTCCGACTTCGCCGAGGATCTGCTTGCAGCGCTCGACCACGCAGATGGATGGCCCGACAAGGTGCGCCTGATGCAACGCAACTGGATCGGAAAGTCACGCGGTTTGGAGTTCGACTTCGAAACGATTGACTGTCCGCCTCCACATGACAGATTGAGAGTCTACACGACACGGCCGGACACCTTGACCGGCGCAACTTTCACCGCGATCTCGTATGAACACCCGCTGGCCGCCGCCGTGGCTCAAGCCAGCCCGGAAGTTGCGGACTTCATCGCTCAATGCCGCCGCACCGCGGCTTCGGAAAGCGAACTCGAACTGGCGGAGAAGATCGGGGTGGACACCGGTTTCCGCGTCAGGCATCCGCTGGACGACTCCGTTGAACTGCCAATCTGGGTCGCCAACTTCATTTTGATGACCGTTGGGACAGGCGCCATTTTCGGATGTCCGGCGCATGACCAGCGCGATCTTGACTTTGCGCGAAAGTACGGTCTGGCCGTCAAGGATGTCTTCGCGCCGATGGATGGAGAAAGTCCGGTCGAAGACACAGCCTTCGTTCCGCCAAAGGACGAAAGGGTCAGGTACCTGTCAAGGATCGCGGGCGACGAAATCCAGACCGGCAACGAAGCGGTGGATGCAGCCATCGCCCATTGCGAAGGCCTTGGCATCGGCAGCGGCGTTGTTCGGTATCGCCTGCGCGACTGGGGCATCAGTCGGCAGCGCTACTGGGGTTGCCCAATTCCGGTTGTCCACTGCGAGGCATGCGGCATCGTTCCGGAGCGGCGGGAAAGACTTCCAGTTGTCCTGCCGGTAGACGTCTCTCTTGACATTCCGGGAAACCCGCTGGACCGGCACCTTGCCTGGCAAAGCTGCCAGTGCCCACGGTGCGGAATGGAATCCAGACGCGAAACCGACACGATGGACACCTTCGTCGACAGTTCATGGTATTTCGTGAGGTTTACCGCGCCGCGTGCAAAGCGGCCGACGCAACCTGAAACGGCAGCCTACTGGATGAATGTCGATCAGTATGTCGGGGGCATCGAGCATGCAATTCTGCATCTCCTTTATTCCCGGTTCTTTGCACGAGCCATGAGCATCACCGGCCATCTTCCCAGCAAGTGCGCCGAACCCTTCGACGCCCTTTACACTCAGGGAATGGTCAACCACGCCATTTACCTGAGCAGGGACGAAAGAGGCTTTCCGGTCTACCATTACCCTCACGAAGTCGACGTCGACGGAGACCTGGCCAAGCTGAAGGCAACGGACGAACCGGTGGAAGTGATTCCTTCGGCCAAAATGGCCAAGTCGAAGAAGAACGTCATCGATCCGGAAAGACTGATTTCCCGCTTCGGCGCTGACACGGTGCGCTGGTACATGGTGTCGGATTCTCCCCCCTCACGCGACATTGAGTGGACCACCTCCGGAGTCGAGGCTGCGTCGCGGCATTTGGCGCGAATGCGGCGTTTTGCCGCCGAACTCGGAGAGTCGGACAATGCGGATGGCGGTGGCGACGACGCGTTGCGCAAGCTGGCGCACCGCGCAATCGAATCCGTGTCCATCGACATCGAGAAATTCGCCTTCAACCGGGCTGTGGCACGCCTGTATGAACTGTTCAACGCCATCACACGCTCGACCGCCGCTGACCGGGTCAAGCGGGAGTGCATGGGCATTCTCGTGAAGCTGATCGCCCCGTTCACTCCCCATCTGGCCGAAGACATGTGGAAGTCGCTCGGAAACGATGAATTGGTGACCGGTGCGGACTGGCCTGTTGCAGATCCGGAACTGTTGGCTGTCGAACACATCACTCTGCCAATTCAGGTAAATGGAAAGCGCCGGTCCCAGCTTGTTGTGGAAACCGGGCTCACGGCCGAGGAAATCAAGGAACTGACAATGTTGGATGCCGCCGTTAAGCGTCATCTGGCTGGGGCAGCGCCAAGGAGGGTCATTTATGTCCCGGATCGCATCGTCAATGTTGTTGTGTAGACTTGTTGCTGCAACAGTACTCTTGGTGGCATTCAGCGTTGCCGCCTGCGGCTTCAAGCCCGCTGCGATAGACCGCAGCGGCGATGCCACCGTGTTTGGCAACACGAAGGTTGAAGTTGCAGGCGACCAGGCAGGCTATCAATTCGAGCGCGTCTTGCAGCGGAAATTCGGCTTTGCCAGCAGAACCGCGCCGTACCATCTCAAGGCCTCAATTGGCATCACGGGCGCCGAAGCCGCGATTCAGGGTTCGGGTGGCCACTATCGGTTTGAACTGGTTGGCACGGTTGGTTTCACGCTTGTTGACGCAGCGGGCGAAACAGTTCTGGAGAGTTCGGCGACCGAGATCGTGTACTGGGGATCCAAGCGGGAGGTAATTGCCAACCTCGCAGCGCGAAGGGATGCGGAACAGCGACTGTACAACGAACTTGCGGACCGAGTCTTCACATCGGTGATTGCCGCCCAGGCAACGCATGCGGACAGCACGATGGAGCGGGCCGCGAATCTGGGAGGTTGACGCTTGAAGGCGACTGCTGCATCAGAATTGCATTGCTTGCCTGATCCAGTCAACGCGCCCGGAGAGGCTGGACACAGCCAGGGACATCCGAATTGAAGCTCAGCGCCGCCCGACTACGCAGCTTGCTTGCTGATCAGAATCTGCCTCACGCCGGATTCCTGCTATTCGGAAACGAGCCCGCCCGTATCTCGCAGTTGCGGGACAAGCTCGTTGACCGCATTGGCGGTCCGGACGCCATATCCGAGATGCGTGTCGAACGCGTCGACGCAAAGGAAATTCCAGCAGATTCAAGCAGAGTTGCCGATCTTGTCCAAGCCGTGAGCTTTTTTGGCGGCAGACGCGTGGTATGTGTCGAAAACGCTGCCGGGAGCATCTGGCCCAGCATTGAGCGCTGCTTTGCGAACTGGACCGAGGACCACGCCACGCTGGTCGTGTCCGCAGGAACACTGCCCGCCAGTTCGAAACTGAGGAAACTGTTCGAAACCAATCCCAGATTGGCCTCGGTTGCCGTCTACCCCGGCAAGCCACAGCAAAGCGAAGTCGTTGATGCCTTGGCAGAGGCCGGCCTGTCCGATGTGAGCCAGGAGGCGCTTCAAGATCTTGTTGTCATTGCCGGCGAGCACGAAACGGCGGAGCTTCAAAACCTTGTGGAAAAGCTGGCGTTGTACAAGCTGAATGACGATACACAGTTGCAGCCAAAGGAAGTCGCGGAGTGTGCGCCTCTAACAGGCGAGACGGCGCTTGACGAAGTGTTGAATGCAGTGGCTGGTCGAAGGGCAGCTGACATCGGACCGGCAATTCGCAAGTTGTCGAGAAACGATCGGCGGCCGGCCCGCATGTGCACGCAGGCCAGGACGCTCTTTCGAAACATCCTTCTCGCGGCCAGCCATCCACAAGGACCTAGGGCTGGGGCAATGTCGATTCGGCCACCATTGTACTTTGAACGACGTGACAACATGATCAGATTTGCCCGACTCTGGGGCGCGGAAGGCGCCCGCCAGGCGCTGCAGGACTTGTCACAGGTTGACCTGCAAGTTCGGACCAACATCCGAGTTCCCGCAGAAGCAACAGTCGAGCGCGTGTTCATGCGTCTTGCGCTACGAAAGCTGCCGAGTCGTGATTGACGTCCGCGCCCGTTCCAATCCAAGGCGCTGTCCTGGCTTGAACCAGCGACAGTTGGCTGACGATCAAACCCACGCGTCCGGGCAGCTTTGAGTCGCTGCTGCATTTTTCTCCGCCATGGTTTGCACATCGTCTGCAGGTCGAACCGGCGGACCGCAATGCAGTCCCATTGCGTGCATTCAGTCTGGCGCTCCAAGGCAACGCTTTGGTTTGCGCGCCTGTGCACATTTGCTGCCGCAGCCAAGAATTCCTCGCCCGCGTTCACGGTTCCGCTTGGCTCGAATGCACCTTCCGGCTCGTTTCGTTCCAGGCCGGCTGCAAGTCGCATCCACGCATTGGGGCCCCTTCCAGCGACATGCCTAACAGTCTGCCGACGAATGCATTGTCAGGACCGCGGCGCTGCACAATTGGTCTCTGAACGCATCCGAATGGGCGGGCATCGGCACTGCCATGCGGAGCAGTTGCCTGATCCCTCATGCACTGGAATCGGCGAGGCTGCCGAAGGTCGCAGCCTTCCGGGAAAGTGGTTGATCTCAAGCCTTCATGCGCTTCCCGAGGAGGACTTCCGCTTGAATTTCCTTGTTGTTCGCTGTCGAATTGCGAAGTACGATGCGGCAGCTTTCTTCAAACAAAGAGGATTATTCATGCGCATGAAACTAACACGAGCACTGGTGATTTCAGCGTTCAGCAGCTTTGCCATGGTTGGCGGCGCCTTTGCGGCGGAGTGCATTGCACCGGCCAACCCCGGCGGCGGATGGGACTTCACATGCCGCACCATTGGCAAGATCATGTACGACATCGGTGTCGTCGACAAGCCAATTCAGGTCACGAACATGGCCGGTGGCGGCGGTGGGCTGGCATTCAGCCACGTGGTCAATGAACGCAGCGACGACGGTGAATTGATAGTCGCAGCCTCTTCGGCGACGGCAACAAGGCTTGCCCAAAACGCCTATGGCGGCATGACTCCCGATCAGGTGTCGTTTCTTGGCGCCATTGGCGCGGACCCAGGCGTCCTGGTTGTTGCAGCGGACTCCGAATTCCAGTCCCTCAATGACCTTCTCGACGCGGTGAAGGCCGACCCAACCTCGGTTACATTCGCCGGCGGCTCGGCAACCGGTGGCTTCGACCACCTCAAGGTGCTCATGGCGCTCCGGGAAGTTGGATACACTGATGCCCGCAGCGTAAAGTATGTTGGCCTTGACGGTGGCGGTGACGCACTGACTTCGGTCATTGGAGGCCACACCCAAGCCATGACCGGTGACATTTCCGAAGTCGTCGGATTTCTCAAGTCAGGTGAGGTTCGCGTGGTTGCAGTGTTCACGGAAGATCGAATTCCCGGCTTCGAGGACATTCCGACGGCGATGGAACAGGGCGTGAACGTGGTTGCCGTCAACTGGCGCGGCCTTTACGTGCCCAAGGGCATTGATCAGGCCGACTACGACAAGTGGTCCGACGCTCTTGCCCAAGTTGCAGCCTCGGACGCGTGGGCAGAGGCCATGGTTGCAAACGGTCTGGCGCCGTTCACCAAGGTTGGCCCCGACTTTCAGGACTACCTCGGCGGCGTAATCAACGACATCCAGACACTGTCGCGTGAAATTGGCGTTATCCAATAAAAGCGACCGACTGTTCGGTCTCGGCGTAGTTGTAGTTGCGCTCGCCTATCTGGCGAGCGCAGCTCAAATTCCCGAAGGCTTCCTTTCCGACCCGGTCGGCTCGCGCACATTTCCCTACATCGTCGGCACGATAGCCCTTGTCTGCGGCGTTCTGATCGCCGTCAAGCCGGACGCCGATCCAACCTGGCCGGAACTGCCCACCCTCGCGAGGATCGGGATCGCCTTGGCGGTCATGTATGCCTTTGCCGTGACGCTGCGGCCGCTCGGCTTCATCCCGGCCGCCTTTTTTTCGTCGGCGGCAATCAGCTACCTGATCGTGCCGCGCCTTGTGCAGTCGCTGTTGACCGGCGCCGGGCTGGCGGTCGGCCTCTTTTTCATTCTGAAGCATGGATTGGGCCTCGGCATTTTTGCGTTCGGCAAGACTTTTGCATTTTAGGCGCTGAGATCAGCCATGGAACTGTTTTCGAACTTGGCACAGGGCTTCGCGGTAGCACTGACCTGGTCTACGCTGCTGCTTGCCGTCTCCGGCTGCTTTGCCGGCACGATAATCGGTTCCCTTCCAGGCCTGGGACCGTCGAACGGCGTTGCCATACTCATCCCGCTGGCCTTTTCGCTTGGACTTGACGCGACCGAAGCGCTGGTGCTCATGACATCGGTCTATTACGGCGCCATGTACGGTGGCAGGATTTCGTCAATTCTGCTCAACATTCCCGGCGACGAACCGGCGCTCATGACAACGCTTGACGGGTTTCCGATGGCCCGCCAGGGGCGCGCCGGCGATGCGCTTGTTCTTTCGGGCGTAGCCTCGTTCGTGGGCGCCTTCCTGGCCACGATTGGCCTGATGCTTCTCGCGCCGGTACTGGCCAGAGTTGCCTACCTGTTTGGGCCGGCGGAGTATTTCGCCCTGTACTTGCTTGCCTTTTGCACACTTGGAGGACTGGCGTCCAAGAACCAGATCAAGGCGGCGCTGGCCGCAGTGGTTGGTCTGGGCATAGCCATGATTGGCCTCGACAACCAGACCGGCCTGCCGCGGCTGACGTTCGGCGAACTGCATCTCATGGACGGAGTCGACTTCCTGGTGGCGATCGTTGGGCTGTTTGCGGTTTCCGAGGTCTTCTTCTTCATCGAGAGCCACGGAAAGCAGTCAGCAATCGGCATCAAGCTGGACCGCATCACCATTCCGGTCAAGGACATCGTGAACAGTTTCTGGACCATGATGCGGGCGACGGCAATCGGATTCATTGCCGGCGTGCTGCCGGGGGCCGGAGCGTCGCTCGGGAGCTTTTTGGCCTACATGGGCGAAAAGGCGATTGCACGCGATCAGGATTCCTTTGGCAAGGGAAATCCGCGCGGCGTTGCTGCCCCGGAAGCGGGCAACAACGCGGCGGCTGGTGGCGCGCTTGTGCCAATGCTGACATTGGGCGTACCCGGTTCCGGCACCACAGCGGTGCTGTTGGCCCTCCTGTTGACCCTCAACATCACGCCCGGACCAACACTATTCGCCGAGCGTCCTGAAGTTGTGTGGGGACTGATTGCCTCTCTCCTAATCGCCAACTTTGTGCTGTTGATAATGAACGTGCCGCTGGTCCGGCTGTTTGTTCACATACTGTCGGTTCCGCCATGGCTGTTGCTTCCAGGCATAACGCTCGTCGCCTATGGAGGAATCTACTCGCTGTCGGGAAGTGGATTTGACCTGATACTGATGACCCTCTTCGGGTTGTTCGGCTATCTCTTTCGAAAGCTGGATGTGCCCACCGTGCCAGTGATTTTGGGAATCCTGCTCGGCAACAGCATGGAGGACAACCTGCGCCGGGCAATGATCATCTCCAACGGCGATTGGACCTACTTGTTTTCGTCAGGGATATCGATTGGCCTATGGCTCGCGGCATTGGCGGGATTCATTGCCCCCATGCTCCTGCGACCTCTGCTGAAACGACCGGCAAGGCCAGAATCTGAAGAATGACGAGGGTGTTGATACCCTCCGGAGTTCTTGGCCTTGC
>MKWU01006201.1_pt1 | contig 12330 bp, 9 predicted proteins | sample 809101 | NCBI WGS metagenome assembly MKWU01 (sample SAMN05860141, study PRJNA318959) | sponge metagenome | host: Aplysina aerophoba | place: Slovenia: Piran, Adriatic Sea, Gulf of Piran | collected 2013-05-07
CCCCCCCCGAAACTATGTTCTAGCAACCGTAGGAGGTCCGGCATGATGCGGGCCTTCCCCTCAAGACTACCGCTCCTCCTCATGGCCGCCGCGCTGGTTGCGCTGGCCCTCTTTGCGCCCGGCGCACAGCCCGCCCAGGCCCAGTCCACCGAAACCGAAGTCTGGTCCGCCACGCTGACGGCGGCGAATGCCAGCCCTTTCATTGGTTGCGACAATACTGTTGGAAATGCTGCATGCTCCAACACCGCTGTTCTAACGGACGACAACTTCACATACGGCGGAGTGGATTATGGGGTCAATGCGGTCTATGTGTCCTCCGGCACACTCGCCCTCAGACTCAACAAGACAATCTCCGACAGCCTCAAGTCAGCTCTGACGCTGCACGTCGGCAACAGGCAGTTCGCCCTTGCTGACGCCACTCTTGGCACCGCTGCTAAAAACAACGACTCGGCAGTCTGGACCAACAGCGGCCTAAGCTGGTCGGTGGGCGACACGGTGTCGCTGCGCCTGACGGAACCTCCCCCGCCTCCCCCGCTCAGCAAGCTGACGCTGAGGGCCTCGGGCACCCTCCGGGAGGGCGGCGGGCCGGTGACCGTCACCTACACCCTGGACCAGCCCGCGCCCTGCTACATGGGCTCGACAATCAATTTAGAAGGCACGGCGAACGACTTATACGTCGCCGACGACTACTGGTTCGAGGGGGACCGCCTTGAGAAGTGGATTGAGGAGTTCAATGAGCAGAACGACCCCGATGTGTCCGGCGAGCCGGACATCGACATAGACTATGGCATCACGCGCCCGCCCCACATCGAAAAGGGCGAGACCACCGCCACCCAGACGATCGTAGCCATCAGGGACGATAAAGACGACAACGGCGAGACCATCATACTCACCGCCGCGATGACCGGCGTGCAGGGCTGTGACGTCAGCCGCGTCGAAGACGAGATCACCCTCACCATCGGTGGCAGCGGAGGCGGAGGTGGCGGTGGCGGCACTCCTCCTGGTGGTGGTGGCGGTACTCCTCCTGGTGGTGGAGGCACTCCTCCCGGCGGTGGTGGAGGCACTCCTCCCGGCGGTGGTGGAGGCACTCCTCCCGGCGGTGGTGGAGGCACTCCTCCCGGTGGTGGCGGTGACACTCCGGCCATCAATCCGGTCTTCACCGATGCCACCGGCGCGTCACGTTCTGCGGTGGTGTCCGCATCGTCCGGCTCTGCCGTAGGAGACCCTGTAGCCGCCTCACACGCCGGCAACCTCGACATCACCTACTCCCTGGGCGGCACAGACTCGGCGCCGTTCACCATCGACGCGCGGACGGGCCAGATCAGTCTCGGCCAGGACGCCTCGCTTATCGTGGGGCAGACCTACACTGTCACCGTGACTGCCGCGGTCGACACGGGTGGGGAGGCCACCATCGACGTGACCATCGTGGTGGTGATAAACCTGTACGACCTGGACCGTGACGGCAGCATCGACAGGAGCGAGGCCGTTCAGGCCGTTCTCGACTACCAGGCGGACGAACTTACCAGGGCTGAGGTGGTACAGGTCATACTGCTCTACCAGGGGCGGGATGCCAGCGCCGCCCTTGACGAAGAAGATGCCCTGGAGCTGATCGCCGCCTTTGCTACTGAAAGCGAACTGCTTGCCACATACGATGCAGACACCTCCGACCACATTGACCTCGAGGAGGTCAGCGCGGCCATCGATGACTACTTCGGCAGGGCCATTACCTTAGAGCAGGTGAACATTGTCATTGACCTCTACTTCGCGCCGGCGATAGCGGCCAGGTCGACTAGGAGCGAGGCCGTTACGGCGTTATTGATTGATCGATACGACCTGAACGACAGCGGCGTCCTTGAGAAGGATGAGGCCCTGGAGGCGATAGACGACTATCTCTTCGGTGATTACGAGTTGCTCACCAAGGTCGCAGTGCTGGATATCATAGACGCCTATCTCTTCGCGTAAGAACAGGACCACGCGGGCGTGACGCGCAATGGAAAACGCGCACTCATAGCGACATATAGATACTTGCCGCACTGCTCATCGCGGCTTCGGACACTGTCGAGGATGGAACTTTCAGATACCGGCCACGTGCCGGGACAGGAGGGGGTAAGTCATATGGCGAGCGTGATGCACAGGGCGGAGTTGAGCAAAGTCGTCGCGGACCGGATGGGCGTGAGCCAGTCCGCTGCCGCGGATGCCACCGCTGCGGTCCTCGACGGCATCGCCCAGGCGCTTTCTGAGAACGATCGTGTAACGTTGACCGGTTTCGGTACATTCTCGGTCAAGGAGAGGGCGGCCCGCCAGATGCGAGCGATAGCCGGTGAGAATGCCGGTCAAATGATCGATGTTCCAGCCCGTAAGTATGTCGCGTTCAAAGCCGGGAACACGCTCGAGCAGACCGTGCGCGACGGGCATCGTTAGCGCTCTTCAGCTGCAGCCGGCCCGGAGAGACATCACCGCAATCTCCCGTTCCCTCCGGAGGCCGTGGCCCGGTTGCAGCCGCGCTCCTGAAGTACATTTTCTGAAATGGAGTCGGTTGGTTGACAGAGGTCTTAGGCGCTGTCTTGTTCTTGGGGGCTTTGGCAGGGCTCGCCATTGGGTCTGTCGGGACTCCCATCATCTGCCTTGTGGTTGGCGCGTGGCGGTCCAGCGGCCTGGCTCATGTCAGGACCGGCTGGGGAGTGGCGGCAGGGTTCGGGATCGGGACCGGCGCATTGCTCATTAACATAGTGGTCGCGGTGCTTGCGTTCCGGGCCCTTGTCGATGCGGCTCCCGTGGTTTCAGGCGAGTGGGGAGCGCTTTATGTTGCGCTGGTCTGTCCATTCTTGACAGCGCCTCTGGCGGTCGCGGCTACGTGGATGACTTGCAGCAACAAGGAACGGCGTGAGCGGGCGCTCGGAAGGAAAGCGCCAACCGCCTGCCGCAATGAGGCAGTCTCAGACGGCTCGCGAGACGTCTTTCCGGAATGAATCTCAGGCGAAACCCTCAACCCGGAGAATTGACTCTTCTGCCGTATGCTGCTCTCGGGCGCTGGGCAGAAGAGGCGCCTGGCAGTCACTTTGCGCATGTCCAGGCCCTTGTGCCAGGGGGATATGCGGCGTATGCACGCCTGTTCCATCCTGCTCTGACACAGGAGGGCCGACCTGTTGTTGGTCTACAGTCGCTGAATGAAGCGGCAAGACGCATCACGGCCTGATGTCCTGCCTGATGTCCTTCGGGCGAGTCGGTGTCCCGAAATCAGGGTGTGGCTCCACGGACAGGCCATGGAAGTATGCCCCCGAGGAAGACAGCATAGCACCCTTGTTTGGTAGATGGGGCAAGATTCGGGGATGGCATCTTCGCCCGGCTGCCGAGGAAGCAGCAGCCTGACGAGCTAGATCGCATGGAAGGGATTTCCAGGACAATTGACACCAGCTCAGGCGAAGCACGCTGACTCGAGGAAACCTACACATAATCTCGAGAGTTTTTTCTTGGGCGTCGTCCTGCAAGTCCTGGTCGGAAGTGGAGTGGATGTCTCGGTCGGCACTACGGACAAGCTCCACAGACCACGCGCGCGTGCTCAGCGGAAAGCTGGACAGACTGGAAAGCGGGGCCACGGATACTAATGAGGAGCAAGAGTAGTTGGAATGCAACAGGAGTGGTCACCTGGCGACGCCCGTAGGGATGCCTGCAGGCTACTTGTGCACCAGGTGCGGCGAAGAGAAGAAATCGTGGTGCCCGAGGAAGCTCGTTTGCGGACCTTGCTGCTGGCTGATGAGGGGAACGCTTGAGTAGCGAGGCGCAGCCCTCGCGGCATACGACTACTGCGAGCGCAACCACGACCGGACACGAAGGCCGCCGGCGTCTCCCCGGCTGCGCCGACCTTCACCCCGTCCGACTACAGCGCCCACCGGCCCATGTAGGTGACCGGCGCAGAGGACGTCGGAGGCATATCCGAAAGAGCGGGAAGAAGGGGGTGTCCCTCTCGGAGGTGTTCAGCGACGCCGACTGCAACCGGAGCAGCGACGCATTTGACGTTACGGTGGCGAAGGCCCCGGAGCCGAAGCAACCCAACCCCCAGGCACAACGAGAGTCCACGCCTACGCCCAAGCCTACGGCAACGCCTGAGCCGCAGCCTACGCAGCAACAGCATTCTTCAGATACGAAATCCCGGCTGACGGCCAGCATCCCGCCTTCGAAGGACAGCCGGGCCTGGAATACCTGAACTATGCGCCCGGTCGTCAGTGTCAGCGGGAACCGAGGTGATTATCAGGCAGTTCTAAACGCTCGGCCCTAGATTGTTGGCCCTACACACTCGGATAATGCAGCCGCCCCTGCCTGCCGATGCTTGCCATATACACATCCCCACCGCCAGTCGTCGCATACAGCGTCGTCAGGTCAGACCCCCGAACGAGCAGTTCGTCGGGCTGAGCCTGGCGCCCCGCATTTTGGGACAGGTTGTTGGGACGGCTTGATCGTATGCACAGCCACAATGTAATCATACATATATTCACACAGAATATGCCCCGCTTGATGCGTATACCATAGACTTAATGGTGTAACATACGATGAACTTCCGGCGAGGATTCTTGCCGGAGGCAGAGCAGTCGATCGGGAGTATCGCTGTGTCGCTGCTGAGGTAATGTGGACCGCGGCAACCGAAGCCATGTGGAGAGCGGCATGCGAGAGGAAGGCGAAGGTGGTCTCGGGCGCGACACTGGCTCTACCTGGCGGAGTCCGAGCGGGTGGCGTTCATGTGGGAGGCGCCCGTCTGGTCCGGGGGCGCGGCGGCAACGTGTACCGTCACGCTGAACCCTGATCCCTGACCATCGAAAAGGACTGTCGCACGCAATCGTCAGGGACTACGAACGGGAGATTGAGGACTTCACCTCTGCCAACGGCATAGGTCCCGAGTACGCCGCGGCATACAACAGCCGAGGATCTGCCTATGCCATGCTCGGAGACTATGAGTCGGCAATTGAGGATCACGACGAGGCAGTAAGGCTCGAACCGGGCTATGAGCGCACTCGCTTCGGCCGACAAGCCCCCCAGTTTCTGAATGGCAGGTATGATTCGCGCCTGATAGGGTGCTTACGGTCTACTCAGGATTGGCGCAGTGAATGCAGACCGTGATGTCAACGGGAAATGAAAATGGGAATTGATACCCGAACGTGAAATGGAGGATACGATGACTCTGCTGAATAGGTTACTAAGGACTTTTGTGTCAGCGCGGGTCGCTGTCTGGGCGCTTCTCGCACTGGCAATCGCCCTGGTCGCGTTGTCACTGGCGGAAGCACAAACTGCTACAGCCGTCGCAGAAACGCCAATGGTTGCGCCTGTCCCGGCAGCGGAGCAGCCGACCGTGCCGGCAATTGTGACGGAAGCCCCCCTGCCGGCTGGTGCGTCCAGAGTAGCATCGCAAGCGGACAGTGGGAGCGGCGCCGGAGGATTAAACCCGTCTCCGCTGCCTCACAATGTGCCCGTGGAGGGCAGCCTGACGGTTTCTGCCATCGGCTCGGTCACCGTGGTTCCGGACGAGTTGTACGTGATAGTGATCCCGGAGGTGGATTATGGTCTCTCTGATTCCGAGCAACTGACCAGGGAAGACCGCCGGGACATTCTGGAGAACCTGGTTGAGATGGGCGTGAGCGAAGAGGCCGTGGATTTCGAATACCTGGGGCGGTACGATCCCCCCATAGTCGCCGTCGAGGTGGGCATTGATGAATACAAGGATGTCGGCGACTCTATAGTAGAAGCGATCGAGAAGGTCGTGCGCCGGTCGGAGTCCTTTGGCGTAAGGTTCAGTCTGTCCGAGGAAAGCTGCGACCGGGCCTTGTCCCTGGCCCGCCGGGAAGCGGTGCCAGAGGCTGGAGCGACTGCCGACGACCTGGCTGAGGCACTTGGCCTGGAGCGGGGCGAGGTGATCGGCGCCTTGGAGTATTCCTTGCAGAGAAATAGCTACGGACTGCCTGTTGCCGAACCGGATGCGTGTGCCGGCCTCGATGCCGATCCATGGTCGTCCCCATTGCTTCCTTTCGATTCCGAACCTGAGGTGGAGATTTCCGTGGGGTTGCAGGTCTCCTACAGCATCCGTTAGCCCGAGTCCACCGAATGCTCGGCAATCAGGGCTTCCTGCACTTCGCTCAGTGTGCAGATGCGATGATATGTATCGGTCAACTGTTGCAGGGCGCATGAAAACAGTTCCTGCGACACACCGCCATGCCCCTGAAGTGCGGGCTTGGCAGGTGATATAATGGCGGCAGTCCGCAATCGCTCTACTCACTCAGGCTCGGAGATGTCCGCGATGACCAGCAAGACGACTACACTCACACAGGAAGAGGGCAAGCTCGAACGCTTCCCCGACTATCCTCCGCGAGACGATATGCAGAACTGGTTCTATCTCCACGAATCCGCCGTCGGATCGGCCCTCGCAATCCACTTGCCAAACGCCATCGTCGTGAGCGAGGTCCCCGTGACGCCCAGTCAACCTCGCGGAAATGACGTCCGGATACCGGACCTGCTGGTGGCATTCGACAGTGACCTTGCGCTCCTGAGAGGGCAGAACGGTTATGTGATAGAAAGTCAGGGCAAGGCGCCGGACTTCGTGCTTGAGGTGGCGTCGCGAAGTACGGGCGAGGTTGACTACACGGACAAGCGTCGGGACTATGAGCGCTTTGGTGTTACGGAATACTGGCGTTTCGACCCGAGTGGCGGGGAGTACCACGACGCTGCTCTTGCGGGAGACCGGCTGGTTGACGGCGTGTATCAACCGATAGAAATAGAGGTACTGGGCGAAGGTCATCTTCGTGGATACAGCGAGGCGCTGGGGCTGTACGTGTGCTGGGAGGAAGGGATGCTGCGGTTCTTCGACCCTCTGACCGAGAGCTACCTTCGTTCGCATGAGGAAGATGCGGGTCGCGCGGCGACTGCCGAAGCTCGTGCCGAAGAGGAAGAGGCGGCTCGCCTTGCCGCCGAAGCTCGTATGGCGGAGCTGGAAGAAGAGCTTCGACGCCTGCGCGGCGAGTAGGACCCTTCCGCCAATTGGCGATTCCCCCGGCGACCAGGTCATCTTGTCGAGCGTCTAACGCCGCCTGAAACTCCCTCAGATCCCGTGCAAGGAAATACACCATTTCCTTGCATCTCAAATTGACGTCGAACTTAAAGGAAAGAGGCTCTGCTCCAAGATACTCGTCAAGAATCGGCTGTCGGCTGCGCGCTAATTAGAAAGGGTATGCCGCTGACATATCCTTTCCGTATGTAATTTCACCCCATACCTTGTCTGCCCTAACAGGTTCCTTTTTCTGGTTCATGAAATCACCTATACGTCTGCTGAGAGGAAGAGCACGGATCTGAGTGCCGCCTGTGAGAGGAAATCCGAGGTGACGTGTTTACCGCTCTCCTCGCAGCCTAAAAAATGCAAATCCACGCTTTAGACTAACTCACACTAAAGCAGGAAGCAGACATTCTATTAAGAGAGGGAAATTTGGTACTCTTTGCAGAGGTAGACGGAAGTCGCTCCGTATCGAGTATTTCCGAATATCTTGAGTGCGTCACATCCATTAGAAGTCAACTTAGTGGAGGTGAATTTGGCTCAGGACAACTGGCGTATCGTGGTCAGGAAGACCACTCCTGGGAACTGGTGTCTTCTGCTGAACGCCGCTTGAAGAAGGGGCGATTTGGCGTGAACGATGTTCCAAATGAAGCCTTTGTGAAGTATCACGAGGACTTATTGAATAAATGCAGGCTGAGCAAGTTTGATCAATTCGATGTGGAACAGTTGAAAGACTTGGAACTGCTCGCGGCACTCCAACACTATCGTGCAGCTACCTGTCTCATTGACTTCACTCGCAGCGCACTAATCGCACTTTGGTTCGCGTGCGAAAACTACAGCGTAGATGGGAAGGTCTTTGTTCTCGACACAGGGGATTCCACGCGATTTAGGGAAATAACTTCCGATGACATAGAAAATTATTCGATTTCAGATATTTTGCGATTTGCAACCCGTGACACAGATCGGGGACGACTTTCGCCTTCCACTGGAATTGACCTTATTAGTCAACTTGAACACGGGCCCAGATTCTGGCGCTGGTCACCAGGGAAGCTAAATGAGAGGATCCCGGCGCAACATTCAATGTTCGTATTCGGCCCTGTATCGTCCGAGAGACCGAGTACACGGGAGATTGTGATACTGGCAGATTACAAAGAACAGATCCGCCAAGAGCTAAGGGAATTGCACGACGTCTCGGAAGACTCTCTCTTTCCAGACTTCGCTGGGTTTGCGTACACTCACCGTCACGACGCCGCGTATACTGACAATTCTGCGTCCGACCACATGAGGATTGGAACAGAGATGGCGCAGCAAGGAGATTACTCACAGGCCATACACCATTTCAACGCTGCTATCGACATTGAGCCCAACAACTGGCGATCTCATTTGAAGAGGGGTGATGCACTCTATGAAAGTGATGAGTTTTCCCTTGCGATTGAAGATTACTCAAGGGCGATCGAACTGGACTGCGATGATAGCCTAAAGCGCTCCAAGCGCGGCATGGCTTACGGAATGCAGGGAGATTTTAATGATGCTTTAGAAGACATTAACAGGGCCCTAGACTTGAACCCTGTTGACACAGGAAACCACTTAGTACGTGCAACTCTCTTTCTGCAAGTAGGTGACGTTCCAAGTGCTATGCTGGACATCGGAAAGTTCTTAGAGACGGCACCAGACAATGCGACGGCGTACCTCACACTTGCGTCAGCTCATGAGCAGTTGGGCGACAATAGGAGTACCATCGAAGCCCTTTGTAAAGCGATCGAAATCGACGAGCGACTTGCCCGGGCGTACTCATGGCGCGGCCGCATTTACTTGAGTGAAGACAAACTCGACAGCGCTTTGGACGACTTCAGCAAGGCGATTGAACTTGACCCGGAGGATATTTGGTCCATCAGGATGCGAGCTAGGGTAAACTTCTTGCAGAGCAATTTCGAAGGTGCGATCGTTGACTACACTGAGGCGATGAGACTCGACCCAGAATTAGCTGAGCAAGACTATGGTCATCGTGGAGTTACTCAGATGTGTTTGAGACGATGGGAGCAAGCCTCTGCCGATTTTGAGACGGCTAAACTTATGGGTTTAGACGTGCCAGCGTTCTTCAAGGAGCGATATGGGGCACTCTCAGCTTTCGAGCACAAATTGAAGATTAAGGTGCCGCAATATGTTGCAGCCTGCTTAGCTGCGTAAGTCCCTCATTTCTAGCTTGAAGAGGTGAAGGGAATATTGCACTTCATCTGGACTGAAAAAGGGTCCTTTATTGAAAGCGCAACAGGCTCAAATTAGTCGCCGACCTGTCGCAAGCAGAAGCAGACTTCCTACTGTGGAGTCGATGCAAGGAAATACCCGAAAAGCTTGCATTCACGACCCCCTTCCGTAGCTGAGCCACCTCCTTAAGTTGGACAACCTACCGCCGAATTGCAACGACCTATCGGAAATAATATTGCACAGAAGAAAGAGGGAGATTGTGACAGATTCCAGTAGTGAGATCAGAGAGCTAATCGCGAAGACTCAAAGCGGGGAATTAATATGGACAGTCGGAGTGCCGCCGTCTGATTGGTTGGCGACCTTGCCAGACGGAAGCGCTGTTGTTGCGACTAGAGACGGCATTTTAACTAAGGGTAAGGGATCGGGATATTGTCTAGGACGAGCTCCTGAGCTTTCTGCGATACTTCAACAAAAGTGGCCGCTAAATACCGTGTAACTACCATCGGTCGCTTGCCTTCGCATCAACACTATGCTGAACTAGACCCGATTCGATTCCTTTCCCGCCGTCATCTTACTCGTGCCGTCACGATCTTCCAGCAGCCTTTTCCGAATCTCTCTGGTCGGGTCGGCGTAGAACGTGCCATCATTCAGTTTCAGTACGCAGACATAGAACTCACTGGTGACCGCCTCACCGGCGCTCCAGGAATCGGAATGCTCTTCACTTGGCGTTGCATTAGAGCAACGTGTCCGACGGGCATGATTTGTAACTGGCGTCAGCGCCCATTATCACGATTTGTGATGGGAAAGGGCCTGAAAACCCCGAAGACCTGCGCCGACCGGCGCAACGGCGGGCCGAGCTGGGCCCACGAATCACAGGTCCTGCGGGTTCCAGGAACGTCTGACATCACGAATGATGATAATCATGAATTGCCGGCGGCGCATATCACATGACCGCGTCACAGTCGAAGGAAGAGCTGCATGACCACTGAATCTCCGACCGCAATCTCCCGCCGGCGCAGGCCCCGCGGGCGTTACCCAAAAACACAGGACGGCGCAACGCCCAAACGCCAGAAACGCATACCGGAGTACCTCGAAGCCGATGAGGTGAACGCCATCATCAGGGCAGCGCCCAACCCGAAGGCGAAGCTGCTGATGCTTGAGCAGTGGCGAGCCGGTCTGCGGGTGTCAGAGGCACTGGATCTCGAAGTGCGGGACCTGTCGCTCGATACGGCCACTCCAACGCTGCGTGTGCGTTCAGGCAAGGGAGGCAAGACCAGGCTTGTGCCGGTGCATCTGGAACTGCACGGCGCTCTGGGCAGCGCACTGGCCTACGGGGACATCAGCCAGGGCAGAATCGTCGAGGCGCATCCAGCGACCGCCTGGCGCTGGGTGCAGGCTGCGGTGAGACGTGCAGAGGAGCTGGGCGCGATTGGGCCGGGGAAGCGAGTTGGGACGCACACGCTGCGCCACAGCTACGCCCGGCACCTGCTGATGAACGGTATCCCCATCAACTACTTGAGTCAGTGGCTGGGGCACTCGTCGATACAGACGACACTGATTTACCTGGAGCTTGTGCCGGACCCGATTGGTAGCCTGGCGGCGGTGCCATGACCTGAGCGGATTTTGTCAACATGTCTTAGACTAGATGTGATGAAGAATCACAGTTTTCAGTGGGCATTCATCCCGTGGGTAACTTTCTCTCTAGCCGCTTTGATCTGCGGGACACATATATTCGCATGGTTAACTGGAATCTCAGCCAATTTCGAGAAGTCATATGGCGTCGTATCGGGTGAGTACCACACATACATAACCTACGCCTTCCTTCACGCCTACTTTGGCCACCTAGCATTAAATACGATAGCCTTAGTCATCTTTGGGTCATTTCTTGAACAGCAAGTCAGGCGATTCCACTACATATCGCTCATTGTACTCTCGATATTGTTGGCGGCAGTGTTCGGGCAACATTTCCCCTATCCCGCCACGTTAGAATTGACAGGACCCATAGTAGGTCTCAGTGGGGCCACCTGGGCGATAAAAGTTGCGAGCGTTGGTATCCTGATTCGACATTGGAATCGAGTCGGCGCATGTATCTGGTTTGCTACACTCGCTTATCTGGGGGTAATCGAATCCATATCCGCCTATCTGGCAATTATATGTATTCTAGGATTATTTAGCCTAATGTTCAGTGGTGTCCACCGACAGGTCCCGGCAAGATTGATGCCCTACATCCGTCACTCCCGCCGTCTTCTACAACCCTACTGGTTGATTCCATCCCTATTGGCATCAGCTCCGTTGATTGACATCCTAATCAAACAGTTCGCATACCCAGGTGGAGTGGGGCACCTGACCGGGGCACTGATCGGATTACTATTTTTGTACCTGGTTAAAGACAGAATCACCACGGATAGAACCCCTTATGTGTTCACTTTGACTGACCAGGCTAAGAGTGCCTTTCTTCGAGTCACATTTGGACGTTCAGAAACGCTGCCCCCTTCAATCTAGTCGTCATTTAGCTTGCCGTTTGATGCGACAATCCTAGGAAGCAGTTTGAGTATGTGGATATGTGGAATCGTTTCTTAGGGATTGGCGAGGAAGTCGGACGAATAATCTCTGCACGTAAAGCGACGCGGCATGAGAGGAGACTTATGAAGAAGGGCTTGAATGAATTGCCGCCAGACGCTCAGGCGCAACTCCGGAAACTGGAAGTTCTGCCTGACGACCAGATCGACACGACCGACGCCCTCGAAATCCGCGACTGGTCAGGTGCCAGACAGGGAGTCTTCTATCGACCTGCGAAGCCGGCGCAAGAAGAGAAGTCGAACCATGAGTAACAGCGACCCGGACGATGGACTAAGTGAAGAGCTTTCAGAGGAACTTCGCTCAATCGTTGACGGTGCCGAGACGTCTCTCACCGCTGAAGAGCAAGGGAGCGACGCATCGTCATGGAGAACACTCGAAGATATTGGAGGGTCAAGTCCCGCCATGTGGTGTAAAAGATCGTCATCCTGTTGATGTTGCTCAAGCCGCGGCAGATTGTGTCAGTGAGACCTCCGGCAGAGGCGGCTGCTTCGCGACAACTCCTGGTGTCAGGTAGC
>MKWU01006203.1_pt1 | contig 12328 bp, 6 predicted proteins | sample 809101 | NCBI WGS metagenome assembly MKWU01 (sample SAMN05860141, study PRJNA318959) | sponge metagenome | host: Aplysina aerophoba | place: Slovenia: Piran, Adriatic Sea, Gulf of Piran | collected 2013-05-07
GGTTGCGAACCGAACCAACAGCTGGGCATCACACCTTGCGTGCTCGATTCGGCGCCAACCGAACGACTACGTGCGACCCGACTGCGTCAACATGCCGTTGCACGGCCCACGAACAGTTGCAGCCGACTGCTGTAGCGGCTGGCCCGGTCCTCGTGTTGGTCGGCGTGCAGAGGCGATGCAGGACGCTCTGAGCTCGAAGAACTCCTTCAAGGTGAGTGTGAAGCCCCGGTCCGGCAGCGCCGCCTGGTACTCGGCGAGGCTGATCCTATTGCTGTCGTTCATGTCATACTCCGCCACGATGTCCTGATTCTCCTCAGGCGCCGGACTCTGACGCGGTCAACCATGTGTGTCAACGTGTAAGTCCAGTGCACGATGAGTAGACTCCAGCTCGCTCAGCGCTTCCGGCAGAGCCGCGTCTGGTTCCGCGCGGCATCGACCCTATTCGGCGTTGGCCGCCGACTGGGACTCGGCGCCAGCCGCGATCACCGACTGATAGGCGAGCGCCGTCGCCGCGATCTCGGCCGGCGACGCTGCGACGATCCCGCTCAGACTCAGGGTCCAGGGGCTGATCAACATGACGGTCGGCTGTTCAATGTAGGCCGGCGTCAGCGGGAAGTGAGCGGCGTAGAACAGCGCACTGACGATGAAGTAGCCCTGGGTCTCGCCGGCGTCGGCCACACCGGTCAGATCCAGGTTCCTCCGGTCGGCCTGCTCGCGAGCGCGCCGATACTGGCCTCGTTCGGGGCTGTAGCCCATCGGAACCAGGCGCTTGTCATCCAGCACCGGACCCATCTCGTCTTCAATCGCGTTGACCAACTTGAGCACGGCGGCCGAGGTCCCCCCGTTGAGCGAAACGATCACTTCGACCGAGGCCTCGCCGTCGGCCAGAAGCAGTTCACGGATTGTTTGTTCGACGGCCACGGGATCGTCTGCGCTGGGCAGAGCGATCTCACGCACGCCCGCGCCGCCATACTCCTCGGCAATACCCTCGCAGCGTTGTTTCAGACCGACGTTCCGGCGTTCATGGATCAGGCAGGCGACCGTGCCCTCGACGCCCTGCTCGTTCAGGCGCGCCGCGATGAATCGGCCGGCGGCCAGATCATCGAGCGCAATGTGCAACTCCGATCCCGCCCGGCGGGCATGGCTTGCGCCGGAGTTGAAGGTGACGATCCGCGCACCCTGCCGCTTCGCTTCGATCAGCGCTTCAGTGACCGCTGCGGGGTTGGCCAGCGAGGCCGCGATGGCGACCGCGCCGGCGGCGCTGCACTGCGCAACCGCCGCCGCCTGTTCAGCCCCGTCGGGCGACGAATGGAAGCGCACCCGCGCATCGAGGTGGTCGGCCGACTGGTAGAGGAAGCCACGCACCTGGTGCCAGAACGGATCGTCGGCGTGCCCGTGCGCGACGACGCAGTAGAGCGCCCGCTGGATCGTGGCCGGTTGATCCGCCACGGGCTCAGTCGCACGATGTTGGCTGGGCGTGGGCGCCTCAGTCATGGCGCCGCTCGGTCTGGGTAGGGCGACGGCGAGCGGCGAGCTCGCGAACCAGCGGTTGGGTGGTGCGTCCGGGCGCAGCCGATTGAGCTGCGGGTGCTGGCGCTCGCCCCACTCGCCGTCCCCGCCCTGTTGCTGCAGCGCGACGCGGACGGCCCCCGCATCCGACTTGTTGACCACGATCCGCACCGAGGCAATATCGGCATGGACGTCTGCGGCAGCCCGATCAGCAAGCAACTCCTGGGCGATCAGCGCCAGCGACGCGCCGGCCGCCAGGAGCAACGCCGCGACGATCGCGGTGCGTATGGCCCGCAGGGTTGGGGTCGGTCCAGTCAGATGGTTCATGCCGGTCCTCCGCGACTGCCCTTGAGCAGGGCGCTCCGTCCACTAGGTTGATTGCCCCGCATCTGCGAGGCCGATCACAACCATCAGGCCAGGCGCCCAAGCTTCACCAGCTTCGGATGGTTTCCACGTGCGCCGCCAGAGTAACGAAACACGACCACCTACATACGTGTCTCTGCGTGTAAGGAAGCGTAGAGTTATGATGCATGTCAAGGATCGGGGCCTCTCCGCCGCCTCCGAGCCTCACAGTTCGATACGGGATTGGTCGTGAACCGGAAGGGTGGGAAGACCTGATGCCGAGCAGCGAAGCCCTTGAGGCTGAGATTGCGGACCTACGCGAACGTCTGCACCGGCTCAACGAAGCCGGCATGCAGATCAACGAGGACCTCGACCTGGACACGGTGCTGCGCGAGGTGCTGGACGCGGCTCGCTCGCTGACCGGCGCCGAGTTCAGCTCGATGACGATGCTCAACGAGGCCGGCGAGCTGCAGGAGTTCATCACCTTTAGTCTCAGCGACCGCGAACATCAGTCGCTGTTGGGCATGGCCAACGGCGAGGAGTTCTTCCGCTACCTGCACAACCTGGCCGCGCCGCTGCGCGTGGACGATCTCTCCGCCTACGTCGGCGCGCTCGGCCTGGGTCCCTTCCCGCTGCCCTTCCGCAGCTTCCTCGGCGTGCCCATGCGCCACCACGGCGAACGCGTCGGCGGAGTCTTCCTGGCCGAGAAGCAGGGCGAGGCGGGCTTCAGCGCCGCGGACGAGGATACGCTCAGCCTGTTCGCCGCCCAGGCAGCGATCGCGATTGCCAACGCGCGGCGGATGCGCGACGAGCAGCGCGCCCGGGCCGACCTCGAAACCCTGGTCGACACTTCTCCGGTCGGCGTGGTGCTCTTGGACGCCCGGACCGGCACGCCCGTCTCGTTCAACCGCGAAACCAGGCGGATTCTGGACAGCCTGCGCGACCCGGACCAGCCGGACCAGTCGCCTGTGGCACTGCTCAAATCGCTCAGCTACCGGCTCGGCGACGGACGCGAGATCAGCTTCGCCGAGTTCCCGCTCGCCCGCGCGCTGAGCAGCGGCGAACGGGTGCGGGCCGAGGAAGTCGTGCTTAAGGCGCCGGACGGGCGGCAGGTGACCGCGATCGTCAACGCGTCGCCGATCCGCTCGGCCGAGGGACGGGTCGAGTCGGTCGTCGTCACCCTGCAAGACCTGGCGGAGTTGCAGGAACTGCAGCGCATGCGGGCCGCCTTCCTGGCCATGGTCAGCCACGAGCTGCGCGCGCCCTTGAGCTCGATCACAGGCTCGGCCACAACGTTGATCAGATCCGGCCCCAGCCTCGACCCGGCCGCGGCCGCCCAGTTTCACCGGATCATTGAGCAGCAGGCCGAGCGCATGGAGGAACTGATCACCGACCTGCTCGATGCCGCCCGGATCGAGTCGGGCGAGCTCGCGGTGCGGCCTGAGCCGGTCGCGCTCGAGGCCCTGGTTGATGCGGCCCGCGGCAGCTTCCTCGCCGGCAGCCCGAGGCAGCGCATCGAGATCGATCTGCCGCCCAATCTGCCCCTCGTGATGGCGGACCGCCGGCGCGTCGTCCAGGTCCTGCTCAACCTGCTCGTCAACGCCGCCCGGCACTCGCCCGGCGCTCCTGCGATCCGTTTGCTCGCCGAGGCTGAGGACGTCCACGTCCGGGTCACGGTCGCCGACGACGGGGTCGGCATCGAGCCGGAAGAGCTGCCCACACTCTTCCGCGCATTGACCCCGACAACCAGCGGCGATGAGGCCCGTCCCTCCGACTCCGGCCTGGGCCTGGCCATCTCGAAGGGGATCGTCGAAGCCCATGGGGGGCGGATCTGGGCGGAGAGCGAAGGACCTGGTTCAGGCGCCCAGTTCCATTTCACCTTGCCCGCGACCGAGACCGCCACGCCGCCGCCCGACCCAACCACGGCGCAGCCGAGCCGCGGCCGTTACCGCATCCTCACGGTCGACGATGATCCGCAGACCCTGCGCTATGTGCGCGACACGCTCGAGGATGCGGGCTATGAGGCGCACATGACCGGCGACCCGGACGCCTTACGCCAGCTGATCGCCCAGCACCGTCCACATCTCATCCTGCTCGACCTGATGCTGCCCGAGACCGACGGCATGGAGCTGATGGCACAATTGCCCACGCTGCGCGAATTGCCCGTGATCTTCCTCTCCGCCTACGGCGGCGACGAACGGGTGGCAGCTGCGCTCGAGTTGGGCGCCGACGATTACATCGTGAAGCCGTTCTCGCCGACCGAACTGGTCGCCCGGATCAAGACCGTCCTGCGCCGCGCCGTGGACAACCAAGAACCCGAGCCGGCGACCGATCCCGCAGAACCGGTCAGCTGGGGCGCGCTGACCATCGACTATCGCGAGGAGCAGGCCACGCTGGACGGCCAACCGCTCGAACTGACCTACCTGGAGCGGCGCTTGCTGTTCGAGTTGTCGCGCTATCCGGGCCAGGTACGCTCCCACGCCGAACTGCTGCCCCGCGTCTGGGGGCCGGCCCATCCCGGCCGCACCGGCGCCGTGCGCACACTAATCAAGCAACTGCGCCGCAAGTTGGGCGACGACGCCGAACAGCCCACCTACATCTTCAATGTGCCGCGCCTCGGTTACCAGATGCCCGAACCCGACAGCTGGCACGAGGACTCGGACCAAGACTGACTCAAACAGGGAGGGCGATCGAGACCTTGTTCGAGCAGTTGCACGAGACGTACACGAAGACTGCACGTATCTTCACGCGTCGCGTCCCCCGCCTAAGTTGCTGTTCAGCGACAATTGAAGCTGTCCGGCCAGAAGCCGAGCGCCTCGGCGGCCTGAGGCGGGAGGGGGCGTTGTGTCTGAAGCGGAACTGTTGACCGTCCTGCTGATCGCCGCAGCCGGCTGGGCCGCTTCCGCGCTGGTCGCGGCGGTGCTCGCCGGCCGACAGGCGCTGGACATCTCGATCCTGGCGATGCTGCTGCTGCTCGGCCCAACGGGGCTGGGTTACGTGATCTACCTGAGATTTATCCGCTGAACTCGCAGGCGCCGCTGGTACGAGCTGAGCGAACGAACGACCACTGGCCGCGCACCGTTCTCCACCGGGTGGTAGCGTTTGCGTCCTGGGATGAGGCTGCGCACCCAATCCTCCAGCGTCGCGGACTCAGTGACTCGGCTCCGAACAACAGACCAAGGTCGTGCACGGATCCGAACGGTGCGCCCGCCTCCAGCGAACCCGAACCGCTCTATCGGAACGAATCGCAGTGCGAAGTTGAGAACAGGTCATAGCAGTAGATGCCCTCGGGCGGCCGTTCGAACGAGTCTGGCTGGGCATCCGCCGCGGACAACGTGAAGACGCCGTGCGCCCGCTCGCCCTTGCCCGCCTCGTTTCGGGCCCGCACCCAGACCTTGTAGGTCCGGCCCGCCTCCAGGTTGTCGAAGGTCACGGCGGTCTTCTTCGCCTTGGGCGTCTTCGTCCTGCCGCTGCCGGTCTTACCGTCCTCAGGCCTGATGTGCACGATGTAGCCGCTGGGCGCGCCTCCCGTCTCCGGGGCGCTCCAGCCCACCGTGGCGCTGTTGACCGCTGCCACGAGGAACAGGCTCGTCACCGGACCGGGCAGCTCCGATGCCCGCTCCGGTTCTGCGGATGCGGCGCGGGCGTCGTAGAGGAGGACGAGCGCCCCGGCGGCCAGCGAGGCGACCAGCAGCGGAACGACGAGGCCCGCATTCCCGATCCCGCCGGACCGGCTCAAGTGAGCGGCGCGCAGGCAGAGGAAGGAGTGGGTTGCCGTTGCAGCCAACCTCAGTAGCCGGCGCAGCGCGTATGGACCGTACACGAACATGGCGTCTCTCCCTCGACTTACCTATTGCGCAAGTGCCGCACAAACAGAGCGAGGCTAGCAGAAGCTAACGCACAGTTTACGTGTTCATACGTGTGGAATCTCGTGTCTACTACATGCAGATCGGGGCCATATGAGAATATTCTTGCCTCGGGCGTCGCCCTATTCGAAGCTCCTGCTTCGGGCCCGCCAGAGCAACCAGCCAAGGATCGATACCAGCGGGATCGCCAGAACTCCCCACGCGGTCCAAGGGGGCGACTCGGCCAACCCGCCGCTGCCCGTCCCGGGGACGTTGGGTCTCAAGGCCGTTGTTGTCGACGCTGCCTCATTCTCTTTCGGCTCGTCGTCGGCCGTGAGTTCGTCGCCGGGGTTGTCGGCGTCATCCTGGTGGTCGACATCGTCGTCTGTCTGGTCCACATCATCGCTGTCCTCATCCTCGGTCCCGGTTTCGATCTTGGATTCGGTTTCGGTTTCGGTCTCGATCACAGGGTCGGTGTCGACGGGCTGATCCTCAGTGTCGCTCGGTTCGGCCTCACTATCCGGTTCGTTCGGTTCCCCTTCGCTCTCTGGTTCAGCGCCGGTTGGCTTGTCCCCTGTAGTCGCGCTCGGGCCGACCTCAAGCAGCAGGTCGACTGAGCAGTTGACGTTTTGCTTACCCGCCTGCTGGCCGTCGATGTAGAAGACCGCCTCGCAAATCCCAGAGCGGAACAACCCGGCGTCAATCTCGATTGACCAATTGCCTTGCGTGTCCGTGACCCGCGTCGCGCCGATCGTGGCGCCACCGACACGCGCTTCGATGATCGTGCCTTGCTTGACCGGCTCCCCGCCCCGTGTCGCCTGGCCCGAGAACACGTAGGTCAGCACCGGTTCGTCGGCTGCCGCCGTCGCACACAGGCAGAGCAGAACCAGGACGAAGGCGAGGCCGAACAGTCTCATGCCGATAGTTCAGCAGATCGCCGACCCTTACGCTTGGTGATATGGAAAACTCGTATCGATCCGTGTAAATCATGGTCATCGAATATGCAGAGCACACGTGATCGCTCCGGCCGCCCCTGGCGGGCGGGTGCGGCTGGAACCGGAATCGAACATCGGGCACCTCCTCAAATCGCCTGCTGCGCGATCCGCACGGGATCACCCACCGTCCCTCAGCCCAACGGCGCCGGGCCGGCCGCTAAGGCGGCGGGGCCGGCGGCCGTCTGCGTTCAGCGGGCCGGGACCTCAGCTGGGTCGTCGTCGCCGACGCTGACCATGAGCGTGGTCTGAGTCGTCGCCTCGGCGCACAGGCCGCCCGCGTTCTGGGCCCGCACGCTGACCGTGTAGGTCGCGCCCGGCTCCAGTTTGCGGATCACCACGTACTGTTTCTTGACGCCCGGACGCCGGGTCGAGAGTTCCTCGCCGTCGCGCGACAGCCCGACCCGGTAGCTGTTGACCGCGCCGCCATCCTCGGGCGCGTCCCACTCGACCCGAATCTGGGTCGGTTGGACCTGCCGCACGCTCAGGTTGACGACTTGACCGGGAGGCGGTTCCACTTGTTGCTGCTGCGCAGCCTCGGCGGCGGGCACGGTCGCGTCGAACGTGTCGCTGACCTGGTTGCCGTCCGGATGGACCTGAGCCGTGACCGTGATCGTCGCCGAACCACGCGATTTGGCCGTCACGGTCAGCGTGTTGTTGGACATCGCGACCGCCGCCACGCTCTCGTTCGACGAGCTCGCCGTGACCGCCATGCCGTCCCCGTCGGCGACCGTGGGCGCGTTGTTGGCCCTCTACTACTGCTGCTGCTGTTGTCGCTACTGCCGGCTGGCGGCCTCGATCTCCCGCAGCACCGCGACCACGGGGTTCCAGCGGGATGCCATGTGTTGCGCAGCCATCTGCTCGGCCTCCGCCGCCGTCATCGGCGTCAGCGACGTATCCGAAACCGTCGCACCCAGCGCCAGCAGCGCCCGGTCCCAGCGGTCGGTGTGGCTCTTGTTGTTCACTCCGTTGGGGTCGTTGCGCCACTCGACCACCTGCGCGATCAGCGCACTGTAGCTCTGTTCCGGCTGTTGCGGCTGTTGCTGTTGCGTCAGCTGGCCGGCGGCCTCGATCGTCAGCAGCGCCGCGGCCACGGGGTTCCAGCGGGATGCCATGTAGCGCGCAGCCATCTGCTCGGCCTCCACCGCCGTCATCGGCGTCAGCGACGTATCCGTGACCGTCTCGCCCAGCGCCAACAGCGCCCGGTCCCAGCGGTCGGTGTGGCTCTTGTTGTTTGCTCCGTTGGGGTCGTTGCGCCACTCGACTACCTGCGCGATCAGCGCGCTGTAGCTCTGTTGCGGCTGGTTCGCACTCGTGACGGTCACATCGAAGCGGTCGCTGACCCGGTTGCCGTCCGAGTCCTGCGCCGTGACAGTGATCCGGGCCGTGCCCGCCGCTATCCCGCTGAGCGTCAGCGCAGACGAGTCGGCGGCGACGGATACCGTGGCCTTACTCGTATCGGATGAACCGGCGCTGATTGTCAGCCGGTCGCTATCGGCGTTCGTAAACACGCCGGAGAGTGAGATGTTGCGGCTCGCTCCCGCTTCAAGTTGGCTGACATCGGCGATCGGCGCAGCGACCTTCGGGCCGGCCTTGACCGTCACACTAAACGTGTCTGAGACCGTGCCGCCCGCGCCGTCGTCGGCCGTCACCGTGATCGTTGCCGTGCCCCGTGACTTGGCCGTCACCGTCAGCGTGTTGTTGGAGACCGCGACCGCGACCGCGGCCACGGTCTCAGCCGAGGACGCGGCCGTGATCGTCAGATCATCCCCGTCGGCGTCCGAGAACACGCCCGACAGCGAGACTTGATGCCTGCCGCTCTCGCTGGCGATCGTCGCGTCGGCGATGGCGGACGCGACCGTGGGCGCTTCGTTGGGCCCCGCCACCGGCGTGGTCTGTTCGCCCTTGACCCGCACCCACTTGCTGGAGTTCGCTTCACGCTCGCTCATATTGTTGCGGTGCCCGACCATCGAGCGAATGAACACGCCTGTCGCGACGCCGTTCTTGAGGCCCGTGATCGTGTAGCTGGTCAAGCCGGGGTCCACTGAGAGGCCGTCGTTCTTGCCCACGGCCCGCGGGTCGCGCGGGTTGTTCCACACGCCAAACTCCTGGCTCCAGCGCAGCACGTGCCAGATCTCCGAGTCCTCCACCCCCTCGCGGGAGCCTACGTTCCAGGTCACCGTCAGTTGGCCGTCGCCCGGTACGACCCGGATGCCCCACGGCTCCGGCCCCTCCGGCGGAGGCGGCGGCTCGTCGTTGTCCGCGATGGTCACCACGGCCGCGGCCGTGCCCTCCGGGTCCACCGCCCAGGCCGGTTCGCCCACGTGGGCCACGCGCACCGTGAAGCGCTCTTCGTCCTCCTCAATCGCCTCGTCGTCCACGGTGGGGATGATGATCCGGGCGCTCCGCTGACCCTCGGGCACCGTCAGCGTCGCGGCGAGCTGGCCCACGTCCTCGGCGGTCGCGCCGCCCAACGGGTAGTCGGCTGACACCGTGAAGGACACGCCGCCGGCGCCGGCCGGGCTGCCCAGGCTCAGCGACAGCGCCGCCTCCTCGCCCTCCGTCACGCTGGCCTGGGGGCTCAGCGTGTAGGTGCGCGGCGGCGGGTCGATGGCCACGAGGTGGGTGGCCGACTGGGAGCCGTTGGTGACGCGGATGTAGACGTAGGTCCACTTCGAGGCCGGGTTCAGCGCGATGGCCGGGGTGAAGCCGCCGTTGGCGAAGGACGCGAACGTGCCGGTGACGGCGTAGACGTTTCCGATGGCCCATTCCAGCGTGCTGTCCGGATGCGCCCTCACCCGCAGCATGACGTGGGTCGTCGTGACGATGCCCTGCTCCGAGTCGCTGCTGCCGAACGTGCCGGGCAGGTAGGCCCGCAGCTCCACGCGCCTCTCGAACGTCCCGGGGATCGTGGACGGGTTGGGACTCGCGAGCCGCATGTTGTTGAAGTTTTCCACCGGCTCGCCGTCGCGGATCTCGTCGAAATGCACGCGCACGGGGTGCAGGTCCGTGTTGGGCGCGGGCGTGGGCGGGGCGGGCACGTTCTTGCCGACCAGGCTCACCGAGACCGTGTCGCCGTCCGACCAGTCCAGGCCCGTGCCGTGCCAGGTCAGCCTCCATGCGTCCTCATTGCGGTCGATGCCCCAGCTCTCGCTGGCGTCCTTGAACTGGAACTGCCTGCCGCCGACGTCCAGCCGCACCTGGTCCGGGTGCAGCCGCGGCGCTCTGTCCAGCAGGAGCTGGAGGGAGCCGCGGACGACCCGCACCGCCAGGACGTTGTACCTCCACCCGCCGTGGGTGAAGTAGGTGGGCGAGAGCTGGGCGGAGCACTGCTGCTGCCCGATGCAGCCGTCTCCACTGAGCGGGCCCAGGTCCCTGACCGTCAGCGTGGACGCCCAGTGCGTGATGGAGACCGGCTTCCCCTTCACGGCTATCTGGACAAAGGCGCCAGTACTGGTGGTCCATGCCGGCGCCCACGGCGGGGTGTTCTGCCCGTAGCTAGAGCGTTGATCCGCGATGCTCCAGCCGTCGGCCGCTCCCGCGTCATCGGCGGCGGATCGCGTCAACTCTAGCTCAAAAGTATTCCCGGGGAGGCTGCCGGTGGTGTAGATGACGAAGTGATAGGTGGTGTTCGCCGCCAGCGTGACGGTGATGCCATAGGAGGGCTCGAAGGTCACCGTATGGGTCCCGGTGGTCCCGGTCGGAAGGTTCCGCGCCGACATATAGGCGACCCTGGTGCCCGGCGTCCCGTTGCTGTCGATCCACACCTCCGCCCTGAACGTGGCGGCATCCTCGGACGTGAGAGCCTCGTAAATGGTAAGGCGCGCCTCAATGCCCGTCAGACGGTAGCCGTCGACGTAGGGACCCGTCGTGAATCCCTGGGCATGAACACTGCTGTTGAAATCAACAACAACAGCGCTCGTCTGCCCCGTGTTGCTGACCAGCGCGCCTTCCGTGCCGGTGGCGGCGGCGGGTGGCGCGCCGGACGGCACCGCCATCGCACGCATCACGGTCACGGTGTAGGTCTTCGTGGTGCTGCCGTTCTCGGCGGTGACCTTCACGGTGATGGCGTTCGCGCCGAACGAGAGCGCGATGGCGCCGCTCGGCTGGCCGCTCCTCACGGCCGTCAGGCTCGACCCCTTGCCCACCTCCACCGTGGCGTTGGAGTCGCCCGCCGTCGGGGTGATTCTCACGTACGTGATCGAGTTCGGCGCCGACGCCGTGTAGGCCGTGGTCGCCGCCGCGAACGCGGGGCTCAGCGTCAGCGCGCTGAACGTGCCCGAGGCGCTCTCCCCCTGCGTCGCCGTCAGGCCGGACAGGGCGGCGTTGGTGGACGGCTGCGCCCGCGTCACCGTCACCGTGTAGGTCTTCGTGAAGTCGCTGTCCTGGGCGGTGACCTTCACGGTGATCGCGTTCGCGCCCACCGAGAGCGCGATGGCGCCGCTCGGCTGACCGCTCGGCACCGTCGTCAGGCTCGATCCCTGGCGGCCCACCTCCACCGTGGCTTGCCGCTGGTTCGCCTGCGGGATGAGCTTCACGTGCGCCGCCGCGTAAGGCGCCGACGCCGTGTAGGCCGTGGTCGCCGGCGCGAACGCGGGGCTCAGCGCCAGCTCGCTGAACGTGCCCGAGGCGCTCTCCCCCTGTGTCGCCGTCAGGTCGATCAGGGCGGCGTCGGTGGACGGGGCCGTCGCCTGATGGGCCGCGGACCGGAGGACCAGCTTTACCGTCCGGCCATCGGTCCAGTCCGTGTCCGGGTCGTACGACCAGTAGATGGCGCCTGAATCCACCGTGGCGGCGTTGATTCTGAGGGGGATGCCGTCCACATTCAGCGTCAAAGAAGTAAGGGCGGTCCTGGTCGCCTGACCCGTGACGTTTTCGAGATTGAAGTAAAATCGATTATTGTCAGACTGCCACCACAGTCCGTTTACGGTGTAGGTGCCGCCCCCGTGCCTGAATTGATGCTCCGTGAGGACGGTTGAGCTTGAGCAGTCGTCCTGATTTGCGTCACTGTTATCGCAGCCGAAATAGAAGCCGTTCTGATCCGCCGTCAGCGTGGCCTCCCACAGGGCGCCGGGGGCGCCGGTTCCGAACACCCAGGCGCTGTTGCCGACGGAGTTCACCGCGCGAACCCGCACCCGGTAGTCGGTGCCGTTGGTCAGGGATGAAATCGTCTGCGAGGCCGTCGTGCCGCTGCGGCTGACCGCCACCCAGGCGGTGGCGGGGTTGCTGCCGGAGGCCGCCGCGTTGTTGCCCACGGCGCCCGCGGCCGCCGAGGTGTAGTGCACGTCGTAGCCCGTGAGTGTGGCCGAGGGCGCGGTCCAGAACAGGGACAGCTGCCTGTTGTCATGCCTGACCGCGAGGTTAGTGGGGGCGGTGGGGGCGGCGTCGTGCCGCGTCACGGTCACGGTGTAGGTCTTCGTGGTGGTCCCGTCCTGGGCGGTGACCTTCACGGTGATGGCGTTCGCGTTCACCGAGAGCGGGATAGCGGCGCTGGCGCTGCCGCTCGGCACCGCCGTCAGGCTCGCCCCCTTGCCCACCTCCACCGTGGCGGTGGAGTCGTTTGTCGTCGGCGTGATCTTCACGTGCGTCCGCGCGTTCGCCACCGTCGCCGTGTAGGCCGTGGTGGCCGCCGCGAAGGGC
>MKWU01006204.1_pt1 | contig 12328 bp, 10 predicted proteins | sample 809101 | NCBI WGS metagenome assembly MKWU01 (sample SAMN05860141, study PRJNA318959) | sponge metagenome | host: Aplysina aerophoba | place: Slovenia: Piran, Adriatic Sea, Gulf of Piran | collected 2013-05-07
CCGTGAACGATGCCGGAATGCGGATCGACCCGCCGCCGTCGGCAGCCAGCGCGACGCTGGCGAGCCCGGCCGCGACCGAAACCGCCGCGCCGCCGCTCGAGCCGCCCAGCGTGCGCGTCGTATCCCAGGGGTTGCAGGCCTCGGGGCCGAGGCGGTTGTCGCTGGTCGCCGACTGGCCGAACTCGGCGGTGTTGGTCTTGCCGGTGAACACGGCGCCCGAGACTCTCAGCCGGCGAACGACGCCGCTATCGTGCAGCGTGTGGTTTTGGCGGTGCACGACCGATCCGAAGGTCGTCACCGCCCCGGCAAGCGGAAAGGTATCCTTGATCGAGACCGGCACGCCGCTCAGCGGCAACGCCCGGCCGGCCCGGTACGCCGCCGCGGCCTCGCGTGCCTGCCCGCGCGTGAGATCGTCGAAGCGGACGAGATAGGCATGGAGTGACGGATTCAGTCGATCGATTCTCGCGAGCACCTCATCCGCCACCTCGACCGGCGACAACAGGCCTTCCCGGTAGGCCTCGATCAGGGACGCGATCGGCCAGCAAATCGGGCTCTCGTCGCCGCGATCAGGCATTCGGGGCGACACCTCCGCTGATGCCGTACACCTCTCCGGTGATGTATCCGGCGCGGTCGCTGATTAGGAACGAAACCAGGTCCGCTATGTCCTGGGGCTGTCCGACGCGGCCGACCAGGGAGCGTGATTCCGCGTAGCCGTCGAAGAACTCGTCGGGGTAGATGCGGCGCAGAAAGTCGTTGTAGATCAGCCCCGGCGCCACGGCATTGCCGGGGATGCCGTGCCGGCCGTTCTCGGCGGCGGCGACGCGTGTGAGCGCCAGGATTCCCGCCTTGGCCGCGGAGTAGGCGGCGCCGTGCTCGGTCGTCATTTCCCAGGCCGCAATCGACGAGATGTTGACGACGGCGCCTGCGCCTTGCGCGATCATGTGCGGGAGTACGCGGCGCATGGCGTAAAAGGTGCCGTTCAGGTCGACATCCAGGCAGCGCCGCCAGGTTTCGGGCGCCATCTCGGCGACCGGCTCGATCTTGCTCCACCCCGCGTTGTTGACGAGGGCGTCGATCCGGCCGCGCCGTGCGACGACGGCGTCGGTGACGGTGCCCACCGCGTCGAAATCGGTCACATCGAGCGGCATCGACAGGAACTCTCTGCCGTGTTCCTCGGCGAGTTGCCCGGCGAACGCGTCGCAACGGCGCTCATGGGCGTCCGTTATCACCACGTCGTAGCCGTCGGCGGCGAGCCGGCGCGCAATGGCGGCGCCGATGCCGGCACCGGCAGCCGCGGTGACGATTGCCACCCGGCGGTCTCCGTCGTGTTCATTTGACGCCGGCATCTGTGCCTCCGCTTAGTCCGCTTTGAGCCGGGGGATCACGTGCTTGCCGAGCTCTTCCAGCCGACGCATGCGGCCTCCGGAGAGCAGGGCGAAGCTGATGCGATCGATGTCGACCGCCGAGAGTTCGTGCAGCCGGGAGAGGCAATGATCGCGATCGCCGCTGATCGTCACCGAGCGCACGAACTCTTCGCTCACGATTTCCTTGTGCCCGGCACGCAGCGAGAGGTGCTCCTCGTAGTGGTAGGCCTCCTCGGCGGCCTTGAATTCGGGCCGGAAGCGCTCCCACCCCGGTGGCATCGCCTTCCAGACGGCGAAGGTCGCGGCCTGACTGGTGGCCCAGGCACGGACGTCCTGGACCGCTTGTTCGGCATCCTCATCGATGCTCATCGTGACGATGAGGTCGATCAGGATGTCCTCACGCTTGCGCCCGGCCTTTTGAAGACCGCGGTAGATGTGCTCGAGCTGCCAGTTGCAGAAGCCGGGGTCGGCCGCCCCCATCAGGACGGCGCCGTCGCAAATCTCGCCGCATAGCTCGAGCATGCGGGGCTGGGATACGGCGAGATAGATCGGGATCTGCCGGCGCGCGGTGGCGAGCCGCCCCTTGGCGCCGGCGAAGTCGACCTCGTCGCCCGAGAAGAGCTCGCGAAAGAGCTCTATGCCTTCCCGAAGTTCGGCGATCCTGTTCGGCTTCTCGCCGATGGAATGGACGGCCACCCAACCCGCGCCGAGGCCCAGCAGGGCGCGTCCATCGGAAAGCTCGTCGAGCGCGGTCGTGGCGTTGGCGGTGACCGTCGGATGACGCGTCTGAAGGTTGGTGACCGCGCAACCGATCTCGATCGACCCGGTCGCCATCGCCGCTACGTTCATGGCCGCGTAGACGTCCTTCATGCCGAGCTGGTGATCGATGAACCACAGCGCTTCGAAGCCGAGCTCCTCGACCTTCTTCGCGATCTCCCCGACCTGCGCGAAGGTCTCCCGCGGGCTGACTCCTCTCGAAATTCCGAATCTCTTGACCATCAGGCGTTGCTTTCGAGTGCGTTGCGAATGGCCTGCGCATAGGCCTCGGGTTGATCGACGCTCATCAGATGCCCGGCCCCCGCCACCTCGTGATAGGTGCCGTGGCGCAGGGCCGCGATCATGATGTCCGCGGCCTTGCGCGGGCAGAACACGTCGGCCTCGCCGCCGATCACATGGACTGGGCAGGCGATGTCCGGCAGGACCTGGGTGAGGGGGGCCTCGTTGAGCCGCGCCATCGCGCGCGCGGCATTGACGTAGCCGTCTCCGGTACCGATGGCCTCGAGGCGCCGGGCCGTGACTTCTTCGAGCCGGTCGCCGGCGACGACGAGCTGCAGGCGGGTATCTTCCTTCAGCGCGCTGCCAAAGCTCGAGAAATCGCTCCGGATCGTCTCGATGCGGTCACGGAAGAACTCGGCGGCGCGCCGTCCGACAACGGTCGAGGTGCCGGCGACCGTGGCTCGGATCACCAGGTCGGGGCGCCTGGCCGCGACCCAGAGCACCACGGCGCCGCCGAGAGAGTAGCCGATGCAGTGGGCGGCACCCGTCAGGGCCTCCAGGAAGGCGATGAGGTCGCCGCCCAGTTGTTCCAGCGTGCCCTCGGCCTCGCCCAGGCCGGTTTCGCCGTGACCGCGAAGGTCGTAGGCGTAGGTCGTGAAACCGTTCAGCCGGCGCTGGACGTCGGCCCAGCTCTTCCGGTCCTCCGCAAGGCCGTGGACCATGACCGCCGGCGGGCCCTCTCCGATGCGCGTGTAGCCGACGTCGATGTCGGCGAGCCGGGCCCTCATGCCCCGTCACCGGATCCGGGGCCATCGCCGATCACGATGGCGCGGAGGTCGGCCTTGCGGATCTTGCCCGCCGGCGTCATCGGCATCGCATCGACGACGCGCAGGACCTCGGGCCAGAGGTGCTTCGGCAGGCGCTTCGCTCGCGCGTGGGCAATCAGGTCGTCGAGGCTCGGGGCCTCGCTGTCGGGCACAATCACCGCGCAGATGCGTTCGCCCAGGCGCTCGTCGGGATGGCCGATGACGGCCACGGCGTTGACGCCCGGATGGTCGGCGAGCGCATTCTCGATCGGCGCCGGTGAGATGTTGACGCCGCCGCGAATGATCAGGTCTTTCAGCCTGCCGGTGATGCGCACGTACCCGTCGGCATCGATCCGCGCGAGATCGCCGGTGCGAAAGAACCCCTCGTCCGTGATGAAGGAGTCGTAGAGGTCCCGCTGGCCGAAATAGCCGATGAAGACGCCCGGCCCGCGCATGGCCAGCTCTCCCTCCTGACCCGCGGGCAAGGTGCCGCACTCGGCGTCGAGACAACGCAGCTCAAGCCCTGGCAGTCCGATGCCGGCGGTGCTCATCAGTTTCTCGCGGTGGCTTTCGCGGACGCAGGTGACGAGCCCGCCCTCGGTCATGCCCCAAAGGACCGTCACGAAGGTGTTTGGAAACTGTTCCTGCGCGGCCTCCATCAGCGACGGCGGCACCTGCGCGCCGCCGCACAGAAACGAGCGGAGCGGTGCCAGCTTCGGTGTCGAGCGTGGCCAGCGCGCGTCGACCAGATCCTTCAAGAAGGGCGTCGCCGCGGCGGTGAACGCGCAGCCGAACTTCTCGATCATTTCCAGCGCCTGCTCGGGATTCCAGACGTCCTGGAGAACGAGCGGCGCGCCGGTATGGAGCGCCAATCGGGTGCCGTGGATGGCACCGATGCTGTGCCCGAGGGGAGAGGCGAGAAAGATCGGCGCATCCGGGCCGAGCGAGAAACGCTCGGTAAACCCGATATTCAGCGCGGCGAGGGTGTCCTCGCTGTGCATGACGGCCTTGGGGCGGCCGGTCGTGCTCGACGTGAACATGATGTGCGCGAGGTCAGCGGCGCTCGCCGGCAAGGGCGTTCCTGGACTTGCAGGCGCCATCCGCCACGTCCCGACGGAATCCTCGAACAGGAAAACGCCCAGATCATGCCCGCAGGTCGAGGCGGCTTCCCGGGCGATATCACCCAGCCGCGCGGTGCCGTGGCGCTCCAATGATATCAGCGCCCGCGCGCCCGTCAGCCGAGCAGCGTGGGCGACTGTTTCGGGATCGGTACGGGTCGGCAGGCTCGCGGGAATGGCACCGAGGCGCAGCAATGCGACGAACGCGACCTGCCCGTCGACGATGTTCGGCAGAAGAAGGATAACGATATCGCCGCGGCCGATTCCGCCTTCTTCCAGCTTTTCGGCGAGGCGCCCGCTCTGCAGCCACAACTCGCCGTGGCTAAGCCGCTGCCCGGCTGTATCGGCGACGGCGAGGCGGTCTTCGAAGCGCCGGGCGAGGGCGGCGTAGCGGTCACACAAGCGCTCGCCCGGCCACCACCCCTGCGCGCGGTAGCGGCGTTCGCGTTTGGCGCGGCTGGCTGCGGCGGAATCTGAAAACGCTGCCCGCGTGGATTGTGGGCTCTCCGGATTCCCGAGACGCAACTCACTCATTCGCCGCTCCCGTTGCCGGCCCGGAATCGCCGTATCTCCACTGCCATCCCCGCTCGCGTTCAGCGTAGACCCGCTTCAGGCCAATTTCAAGATGATGACATCGCTTTTTTTATTGACAGTCATTTTTAATGACCGCCATTCTCTCTCTTGATACCTTCCTGGCATGACCGAGACCGGGGGCAACCACGGGGTCGCCCGGAAACAACCGCGACACCACCCGGAGGATGGCCGGTGAGGAGCGTGAGCCGGCGACACTCGAGGATTTGCGTTGCGCGAGACGGGTGGAGGTTGCTGGCATGGCGGCGCAGATGACCCAATTCCCGACCACGCCCAAGGGCCGGCGCACGCGCAGCCGTCTCCTGGCGAGTGCGCGACGCGTGTTGGCTCGCAACGGCTATGTCTCCCTCAAGATGGTCGACGTCGCCGAAGAGGCGGGGGTATCGCTCGGCGCTCTCTATCGCTATTTCCGCAACAAGGAGGATCTCTTCAGGGCCCTGGTCGAGGGCATTCACGAGGCGTTGTTCGAAGCGAGTCGAGCGCCGAACAAGCGACTGGAGAACGATCCCAAGGGGGCTTTGCTGGAAGCGAACCGCGGCTATCTCGCGCTCTACAGCGAAAATCGCGACGTGATGCGCGCCCTTATCGAGGCCTCCACGGTTGACGAGCGGTTCCGCAGCGTCTGGTGGGCGATGCGGAACCGCCACGTCGATCGCTTCGTGGGCGCCCTCAAGGCGAAGTACGGGATAGAGGAGGTGGACGGCGTTCCCGCCCGCCTCGTCGCGGAGGCCATGGCCGCGATGGTCGAGCAATGCGCTTATGTCTGGTTTGCGCAGGAGGAACAGCTGAACGAGAACCCCGTCTCCGTCGACGACGCCGCAAAGGTCGTGACCCGGGTATGGCACGACGCCTTTTTCGAGCCAGATGCACGCTCAGAGGCCACGGTCGAAACCGACCAGCCTCAATTGATCAAGGACCCGTGAAGGGCCCTCTGTCTGTCAATCGGCGTCTCTATTTGGATCGTCTAGGTTGTTGTTCGGCGTGCAATTTGACCCCGCAGTTTTACGCAAGTTCAACAGCTTAGCGCGCCGATCGGCGCAACCCGCGTGCCGCACGGCAGGCATGTCGCGCCGAATGTCGGTCACAAGCGTGGCGCCATCAGCCGTGCGATAGGGAAACTCCTCGCGGTGAGTCTCGGTCCACTTGCCGTTCATGTCCGGCAGTCCCCGGTTACCGAGCTCGGCGATCACCTCGTCCTGGGAACACGGACCGTGACAGCGCACCAGTGGCCTGCCGTCCCGGCCGTCATGAATGGTGAGCGACTGGTTGCAGTCATCGTGTGACCGGCAGCACGCCGTCCACCCGGAGCCGCTGCGCCTGCCGTTGAGCGAGCGTGCAATGTCAGCAGCGTTCACGGGCGCAGGCCCATGGCGTCGCCCCACTGGATTCAAGGCTGGACAACGCGCAAGTATCCCCAAGGGAATCAATGCCTCCCTTTGGGGTGGTTGGACGAGCTAAGGCATTGTTGCGACAGGGATGATATGGTCCTGGCGGGCCCACCAACTCCTGCCCAGCCGGTGCAAATCAGCGCGAAAGCGTATATGCACCGACCCTGACGCGAGCGGATGGGAGCGAACGGATGGCGGATTTCGACCTTCTGGTGATCGGCGGCGGCTCGGGCGGCGTGGCCTGCGCGCGCCGGGCGGCGGGCTATGGCGCCAAGGCCGCGGTGATCGAGAACGACCGGCTCGGCGGCACCTGCGTCCACCGCGGCTGCATTCCCAAGAAGCTCCTCGTCTACGCCTCGCACTTCAGCCACGATTTCGAGGACGCCGCGGGCTATGGCTGGTCCCTGGGCGAACCCGTCTTCGACTGGCCAGCGATGGTGCAGGCCAAGTCGACCGAGCTCGACCGGCTGGAAGGCATCTACGAGCGACTGCTGCGCAACGCCGGCGCCACACAGATTACGGGCACCGGCCGGCTGCTCGACGCCCATACCGTTGCCGTCGGCGACGAGCGGCACCGCGCCAAGACCATCGTGATCGCGACCGGCGGCCGGCCGGCCATGCCCGCTATCCCCGGCATCGAGCTCGCCATCAGCTCCGACGAGATGTTCGATCTGCCGTCGCTGCCCGAGCGCATCGTGATCGTGGGCGGCGGCTACATCGCCTGCGAGTTCGCCTGCATCATGCAGGGCCTGGGCTCGAAGGTGACGCAACTATACCGCCGCGACCTGCCGTTGCGCGGTTTCGACCACGACTTGCGCGAAGTGCTCTGCGAGGAGATGCGCAAGGGCGGGGTCGACCTCCGGCTAAACGTCAACGCGGTCTCGCTCGCGCGCGAGGGATCGTCGATCGCCGTCAAGACCACGACCGGCGAGACGATCGAGGCGGACCAGGTACTATTCGCCACCGGGCGGAAGCCCAACGTCGCCGGCCTCGGGCTCGAGAAGGCAGGCATTGAACCCGTCGATGGCGGCGCCATCCCAGTCGATGCGTCCTCGCACACGGGTGTCGCCAACATCTTTGCCATCGGCGATGTCACCGACCGCATCAACCTGACGCCAGTGGCGATTCACGAGGGCCGCTGCATCGCCGAGACCCTCTACAACGACAACCCCCAGAAGCCGGACCACCGCGACGTGGCAACGGCGGTCTTCACCACGCCAGAACTCGGCACGGTGGGGCTCACCGAGGAGGAAACCCGTGGGGCCTTCCCGGCGGTGGATATCTACAAGACCCGCTTCCGCCCGCTCAAGCACACGCTCACCGCAAGAGAAGAGACCATCTTCATGAAACTCGTCGTCGACCGTGCCACTGACCGCGTGGTCGGCTGCCACATGGTGGGCTACGGCGCAGGCGAGGCCATGCAGTTGCTGGGTATCGCCGTCAAGGCGGGCGCGACGAAGGCCCAGTTCGATGCGACCATGGCGGTACACCCGACCGCTGCGGAGGAGTTCGTCACCATGTACGAGCCGGTGCCAGAGCCGGAGCCCGTTGCCGACGCCGCCCAATAGCTCATCGGCGCGCGCCGTGCCGGCCGGTGCCGTTGCCAATTGGGAAAATGCTGGCACGACGGGCGGTTCAGGCGTATAGCACGGCCACAACGACATAATTTCCGCGGGAGAACGATATGCCCGGCACGTGGGCCCCCGGCCGCTGGCAAGGGCTGCCGATCAAGCAGCAGCCGACCTGGCCCGACGCGGCCGCGCTCGCCTCGGCCGAGGAGCGCCTAAAGACCTCGCCGCCGCTGGTCTTCGCCGGCGAAGCGCGCAGGCTGCAGGATCGTCTGGCGCGGGTCTGCGAGGGCCGCGCCTTCCTGCTTCAGGGCGGGGATTGCGCCGAGAGCTTCGCGGAATTCCACCCCGACACGGTGCGGGACACCTTCCGCGTTTTGCTGCAGATGGCGGTGGTGCTGACCTATGGCGCAAAGCTGCCGGTGGTCAAGGTCGGGCGCCTCGCCGGCCAGTTCGCCAAGCCGCGCTCGTCGGATACCGAGACCGTGGACGACACGACGCTGCCAGCCTACCGCGGCGACATGGTCAACGGCATGGCCTTCGAGGAAGAGGCGCGCACGCCTGAGCCCGCGCGCATGCTCCGGGTCTACAGCCAGTCAGCATCGACGCTCAACCTGTTGCGCGCGCTGGCCCATGGCGGCTACGCCGACCTCCACGCGGTGCATCGCTGGAACCTCGGCTTCGTCGCCGAGAGCACGCAAGGCGCGCGCTACGAGGCGCTGGCCAATCAGATTGGCGATACGCTCGACTTCATGGCGGCCTGCGGGCTCACCGAGGAGACCTCGCCGCAGATACGAGAAACCGAGTTCTATACCTCCCACGAGGCTTTGATCCTGGAATACGAGCAGGCGCTGACCCGCATCGATTCGACCACCGGCGGGTGGTACGACTGCAGTGCGCACATGCTCTGGATCGGCGATCGCACGCGTCAGGTGGACGGCGCCCACGTCGACTTCCTGAGCGGCGTCGGCAACCCGATCGCGCTCAAGGCGGGCCCCAGCATCACGCCGGACGATCTGCTCGCCCTCATTGACCGGCTCAACCCGCACAACGAGCCCGGCAGGCTCACGGTGATCGCGCGCATGGGACACGAGGCGGTCGAAGCCAAGCTGCCGCCCCTGGTGCGTGCCGTCCAGGGGGAGGGCCGGCACGTGGTCTGGGCCTGCGATCCCATGCACGGCAACACGGTCAAGTCGTCCAACGGCTACAAGACCCGCGTCTTCGACCAGGTCCTGGCGGAAGTGCGCGGCTTCTTCGCAGTGCACCGAGCCGAGGGCACGCACCCCGGCGGCGTTCACTTCGAGATGACCGGCCAGGACGTGACCGAGTGTCTGGGCGGCGCCCAGGCGATCACCGAGGAGGACCTCTCCAGCCGCTACCACACTCACTGCGACCCGCGGCTCAACGCCTCGCAGGCGCTGGAGCTCGCCTTCCTCATTGCCGAGCATCTGAGGGAGGAGCGAGCGGCCACCGCCCAGCCAAGGGCGTTGCACGGCTAGGGACGCGGAAGGGGGTCGCGATGTTGCCCCACAACGGACCCCGCGACCGCGAGGTCACCCGCTACACCGACCACTACTTCACGCGCACGCGGAAGGCGATCGGCCGCTTCGGCGACGCCCGGGTCACTTACGCGCTGTTCATGCGGCGGCCGGTCTGCTTCGCACCCCGCCTGATGATCGAGTGGCTGGAAGCGGTCGCTGCCGAACGCAGCACTGAATTCACCATCGACTGCCGGTTCAAGGAAGGCGATTGGGTCGGCGCCGGCGAGCCGCTCATCTACCTCTCGGGCTCCTTCCGTCACCTCGTCGATCTGGAGACGCTTTACCTGCAGCGGCTGGGTGCCGTCTGCGTCGCCGCCTATAACGCCTACGCCATGGCGCGGAGCTTGCCGAAGGTTGCGTTCCTCGCGATGGACGCGCGCCATTGCGCGGGCATCGAGATGGCCGACATGATGGCCTACGCGGCGAGCGTGGGCTCGAAGGCGGCGAAGCAGGAGTGCGGCGCCGTCGGCTTCATCGGCAACGCCACCGACGCGACCGCTCACTACTTCGGCAATCAGCGGGGCTACGGCACCATGCCCCACGCCTTCATCGGCTACGCGGGCTCCACGGTCCGCGCCGCCGAGATGTATCACGAGGTTTTTGCGGGCGAGCCGATGACCGTGCTCGTCGACTATTACGGGCAGGAGAGCACCGACGCGCTCGCCGTGTGCCGGCGCTTCCCGGAGCTTGCCGCTCGCGGCGAGCTGAGCTTCCGCCTCGATACCCACGGCAGCCGCTATGTCGAGGGCCTGGACATGGCGAAGTCCTACGCCGTGCTGGAGCGCTACTGCCCGAATGCCGTGCGCGAATACCGCACCGAGGCGGAGTTGCGCTGGCTGCACGGCACCGGCGTCAGCGCCGCGGCGCTCTTCCACCTGCGCGCGGCGCTTGATGAGGCAGGCTTTTCGGGGGTGAGGATCGTCGCGAGCTCCGGCTTCGGTCCGGCCAAGTGCCGAGTCATGGCCAGCGTGAATGCGCCCATCGACGTGATCGGCACGGGCTCGTTCCTGCCTGAGAACTGGTCCGAAACCTTCGCGACGGCGGACATTGTCGACTACGACGGTACCGCGCGGGTCAAGCTCGGCCGCGAGTTCCTGCTGCGCAATGGTGCAGATAGATCGCCCCGCTCGCGTTAGAGCGCGCCCGCTAAGGCCACGCGAGCCGGGCGGACGTTGGTAATCGGGGCCGGCAACCGCCGGCTCCATTGTGTATAACCGGCCAACCATGACCGACACGCTCGCCATCGCACTCGCCCAGCTCAACCCCACCGTGGGGGACCTGGAGGGCAACAAGGCGCTGATCCTGGGCGCTCGCGCCGAGGCCGCGGCCCAGGGCGCTGACCTCGTGGTCTGCACCGAGCTCGTGGTGACCGGCTACCCGCCCGAGGACCTCGTGCTCAAGCCAATGTTCCAGGAGCAGTCGCGGGCTGTCGTGGAAGCACTCGCGGCGGCGACCGCGGACGGCGGGCCCGCACTCCTCATCGGCGCGCCCTGGGTCGACGACGGCAAGCTCTACAACGCCGCGCTCCTGCTCGACGGCGGCGAGGTCGCGGCGCGACGCTACAAGTACGAGCTGCCCAACTACGGCGTCTTCGACGAGGTTCGAGTGTTCGCGCGCGCCGGCCTGCCGGGGCCGATCCCGTTTCGCGGGGTCCGCCTCGGCGCCATGACCTGCGAGGACATGTGGTTTCCCGAGGTCGCCGAATGCCTCGTGGAATCTGGCGCCGAAATCATGATCGTTATCAACGGCTCGCCCTTCGAGAGCGACAAGGAGGACGTCCGCCTCAACTGCGCCGTGGCGCGCATCGGCGAGACAGAGCTGCCATTGGTCTACGCGAACCAGGTGGGCGGCCAGGACGAGCTTGTCTTCGACGGCGCGTCCTTCGTCCTCAATGCCGATCACAGCCTCGCCGCCCAGGCGCCGGCCTTCGAGGAATCGGTCGCGCTCACCCGCTGGACGCGCGAGGCAGATGGTTGGCACTGTGCGCCCGGCCCGCGCGCCGCACTGCCTGACGGCCACGCGGCGACCTACCGCGCCATGACGTTGGGGCTGGCCGATTACGTCGGGAAGAACGGTTTCCCTGGCGTGCTGATAGGGCTTTCCGGCGGCATCGATTCGGCGCTGACGGCCGCCGTCGCCGTCGATGCGCTGGGCGCCGACCGGGTGTTCTGCGTCGTCATGCCGTCGCGCTACACGGCGCAGTCCTCCCTCGACGACGCGGGGGAATGCGCGCGCCTGCTCGGAGTCCGCCACGAGGTGGTGGGGATCGAACCGGCGGTGGACGCGCTCGGCGGCCTGCTGGCGCCGATCTTCGCGGGCCGCGACGCGGACGAGACGGAGGAGAACATCCAGGCGCGGGTGCGCGGCGTCATCCTGATGGCGATCAGCAACAAGCTCGGTCACATGGTGCTCACCACCGGCAACAAGTCCGAGATGTCGGTGGGCTACGCCACGCTCTACGGCGACATGTGCGGCGGCTATTCGGTGCTGAAGGACGTCTACAAGACTGACGTGTTCGCGATGGCGCGCTGGCGCAACGGTAGCTGGATGGAGGGGCTCAAGGGGCCGCAAGGAGCCGTGATTCCCGAGGCGATCATCGACAAGCCGCCGAGCGCGGAGCTTCGCCCCGACCAGACCGATCAGGACACGCTGCCCCCCTACGAGGTGCTGGACGACGTGCTGCGCGGCCTGGTGGAGGAGGAGCGCTCGACCGAGGAGCTCGTGGCCCGCGGCCATGCGGCGGAGACCGCGGCGCGCATCTGGCGAATGCTCGACATCGCGGAGTATAAGCGGCGCCAGGCGCCGCCGGGCATCAAGCTCACGCTGCGCTCCTTCGGCAAGGACCGCCGCTACCCCATCACCAACCGCTACCGCGGGGCCGACTGAGCCATGACGCTCACGCTGCACAACACGCTGCCCCGCAGGCGCGAGCCGCTGGAGCCGGTGCGCCCGGGCC
>MKWU01006206.1_pt1 | contig 12327 bp, 7 predicted proteins | sample 809101 | NCBI WGS metagenome assembly MKWU01 (sample SAMN05860141, study PRJNA318959) | sponge metagenome | host: Aplysina aerophoba | place: Slovenia: Piran, Adriatic Sea, Gulf of Piran | collected 2013-05-07
TAAGTTCATGGTCACCAGTGACCAGCGCCACCTCAAGGCCTTGTTGTTTGAGTGCGGCAACAGCTTGAGTCGAGGTTGGCTTGATTTGATCTGCGACCACCAACGCGGCTTGCGCGACAGGCCCAGTGCCCGCGAAAACCGCGGTATGCCCTTTTGCTTCAGCCTCACCAGCAAGTTGCTCCAACCCTGCTGTGACTTCAGAAAACATGGCGCGGCGGCCGACCACAACTTGTTTGCCGTCCACGCTGCCCACCACACCAAAACCTGGCCGGTTCTCAAAAGTGTCGACGCGCGACCGTGCTGCGCCTGCTTCGGCGATTGCCTGAGCGATTGGATGCTCCGAGCGGGCTTCTATCGCCGCTGCCAAATTCAACCACTCCTCGCTGTTGCCGTCTGGCGCAATCACTTCAACAAGGGTCATTTTGCCTTGGGTGACGGTGCCGGTCTTGTCGAGTAGCACCACATCAAGGTCACGGCTGTCTTCTAAAGCGCGCGCACCCTTAATAATGATGCCCAACTGCGCGCCTCGACCGGTGCCAACAAGGATCGCCAGTGGTGTGGCAAGCCCCAGAGCGCAAGGGCAGGAGATGATCAACACCGCAACAGCGGCGGTAAACGCGTCAGCAACCGAAACGCCGCGCAGCAACCAAACCAGCAACGTAACCCCCGCGATCACAATCGCCGTGGGCACAAAAACCCTCGCCACGCGATCGGCGAGACGCTGCACTTGGGCTCGGCTGCTTTGCGCTTCGTCCACTAAGCGAATGATCTGCGCCAGCACGGTTTCAGAACCGACCCGGGTAGCTTCCACAAGCAGTGAACCGTTGGCGTTTAGCGAAGCACCGATTACGGGGTCGGCAGGGCCCACTTCAACTGGCAGTGGCTCGCCGTTGACCATCGAAACATCCACAGCCGAATGGCCTTCCACTACGACCCCATCGGTAGCGATTTTTTCACCGGGTCGGACTCGGAAACGCATCCCTACGGCCAATTCACTAACGGCTACTCTGTTGCCGTCTTCCAACTCCGCAGTGCGCGCACCAAGATCAGCTAACGACCGGATTGCTTGTCCTGAGCGGCGAGTGGCACGCACCTCAAGCCATTTGCCAAGCAAAATTAAAGTGATTATGACTGCGCTGGTCTCGAAGTAAACATCGGCAGCTAAGTTCGCTAGCAGCACTACCGTCGACCAAGTCCAAGCAGCTAAAGTACCCACCGATACTAGAGTGTCCATGGTGACTAAACGGTGCCGAAGGTTGCCCGCAGCAACACGATGAAAACGCCAACCAGACCAGAACACAACTGGTGTGCTGAGCGCCAAACCCACCCACTCCCAACCAACGAAACGCAGTGGCCGCAGCATCGAAATCAGCATCACAGCAACGGTGAGCAAGGCTGCTACACGAAACCGTAACCACAATTCGGTTTGCCGGGCCGCGTCTGCAGCGTCTCGGTCTAGTTCGTCCGGGGCTCCGTAACCTAGCCCGATGATTGCGGCACGGAAGTCGTCAACGCTTAGCGTATTGTCGTGTTGTATGGTCGCTTTGCTGGTGGTGAAATTGACTTGCGCCGAACTCACGCCGCCTAAGCGTTTCAGCCTTTGCTCAATTGCTGCGGCGCAGGCCGAGCAAGTCATGCCATCCACCGCAAGCTCCGAACGAAATTCGGTTTTCATAGGGTCAGTTTAGCGCCGTGTTTGCAGCTTAGTCGGGCTTGGAACTGACGTACACTGGTTGACAATGGCCGCTCAACCACTTGATGATCTGGTGTGGGACAATTCATTCACCCGCGCGCTGCCTGCCGATCCGATCTCGGCTAACCGCGTGCGTCAAGTTTTTGATGCTGCTTATTCGCGTGTAACCCCGGCCACTACCGAAGCACCAGAACTCGTGGCGACTAGCGCGGAGATGCTGGATTTGCTTGGGCTTGACCCCAATGTCGGTGCGAGCGAAGCATTCGTGCGAGCCGTCAGCGGCAACGAACCGATTGAAGGTAGCGACCCATACGCAATGTGTTACGGCGGTCACCAGTTCGGCAATTGGGCTGGGCAGTTGGGTGACGGTAGAGCGATCAATTTGGGGGAAGTGGTAACCAAGCGAAGTGGGCGCCAAGCGTTGCAATTTAAAGGTGCCGGGCCGACACCATACTCTCGGGGTGCTGACGGATTGGCGGTTTTGCGTTCATCGGTGCGTGAATTTTTGTGCAGCGAAGCGATGCATCACCTTGGGGTGCCCAGCACACGTGCTTTGAGTGTGGCCCTAACTGGCGACAAGGTGATGCGAGACATGTTTTATGATGGTCGGCCCGCTCTTGAACCGGGGGCGGTGGTTTGTCGATCTGCCCCATCGTTCATTCGGTTCGGAAACTTCGAGATATTTGCTTCGCGTAAAGACATTGCCAATTTGCGCCGCTTAGCCGACTACACCATCACAACCTACTTTCCTGAACTGCTTGACGCGGAACACCTGACGATTGCACCGGCGAACTATGTGGATTGGTTTGCAGAGGTGGCTCGGCTAAGTGCCGACATGATTGTGCATTGGCAACGGGTTGGTTTCGTGCATGGCGTGATGAACACCGACAACATGTCGATCCACGGACTCACCATCGACTACGGCCCCTATGGTTGGCTCGACAACTACGACCCCAACTGGACACCCAACACTACTGATGCCTCAAGGAAGCGTTACCGCTTCAGTGCTCAGCCGCAAATCGGCGCATGGAATCTCGAACGTTTGGCGAATGCTTTGTTCCCGCTCGTTAACGAAGTCGACCCACTTACGGATGCGTTAAACACTTACGTCACCCGGTTCAACGAAAAGTGGCCGCAGATGATGGCCGACAAACTCGGTATCGTTGGTTTTGCACCTGTGACCGATCGGTCACTGATCGATGATTTGCTTGAACTGCTTGTTGGTGCCGAAACAGACATGACTTTGTTTTTTCGAGGTCTCGCTGATGTGGATACCGAATCGGCCACCGTCACCGATGACGAATTGTTATCCCCCTTTCTGGAAGCCTTTTACGTGCGCGAGCAACTTAGCGGCGATCACCGTGATGGTTGGCTCAATTGGTTGCAACGTTACCGCCAACGCATTGCCTATAGCGGCCAAGCTGATCTGCAACGGCGGGCGACGATGAACGCAGTAAACCCCAAATACGTGTTGCGCAACTACCTCGCGCAACTTGCCATTGACGATGCTGAAAAGGGCAACTTCGAGCTCATCAAGCAAATACTTGAGGTGCTGCGTAAACCTTATGATGACCAGCCTCCACACAACCGTTTCGCCGCAAAAAGGCCTGATTGGGCGCGCAGCCGGCCCGGATGTTCAATGCTTAGTTGCTCAAGTTAAACAGTTCTTGGGTGACTAATCAGTTCTTGGGTGACTAATCAGTTCTTGGGTGACTAATCAGTTCTTGGGTGACTAATACAGCCCCAAAAGCCGCCCAGCCATCACCACCACTGCACATACCAGTACCGGGCGCACCACCCGTTCACCACCGGCAACGGTGATGCGCGCCCCAACAAATGCACCTAACCCCACACCGACAGCAAGCACCAACGCCGGCAACCAATAAACATCACCGTTCAGAATAAACACCGGCAACGTAAACAACGTGAACGCGCCGGTGACGATGACCTTGATGTGGTTCGTGGTCACGATGTCGATGTTGGCCCGCCTCAACGCTGCGATCAGCATCAAACCGACACCCGCTTGGATAGCGCCCCCATAAATGCCCACCCCAAAAAACACCAGCGCGGATACGAATGGATGCCATTGTGGTTTACTGGTGAGTTCCTTGGGGTCGGGTTTGCGTAGCGACAATGCTAGGACGGGGATCATCACCAAACCGAACACCCGTTCAAAAACATCGTCGGTCAACTGCGTTACCAGAATGGAACCAATTAGTGAACCCAACACTGCGGGCACGAGAATCCGGCTAATGCCCGCCCATCCAGAGACTCCCATGCGGCGAAAAGTGCTCGCAGCACTGAGTGTGCCGGCGAGAACGCCGATGCGGTTGGAACCGTTGGCGGTGTTGCCGCCCACGCCGGCGAACACCAGCAACGGAACCGTCAGCAGTGAACCTCCACCAGCCATGGTGTTGATAATGCCAGCCACGAAACCGCCTCCGAGGAGCAGCAGAATATGGATGGTCTCCATTTCTAAAGCAAGAACTTGGTTAGGTCAACGGGCTGGCCGGGGATCATCGGGATTGAACCGTAACCAGCCCAGACAAAGTCGATACCGGGATGCGGATGTGCAGCAAAAACCTGGCGCACTAGCGGCTTTCCGTCTATACGAACGCGAGAATAACGAGCGTGGATTTTGGCTGCTTCTCGTTCAACCCAATGACGGTTAACATATTTCGCGTCGAATATAACCGCAGCGGGGTCTACCCCTAAGCGCAACACCGCAACATCGGGTTTGATGGCGGTTTGCGCCAGGTTCGGTTCTGGGTGCGGAACGTTTTCAAGGTTTTGCCAACCAGTTCCAGCCGAGTCGATTCGCGGTTCGAATGCCACGTGAATGTTCCCGTTGAAATCTACGGTAGTGTTCTCAGGGATTTCAAGACGGGTTACGCCTGCGGTAGTATGGCTTCCCAAAACATCGAAACCTGGTTTGATTGGTGCGCCATACTTCTGCTCACACGCAATGAGGACCTGCAGGAAAACCCAATACTCATAAAGCCTGCTAATTCCTTTCACCCCTAGGCGGGCATCTCCAGGGCCTTCGGTAGCGAAGGATTGCGGGCCCTCAAGCACTTGGCGCACTTGCTCCACACGTTGATAGCGCGGGTCGTGGCGAATGCGTGCATGTGCTGTTGCGATGTCGCCGTGATACCAACTGCAAGCAGAAAAGGGGTAACTGCGAAGCAGTCGTTGGGCACGCGTGGCTACGTCTGCGCCGCTAGGTGTGCGGCGAGCATAGATCACCAAGCGGCGTAGGGTTTCGGCCACGAGCGCGTTCTCGGGAATATTGACATCGCGGACTAAGACATTGCCGCGACCAGGCCGTTGTGTGTCTGCACCAGCAAACAGAGCTGCTGAAGCTCGCAACACGCTCGCTGTCAACTCGGCGGGTCTGCGGATGGCTTCTAAACGTTTCGCGTCCACGCCGCGAGCCAAAACCGACCTTGGTTCAGCAGCGATTTCTCGCAGAGGTTGCTCAATGTGCTTCCACAAGTCAACCGGGGAAGGTAACTGGGCGCTCAGACCGCTGACCCCTTCGGGGTCAAACAACAACCCAGCCCATACCTGCTCCAGAACGGACCGGAGAGCCTGATAGTTCGTTTCACTCATCTTGTCGGGCACTATTTCAAACTCGCCAACAACATGACCCGATTGACGCATAACTTCCACGTACCCAAGATGTCCTTTGAGCTTGTGGTTGTCTTGCGAGCGGATTTTGAACTCTCCTAACTGGTCAGCTTTTGCTGCTAGGGGGCCGAGCCAGAAATCCTCCCCGTTAGTAAAGCCACGCAACTCCAACCGTGCCGATTCTGAGATCTGTGGAATTTCGTCACCCCAGCGAATCGGCACCCATGAGCGCCGAGCGTGTATTTCGATTGCGTCCATGGGTCAGCGGCGTGCAAAAGTGAGCCGAGGGTCTGTGCCTTCAAGGAACTCATCATCGGTCACGCTGTCGTCCAGCCAGCGCCGCAATATTGCCGCAGACTGTTGAGCTCCCACACCTTCAAACTCTTCAAGAAGGTCTTTGAGACTTTCAAATAGGTACCCTTTGAACCCTCGAATCTTGGGAATTATTCGCTGCACGATGCCCCAATCCAGCGCTGCTTCATCGTTGATTATGCCTTGAGCGTTGGCCACAAATCGTTCTAGTTCTAGATGCGCGCGCAACCCCACACCAATGCTGACTCGTCTCAAAATGTTGGATACATCAATAAGGAACTCATGGTGTTTATCGCTGGGGTGATTGGTGCAAGCTTTACGCCATTCGGATACTCCAACATGCCATGGTGGTGGCGTTTTTCCATTCGGTTGGTGATGACTTGCCGACACTTCAACATTGAGCAGCAACACGTTCGCCCGGTCAAGCACTCGCTCAGATAGCGGTCGTGTGGTTTCGTCTACGTTTACGGTACCGATGATTAGCAGATTGTCAGGGAATTTGAGGCTCGCCGGCCATTCATCATGATTCTTCGGTTTCATAGACCGTGAATACAATGGCATACGCACATCGGCACTGCCAGAACGTGCTTCTTCAATCGCCGAAAGCCACTCGGCTAGATACTGTTCCACTGGTGCAAGGTTCATCTCATCAAGCAGCACGAAGTGCAGATGATCTGGTTCCCGCTCACAATCTCGCACTGTTTCGGCGAGCCATCCAGGCACAAAACGTTCCGAAATCGGATTGACGAAGCCGAGTACTTCGGTTTGGTCTATCCAATCAGGTCGAACCGCAATGCGCCTAAATCGGCGGTTTTGTCCGGTCGCTCCAAGCGCTTCGGCGAAAGTGCGGGTTAGGGAGCTTTTGCCGGAGCCAGTGAGACCTGCCAAGATCACGAACGGTCTTGTTTTGAGAGAAACGTACAGACGGCGAATGTCCATTTCGTCGAAATCCAAAGCGCCTGTGCAATGCTGTAAGAGATGCGCTATTAGTTCACTCTCTTCTTGGTCGGCAGTCCATCGGTGAATCCGCCGAACATCAATGTCGTTCCAGAGTTGCTGTGCGTTAGCTCGGGCTTCGGCTAGGCGTTGGTCGCCGTGGGATTCGCTTAGGTTGATGTCTTTGAGCCATTCTTCTATTTCGGACCGCCGGTTTTCAAAAGTTCCGATGTCTTCGTTGTTGAAATCGGCTCGTTCATCGCTTAGTGTTTCTTCAACTTTTTGCAGGATTTTTTCAACATTTTGAAAACATTCAGTACGCAACTGCTGCAATTCTGTATTTATATCTTCTTTCAGTTCATTAGCACCTCGGCCACCCCGTAGAGCTAGTTCCGCGATCTTGCGTTGCCATACTTGCTTGCGAATGATCGAATCGGTTTCAACGAGTTCATCAAACGAGTCTAAGAGTCTGGTCAATTCCGTGAGTTGATTGTCGAGGCCTTTTTTGAGCTGTTCGTTCAAGTCCGTTTGCGCCAAGCCGATCTCCCGAGCCATCTCGTAAGGGTCAACCGTGTCTAAGCGCACTCGCAAGGATTCGAGGCGCTCGGTCCAACCTGCATCCTCGTTCAGAATCGAATGGCGCAACTCCCGGCTAAGCCCTTCAAATTGATTCCTTGCTAACTCTGCACGCGCATGGCGATCCAGTTTCGCTTGCAGTTTTTTGAGTGCCTGTTCCGCACCTTCAATATCGTCTTCAAGCACGTGGACCCACACTTCATCGCGATCATCTTCGGTTACATCGTATTTGGCGCTGATTTTGCTTAGGTCTGCTGCGAGCGCACGGTGACGCTGAAGTTCTTGTTGCAATGAGGTAACTGTCTGTCCGGTTTCTTCGCACCACCTGTCAACTATTCGTGCGAGCCGGTAGCGTCGGCGACTATCGCTTTTTTGAGCAGCTAGGTTGATGCGCTCAACCACTTTCCCTCGGTCAACATCTGGCACCGCATTGTGCGACAATATGGGACGCAAAAGTGCTTCCGCTAGTGGCCCTACCGCATGTTTGAGTTCGTTCGGCACGGCATCAACCGCCTCGGGTACATATCTCCTTACCCAAGGTTCCACTTCATTTTGCAGAGCTACGGTTCGGTTCACATTCTCGGTGTCCTTGCGACAGTGTTTTCGAATGTCTTTGTAGCGGCGACTCCCGACCTCTACTCCTCTGTCTCGGAGTTCCCGATCCCAATCAACTTCCATTTCATTAGCCCGACGACCTTCCCTCAGTTGTTTGATGGTGTCGCCTAACTTGTCTCTGATTAAGTTTGCAGCCTCAATATCACTCCCTGGTTTCACCGATCCATCAACGTCAATCGCGATGTTTTCATCTAGTTCTTTCATCATCGCTTTGAAATCTTGGCGTTTGCGCAACCACTCGGCAGCAGGCAAGTGCAGATTTAGCCGGGCTAAAGCGTCCATACAGTGTTTTACCCGAGTGTCGAAGGTGTCTGGCAGGATAAACGCACCGTTGTTTGCGGTGGGCTGACCTGTCGTTACCACGTACCACCAGTCAAGAAGGTGAGCTAGAAGGCGGTCGTCGCTAAGCGGGAAACGGCTAATCACATCTCGTGCCGCTTCCACCGCATCGTCGGCCATCGGGTCTGTTTCCACAATCGGTATGAGCAACTCAAAGACGGTGTTAGCATCGGTTTCGGTAACCTCTTCACTGCTACGGATTATTCGGGTGAGCTTGGACATGACATCTCCTTTATAGGGCCAAGTGGTACGGGTTACCACTATCGCACATCCCTAAGACATCAAGCCAACCACACCGCAAATAAACAATCTCTATCCCGCACTCTTTCATAATATATGATGGCAAACGAGAAGTTCCATCTCGCTGGAGAAACCCTACTACTTGGCGTAACACGGGCAAACAAGTTCAAGGTATCCAGCCAACCCGAAGATTCCGTCGGTTGCGTCGGATGTATCAGATTCGTCCACACTAGCATGACCGGCAGGAAACTCGACGGCAAAGGATCAAAAGCATGCCACTGGAAGTTGTGTTCGGCGAAAGCCGGGATCGAAATATCGCCCAGGCGTTGGTTAATCAGTTGAAACCGGTCGTCGAGGAAGGAACGGTCTATCTGGGTTACCCGGTGCTGGCGACTGCAGATGAGCGTGTTGAGGTAGATGCTCTGTTGGTGTGTCGTACACACGGGTTAATAGCGTTCCTTCTGGCCGATTCGGTGCCAATGTGCGACGAGGAGTGGATTGAGATCATCGCTGAGCAGGACCGCCTGTTCGCGATCCTTGAGAGCCACCTGAGTCGTCACGAAGGTCTCCGGAAAGGCCGACGAGTAGCGATACGCCCCGAAACGGCCACAGTCTTCGCCAACACTCCACCGACTGAGGCTCCCGTTGAATCTGAGGGGTTCTACGGTTCGATAGAAAAGGTACGGGACTGGGTGAAGGATCTGCCCGCGATCTCTGCGGAGATTGAGACAAACCTACAGGCAGCGTTGCAGCGAGTCACGACCATCAAGCCGGCCAAGAAGCGAAGTGCGGTAACAAAGGACAATTCTCGGGGTGCCATCCTCAAGAAGATTGAGAGCGGCATCGCGAACCTCGATCGATGGCAAAAAGCTGCAGCGATCGAGAGTCCAGAGGGACCACAGCGAATTCGCGGACTCGCCGGATCAGGCAAGACGGTCGTCCTAGCTCTGAAGGCCGCCTACTGGCACTCGCAACATCCCGACTGGCACATCGCTCTGACCTTCCAATCTCGCGCTCTGTACCAACAGATCAATGACCTCGTAACTCGATTCGCCTTCGAACACACTAACGACAGACCCGATGAGAATCGACTCCGAATCATCCACTCATGGGGGTCAAGCAACCAGGTCGGGGTGTACAGTTTGATCGCTTCGGCGCTTGGTGAGCCTGCGAGGAACTGGTCTTACGCGAGGGGCAAGTACGGGATGGACGGGGCATTCGCCGGTGCGTGTGGAGAACTCCTTGATGTCGCTCGCTCACGTGACGTTGAACCAGTATTCGATGCATTGTTGATCGACGAAGCACAGGATCTCCCACCGGAGTTCTTCCAACTCGCGTACCGCTTCACCAAGCGTCCGAAGCGGATTGTCTGGGGCTATGACGACCTGCAGAAGCTCTCAGAGACAGCCATGCCCACCACAGATGAACTTTTTGGCACCGGACCCAACGGCGAGAACTTGATCAACCTTGACTCGGCCGACGGAGAACCCCAGCGCGATATTGTCCTTCCGATCTGCTACCGAAACACTCCGTGGGCGCTGACGACTGCACATGCGCTTGGTATTGGTGTCTACCGTCAAGAAGGGCCCCTTCAACACCCCGATGACCCAAACCTCTGGCGCGATGTTGGATACAGCGTCGTGCATGGGAACCTGGCTCTTGGGATGCCTGTGACTCTAGAGCGCTCGTCGGCGAGCTACCCGTCATACTTCCCAGATCTTCTCTCTCCAGAGGAGTCTGTCGCAGTTCAATCGTTCTCAACCCAGGACGAGCAAGACGCATGGGTCGCGAGCGAAATTCGTCGCAATTTGGATCAAGACGAACTTGAACCGGACGACATCCTTATCGTCCTTCCAGATTCCTACCGGGCAAAGTCCCGCGCTCCGCACCTGATTCGACAGCTCAACCGTTACGGAATCCAGTCACACCTCGTCGGAGTGAATTCAAGCGTTGATGAGGTATTTCAGCGTGACTCCGTCGCAATAGCACACATCTACCGCGCCAAGGGCAACGAAGCACCGATGGTGTATGCGATCGATTGCCAGCACGCCGCACACCGATTCAACGCCGTAACGAGGAGGAACAGCCTCTTCACGGCCATAACGCGAAGCCGCGCTTGGGTCCGCATCAGCGGCTGGGGAGAGCAGATGGATCCGATTCGCCGAGAGATCGAGACCGTATTCTCTAAGAACTTTCAGCTGAAGTTTAACATTCCGACGAGTGCCGAACTTGCGGAACTGCGACATCTTCATCGGGATCGACCCGAGGGCGCGGAGGAGTCGCTCCGGAAGGCGACCGAGGGGCTCTCCGTGTTTCTGGAGGCGCACGAACGTGGAGAGTTGGACCCGCTGGACCTGCCACCTTCGCTTCGGACCAAGCTGATCCTCAGCCTCGGAACCGACTCGGCGAATGACTACCGTTAGGACCGTTCGAGATCAGATTCGCAACGCGCTTGACTACTTGATTGACGCGGAACTGGCGCTGTTCGTGCCTGAGGTCTCGATGGGTCTGGATGTGGTGGCCTGGCACTCTCACGCTCGTGAAGGGGCTTTCATTGAGGGCTTCGAGCACCCGACGATCGACCAGTATGTGACCTGGCTCACGAACGGTGACTATTCGGCTCTGCTCTATGACGGCAGCCTCATCCAGCTCTCTTACACCGTGGAAGACGGCGAGGTCACGCGGCATCGCCTCTGCTACTTCCCGTGCCCCTACAACCTGGACCACGCTCTGCTCAGGGAAGGGCAGCCCCTAGCCGATATCGTCGACCTCTACCGAGATTCGGACGCAGTCTTGCGCTCACCGATCCGCTTTGACTTCGACAGCGAAGCCTCAGCTAAAGGGCACCCTGCGAGCCACTTCACGATCAACGGCGCTGATTGTCGGATCGCTTGCGTTGCACCGCTTCACGTGATGCGGTTTCTCGACTTCATCTTCCGCCACTTCCACGGGCGACTCCACGCCGCTCACCGTACTTTCTTCGCGACAGCACATGCCCTTCACATAGGTCCGGGCTCGCTGGCAGACAATGACCGCAAACAGATTCACTTCGCGTGGGATCTTCACGCAACGGCGACTGGCGGAGCGATAGGAAGGTAGACGGCATCTCCGCGAAGTGAAGGAAGCAGTTCTTGCTATTCGCGAATGCTTGCCCGCGATTGGATCGTCGAGCGTCATCGTTGATGGCGACGTTCCGCTTCCGCTTCACTAAATGGCTCTTCGGAAATCAGCGGAGAGTGAATTGTGGGGTGGGGTTGTGTTTGTTGGTTGCGTGTTGTAGGGCACCGGTGATTATTTCGGCAGTCTTTGTTTACTTGAGGAGCCATCATAAAGCATCACATCACATCACGCACCCTGTATCCTTTTGTGGTTAGATCGTTTGAGGGGCTAAACAGATGCCGTTTTGTGTTGTTGTGGGATTTTGGGGTCAAACCTGACAACACCGTGACATGCTGGGGCGACAACCTGTAGCGGTTTCGGTTGAGCAGTTCAGTGGCAGCGAGTTCGCGTACACGGTCGGATCTAATCCCGGTCCTCTGCGAGTCGTGTTTAAAGTGTAAAACGATGCTTGCGCCATGCTCACCGACTCGTCAACGAGTCTGGCCGTCGTGTGCGCGTCGCTGTGTCATACAGAATATAGTATTTGTATGACAATGGTGAGTTTTCGAGCGGATGATGCCGAGGTTGCCGAGATGCAGCGTTGGGCGCAGCAACTCGGTGTCGGGCGCTCGGAGCTGTTGCGAGAGGCTCTGCACCGGTACCTCGTCGGGTTGGAGTCGGTACTCGACGTCGACCGCCGGGAGACGGAACCTTTGGCTGCCGATGAGTCGGCGTTCGCCGAGGTTGCAGATTGGGGCCCGGCCGATGACTGGTCGGACTGGATCGAGTGACCGGCTGATGAAACGGGGTGAGATCTGGTTTGCGGCGACCCCGGGCGGCGACCGGCCCGTTCTGGTGCTCACCCGTGACCCGGTCGCCGGCCGGGG
>MKWU01006207.1_pt1 | contig 12326 bp, 14 predicted proteins | sample 809101 | NCBI WGS metagenome assembly MKWU01 (sample SAMN05860141, study PRJNA318959) | sponge metagenome | host: Aplysina aerophoba | place: Slovenia: Piran, Adriatic Sea, Gulf of Piran | collected 2013-05-07
GACGGGACCGGCGAGCGGGCGAAGGCGCGGGCTGCGCAGCCTTGGTGGAAGCTATCGCAATACAGCCGCGAGGCGGAGTTCAAGCCCTGGGTCTACGGCGACGTGCGTCCGGGCAAGGGCCTGCTGGGTGGCGATGAAGACGGCTACGTCCTCTACCGCAAGGGGGAGGGTGTTTCCTCCAATCCCACGAAACCGACGAAAGTACGGCGCTGACCGGTAACTGCCGTGCGCCACTAAGGAGAAAAATTATGAGTTCACGACTTGGAATAGCAGGAATCGTTCTGCTGGCCGCCTTCGGTCTCGCCGCGTGCGGCGGGGGTGGCGGCGGTACGGCAACGATGCAGGAGCCGACACAGGCTCAACTGGATGCCATGAAGATCGCTGAATTGCAGAAAGAGATCAACGATCTGCGGGCGCAGCTCGGGCTGGAAGCGGACGATGACCTGAGCGGCAGCGTGACCGAGCTTCAGAATCAGGTCACCAGCCTGCAAACGCAGATTCGGGAAGCCAAGGAGGCCGAAGAAGAGGCCGAGGCCAAGAAGATGCGGATGGAGATGGCCGCCGCCGGCAAGGCGCTGAAGGCGGCGCTCACTAGCAATCCGTTGGGCCTGGTTACCAGCGTGACCCATGCCGCGACGGGGTTGACGGTCGCCACCGCAGATGCCGGAGACACGGATCCGGAGCTTAGGGCCGGCGATTCTGCAGGAACGATCGGTGATTGGAAGGGCACTCACTATGCCGTCACGAACCCCGGCACGAAGGTGTCGGACACGGCGGTGGTGTATGGAAACCAAGCAGCACCGACCGTGAAGCCGTTTGCCACCGGGGCGAGTTTCGGCGCTGACCAGGACGCTTTTGACGCTGCCTATACGGCGTCGACCAGAACTCTGGATTTGGGCAGCGATCCTGCTTCCACTGCGGACATCAAGGGTGATCCTGCATCCACAGGCGATAAGTTCCCGACGGCGGGAACCAAAACCTACCAGAACGCTGAAGCAGAGCAGGTGGAGGTCAAAGGCACCTACCAAGGTGCACCCGGTAAGTACACGTGCTCCGCTGCGGCCTGCACGGCGACTGTGGGGACCGGTGGGGCTATTGACCTGGGTGGGCAATGGTATTTTGTCCACAACTCCGGGGCCATGGTATCCACGCCCGACCCCAACTACCTGATTTTCGGCTGGTGGTTGAACAAGGATAAGGATGGCAAGCCGACGGCGGCCAGTGCGTTCACCGGTATAGCGGGTACAGCGCCAGACGTTCTCACGGGCGTCAACTCCATCGTTGGAAGCGCGACTTATACCGGTAAGGCGGCCGGAAAGTTCGCTTTGAGTAACCCGCTCGACGGTACGGGCGATGCGGGCCACTTTACGGCGAACGCCACCCTGACTGCCAAGTTCAGCGGCGCAGGAGCAGGCATTTCCGGCGCCCTCGACAACTTCATGGCCAACGACAAGGCGGTGCCATGGAGCGTGGCTTTGAACAATCGGACTTTGGCCGGAGACACAGTCGGCGCAGCTCCGGGAAATAACATTGGGGACGATGGTGCAATAACGTCTGCTGGATCCTTCGATACGGCGACTCCCAATGTTGACGAGTCGAAGACAACGGTCTGGTCGATCGACGGCAACGCGGCGCCGGCGTCCGGCACCTGGAGCGGTCAGTTGTATGACGAGGCTCAAACAGGGGCAGCCGACGATGGCAGCAATGTCCCGACCAGTGTCACCGGCACGTTCCAGTCGGAGTTCGGCAGCATCGGCAGCATGGTCGGTGCGTTCGGCGCGACGAAGTAGTAACCGCTTGGCGGCGGTCGGGGTCTCGTTTCCCATGGGACCCTGACCCCTGCCGCCGGCATTCCGTATCGGGGGTGGCGCGCGCAGCGCCACCCTCAATTTCTCTCTCCCCGTCACCGTTCAAGGCCTGCGATGAAGCGCGCTTTCCTCTCCCGTGCGCCTGCGGTGGCCGCGTCCGCGCTGGAATCGCCGCCCAGGCCGCAAGTCCGGACACGGCCGCAGGCCGTTTCTTCCCTTCCCCATAGTTTCACCCCGATCGCGGGCTCGGCAGGGCCGCCGCTTCCGGGCTCTCTGTGCGGCAGCCGCCGGAGCGGCCCGGTTGGGGAGGGTTTCAAACCCTCCCCTACGGCGCCCGCGGCCGCGCCCCGGCGCCATGGTCGCGCGCTCCTCGGACCGCGCCGTCCACCGCCGTTCCGGCCGGGCGCAGCCCCCATCGGTCATTTTGACCGAAGCGGAGCGATGCCCTCACCGTCATTTCGACCGGAGCGCCGCAAGGCGCGGAGCGGAGAAATCTTTCAACTACGGTGCAGGGTCCGGAGCACTGCGCTGGAAAGATTTTCCGCTTCGGTCGAAATGACGGGTGGAAGTTTTCGCTCCGTTCCGTCCGGGGCGGCGCGGAACGAGTAGGGGCATGACAGTGCGTCTTTATCCGCCTTCCACATTCCGGTGCCTTGCCGCCGCGGCCGTGCTGCTGCCGGTCTTCGCCGGACCGCCGGCCGCATTTGCCCAGACCGGAGCCCAGACCGGAGCCCAGACCGGGGCCCAGACCGGGGCCCAAACGAAAGCCGGGAAACCTGCAGCGCAACTGTCGGCGGCGGCCCGGGCAAGGGCCCTGATGCGCGCCGGGCGGGTCATGCAGGCGCTTGCGATCCTGACGCCGGCCGTGAAGGCGCGGCCCGACGATCTTGCGCTCCTGTTCCTGGTAGGCCAGGCGAGCATCGCGGCGTCCGGCCGGAAGGGCCTGGACGACAAGACCCGCACGATCTTCCTCGACACCGCCATCGCCGCCCTGCGGCGCATGCTGACGCGCCGGCCCGGCCTGGTGCGCCCGCGCCTCGAACTGGCCCGCGCCTTCTTCCTCAAGCGCGAGGACAGTCTGGCCCGCAGCCATTTTGAGCGCGTGCTGGCCGGCAAGCCGCCGGCCCCGGTCGTCGCCAACGTGGAGCGCTATCTCGGCGCGATCCGCGCGCGCAAGCGCTGGAGCGTGCGCGTCGGCATGGCGCTCGCGCCCGACAGCAACGTCGGCGCGCGCACGGACGGGCGGACGATCCTGATCGATACCCAGTTCGGCCGGCTGCCCTTCACTTACAGCGGCGACACGCCGACCTCCGGCATCGGCCTCGCGCTCTGGGCCGGCGGCGAATATCAGCATCCACTAAGCCCACGCTGGCGCCTGCGCGCGGGCGGCACCGTATCGCGCCGGGAATACCAGTCGGACGCGTTCGACCGGACGTTCGTGGGCGCCCATCTCGGTCCGCGCTGGCTGATCTCGCGCAGGACCGAGGCGAGCCTGCTGGCGAGCACACGCCTGAGCTGGCTCTCGGACGAGCCGGACTTCCGCGACCTCGGCCTGCGCTTCGAGGGACGGCACCGGCTCACCCCGCGGCTCTCGACGACCCTCGACGCGTCCTGGCACAATCGCCGCTATCCTGGGCGCGCCGGGTTCAACGGACCGCTCGTCGACCTCGCAGCGGGGATTGGCTGGGCGGCGCTGCCGACGATCCGCCTCAATACGGCGGTGGGCTGGTCAATGCAGCGCACGAAACAAGAGAACCAGCGCAATTCCTCCCGCTGGGTGCGGGCGGGTGCGACGGCGCAGCTGCCCTGGGGCTTCACCCTGGGCGGCTCGGGCACAGTGCGCTGGACCGGCTACGAGGGCAACTGGCTGCCCTTCGTGCTGGGCGGCGGGGCGCGGCGCGACCGCACCTGGTCGGTCCGCCTCAACGTCCTCAACCGCGCGCTCACCCTGGGCGGCTTCAGCCCGCAGATCTCGGCGGTGTACGAGAAGCGGTCATCCAACGCGCAGCTCCACGGCTACGAGCGCATCTCTGGCGAACTGCGCTTCGTGCGGCTGTTCTGAGTCTGAGGTGCGCCCGGGAGCGCGCCCCGTATGCTCGCAGGGAGGGCCGGGGGGTCCGGCGACGGTCCAACGGCACAGGCCGGCCGTAGACGCCAGATGGTTCGGGATGAAATCTTGTCGCGAGGCTCATCTTGATTGTCGGGGCGGTGTCTCACCCTGAATGACGCGCTGTACAGTTGCGTGGACCGTGGTGTTGCAATAGTGTTGACATGCAGCTTGAGAACTCCTGCTTCTTTGAAATAATTCAACAGATACAGCGATCTAGCATTCAGGCAGCCGCCTGCTCGAATGTTTCGAAACCGTGCCGATATTTCCGGCGATATCGCCGATTTCATCCAGATGGCGTACGTCCGTGATTGCGGCCAGCTTCCCGGTCTTCACGAACTCGTCCATCTTGTTCCATCGGATCGGAGCCCTGCTCGCCTTGGCGAGAATTCGGCCAAGCTCCTCGCTTACCCGGCCCATCTTGCGCGCCACCTTGAGAACGGTCGCGCCGATCTTGATCGTGAAGCTCGATCCTCCGGTCAAAGGCGCGAGCGCAGTCGCGCCGAGACCGACCGCCGCAAGCGTGACGTCGATCCGGTCCACCGGTTCGCCCGCACCGTTGGCGGGATCATGGATGCAATAGTCGAGATCGCACCGTGCCTAATCAGGACGAACCTCAAGCTGTCTCTGAATGACGGCTGCCGTTTCGATATCCGGTTTGGCCCGTCAGCCGCCCCGCTAGCGCCGCTTTCGATGCACGTCGAAATGCCGATGCTGGCGCAGGCGGCCTAGCCGTGGCGGGGTTTGAGCGGACCGTCAAACGCTTGTTGAAAGACGCCGGATGGTCAAAGGTCCGGCAAGGGAGCCGGGCCGGGCATGAAATCTGGTCCACATCCAATGGCACAGGGCGGGAAGTATCGGTTCCAGTGAAGCTGAAAAGCCGACACACCGCCTACGACATCCTGAAAGAAGCCGGGATTGGCAAAGCGCTCTAGCCATGTTCCTCGACGCCCTCCTGACTTTCGCGCCCGTGCTGGCGGTCCTTGGGCTGGCCGTGTGGGGCATGAAGCGGTTGCAGCGCTGGCGGCGGAGGAGACGGCGCTAGAGGGCCTATCAGAACGCCATATCCCCTTGACCGTCTGTCTCATGGCCCCATAGCATCCTGGGTCGGCCGCTTTCGATCCTTCGTTGTGCGGTCGGCTGGTAGGGGGTCCGGGGAGAACGAGTCCCGCCCCGGACTCCTCCATCGTTAGCGCCAAACAGAACTTTAAGGATCGACAAATGGCACATATGCACTGCCCAATTTGTAAGGCTCTCACCGAATATCGGTCGGGAACCCCTACAAATCGCGGCGAATCCCTCCCTCAGCGTGACACCTGGACGGTAGGAGTCCGTCATCAGAATGAATGGGACGCCGGTACTGTTTTCTAAAGGAGGCTCTGGCTCATCTTAGTTGATGTTATGCCGCTTGTTGTCGATGGGCCAAGCGGCGTTTGCGGATGGTCAGTTCCTTGACCTTTCTCCTTCTCTCGATGATGGCGTGATGACGCCCGAAGTAGACGTCGGCAGGGGTGAGGTTGCCGAGGCTCTCGTGGTAGCGCCGGTGGTTGTACCGATCGACGAAGGCGCCGACCTGCGCTTCCAGGTCTCCGGGCAGATAGTAGTTCTCCAGCAGGACGCGGTTCTTCAGGGTCTGGTGCCAGCGCTCGATCTTGCCCTGCGTCTGGGGATGGTTCGGTGCGCCGCGCACATGGTCGATATCCCGGTCCTTGAGCCAGGCAGCAAGATCGCCGGCGATGTAGGACGAGCCGTTGTCGCTGAGCAGTCGCGGTTTGTGAACGACCCTGGCCCCGTCACGGCCTGAGGCCTGCAGGGCCAGTGTCAGCGTGTCGGTGACATCGCCGGCCTTCATCGTCGGGCACAGCTTCCAGGCGATGACGTAGCGGGAGAATTCGTCCAGGATCGTCGACAGATAGAACCAGCCCCAGCCGATCACCTTGAGGTAGGTGAAGTCGGTCTGACACAGCTGGTTGGGTGCAGTGGTCTTGTCCCGGAACTCGTCAGCCGCCTTGATGACGACGAAGGCCGGTATAGCGCGACAATGTATGTGAGACCGCGCGTCAATCAGGGTGAGATCCCCGGCGTCTGCGGCGAGGGCATTGTCTGAATCCGCAAGCCGCGGGCCGACCGAACCCTTGACTGTATTCTGCTCTATGCGATCCGGGAATCGTTGTCAATTCCGCGGCTCTCCAACCAAGGAGAAAGGTCAAGGAGCTGACCATCCGCAAACGCCGCTTGGCCCATCGACAACAAGCGGCATAAAATCAACCGCAATGAGCCAGAGCCTCCTTTAGAAAACAGTCCCCGGCGTCCCATTCATTCTGATGACGGACACCCCGACATCGGAGAGGGCGAAGTCCGATCCCTTGAACAGCAACGGTTCACCCGTCATTTCGGCAAGCGCATAGGCGAAGCAGTCGCCGAAGTTCAACGCATCCGGATGGCTGCCCCCGAAACGGTGCCAAGCGCTCCGTGCGGCGGTGACTGCGACGGGTTCGATGGATGCGTTTCCAGTACGGCGTCGAGCGCCTGACCGGCTGCAGCGCCGCCGCGTCCCTCGCGATCGTAGTCGTGGTAGCTGCTGCAGAGCCACTCCGTGCCGTCAGAGCCCGCCGACGGTTCAGCGAGACCACCGGCGGCTGGCCGATCACGTGGATGGCCGGCCAGCTCAGTGCAGATCAGGCGTTTTAGGCCTTGTTCGCTCATCTCTGTCGACATGTCACTACGGCCGAACGGACACTTCGACGACCTCTCCGGGCCGCATAGCAGCAATCGCCTGGCTGATTTCCTCCGTGCGGCGGGGAACCGCGGGCCAGGCCGTGGAAAGGAAGACGACGATCCCGATGCGTCTCTCTACCAGATTCTGCTGGTGGCGGAGATTCTGGTGTGTGGTCACAAGAAATTCGTATCCTTCCCGTTCGGCCAGATCCAGCAACTCGCCGTTATCCTTGTCCGACCAATCTTTCTCCGCGAGGGTGTCCACGGAGTGCTCCGGAAGACGGTTCCGCAACGACGCCGGCGTTCCCTGATCGAACAGCAGCTTCAACGGGCTGCTGCCGTTCTCAGCGTCCTGGCTTCGTGTTCGAGCACCGCGCGAACCAGTTGTTCATCGACGCCGGGAAACCACTCGACAAACTCGTCTATGGTCGCGCCGCTGGCGAGGTTTTCGTAAAGCGCGGACAGCGGAATCCGCGTGCCGGCGAACACCCACGCGCCGCTGACTTTCCCCGGGGTCCGTTCCAGGGCCGGGCATGCGTCCCAGCGGTTCATTTCGGTTGCCTCCATCTGGATTGCGGCGTCGCCTTGTCGTCCTTGTTGTGGCCGAGTATGGCGCGCCGGGCAAGGCCCGGCAGCGGCCTGACCCGTTTCAACCCCGGGAACGGACCGCGCCGTCGGGACCATGATACCCGCAGTCGCCCGTGGGAGGCGCGATGGACCGGAGCGGTGGCTCTGCCGGGGCGGCTCATTCTGCCGACCCTTTGCCCGCTCAGACGCGGCTGACGGTCCAGACCACCCTGCCGACCACATGGGCCTCTTCGGCGAGGCAGGTATAGGCTTCGTACTCCGGGTTGGCGGAGTGGAGCCTGAGTTGCGGCGGCTCGCCGTGGGGCACGAGCTCGACGCGCTTGACCACCAGCCCGCCGCCGTCCCAGAGCACGAACATCTCGCCGGTGGCGGGGATGCGCCGGGCGATGTCGACGACGATGCGGTCGCCGTCGCGCATCTCGGGCTCCATGGAATTCCCGCGCACGCGCAGGATGCGCAGGCCGGCGGGGTCGGCGCCGGCCTCGTGGCGGATCATGTTCTCGGGGATGTACCAGCGCGCCGCCTCCTCGGTGTAGTCCTCGGCGACGGCGCCGGGCCCCGCGGCGATATCGACCGCCATCTCGGCGACCGGCGCGACCGGTTCGCCGGGGACCGCCGCCGGGGCGTGGCGGCGGCGGCGCTTCTGCCGCCGGCGCTTCGGCGCCTCGTCGTGGCGCAGCTCGCCGGCCTCGCAGCCGAGCAGTTCGGCGAGCCTGCCGCTGTCGGCGTAGTTGAGCACCGCCGGCGTGCGGCGTTCGAGGAACTGGTGCATGTAGCTGGGGCCGCGGCCGATGGCGGTGGAGGCCTCGCGCATGGTGACGCCCTTCCGCCAGAGCAGGTCCCTGATTTTCTGTCGTACCGGGTCGCTTGTCATCGCAGCACCTCGCAGGTCTGTCGTTAGATGTAGTGTATTGAATACCAAAAGCTATTGCAAGAGCCGAATGTTCTTTCTACGTTCCGGCCCATGAAGTCTTCCGAAACCATCCTCCGCCACGCCATCGACGCCTTCATGCGGGCCCGCGGCATGAGCCGCAGCGCCTTCGGCCAAGCGGCGATGAAGGACCCGTCCTTCCTCGCCGGGCTGGAGGACGGGCGGGTGCCCGGGCTGGCCACCGCCGACCGGCTGCTGGACTTCATGAGCCTGGCGCCGATGGGCCCGGCGTTCCGGTGCGAGGTCGCGGCGTTCCTGGAGATCACCGGCGTCAAGCGCTCGGAGTTCGGCCTGGCGGTGACCGGCAGCCGGTCGCTGGCGGTCCGCGTGCTCAGGGGCGCGTCGCTGCGCCTTTCGACGGTCGACGGGGCGCGGGCCTGGATGGCGGCGCAGGCGAGCGCGGAGGAGGCCCGGCGCATCCGCGCCCGGGTCGCGGAAGTGGCGGCGGCGGGGCATTGCCCCGTTGCCGACGGCTGTAGCGAAGGAGACGACGCGATGAGCGACGACGGCAACGAATACATGAGCACCCGCGAGGCGGCGGCCTTTCTCGGCCTCTCGCACCGCACGCTCGACCGCTACCGGGTGACCGGCAAGGGTCCGGAGTTCAACAAGTTCGGCAGTCGGGTGCGCTACTGGCGCCCCGCTGTCGAGGCCTGGGCGGCGGCGCGGCGCCGGCGTTCGACCTCGGACGACGGCTCGGCGAACCGGCAGGCTCCCCCGGACCGGGGCGGTCGGCCGGACCGGGGCGCTCCCCCGTCCCGGAGGCCGGAATGACCCGGCGCCCCGGCTCCGGTTCCGGCGGCCTCGAGGCTGGCCGCGCGTCTTGCGCGGCCCGGCCCGCCCTTCCCGCCGTCCTGTCCGCGGCGGCGGCGTCCGCCGCCCTGCTTGCCGGCGCCGGCGCCGCCTGGGCGGCCTCCGACACGACCTTCGCCGGTCCGCTCGGCACCGTGACCGGCATGGTCTCGGGCACCGGCGGCCAGCTCGCCGCGGCGCTCGCCGTCGGCGCGGCGCTGGTCGGCTCGGTCCTGCGTTTCAACGCCATGCAACTGCTGGGCGCGGTCGGCGTCGGGGTGGCGGCGGGCGCCGGCACCGGCATCGTCACCGGCCTCGTCGGCACGGCGATCGTGTGAGCGGCGATGAGCGATCTCACCCGCCCCTCGGGACACTGGGCGATTCCCCGCCGCCTCGACGATCCGGAGCGCTGGCTGTTCTGGACCCTGGACGAAGCGGCGGCGCTGATGGGCCCGGCGGTGCTGGGCCTGGCCGCCAACCAGTTCGTTCCGGGCCTGGTCGCGGGCGTTCTCGGCTGGCTGGCGCTGCGCCGCGCCAAGCGCGGCGGCGGGGCGAACGTCGCCCTGCACGCGCTCTACTGGTTCCTGCCGGGCTTCGTGCTCGGGCTGAAGGCCGCGCCGCCGAGCTGCATGCGGCGCTTCGCGGGCTGAGCGGCGATGGAACGCGCACGGATGGATGCCGACCGCCGCCGGGCGCGCGATTCGCGCGCGGTCCTGGCGCTGTTTCTGGGCCTCGCGATGGCGGCCAACCTGGTGCTGGCGCACGGGCTCGCCACCCGGGACCGGACGACGGTGCTGGTGCCGGCGGTCGGCGGGCCGGAATGGCAGGTCGGCGAGAGCCGGGCCGGGCGGCGCTACCTGGAGGACGCCGCGCGCACGGCGGCCTCGCTCCTGCTGACGCTGACGCCGGAGAGCGCCGGCCATGCGGCCGACGCGGCGGCGCGGATGAGCCATGCCTCGGCGCGCGGGGCGATCGGCGCCTGGGTGGCGGCCGAGGCCGCAAGGATGGCCCGGCGCGACCTCTCGACCGCCTTCTACCCGGGCGACGTCGAGATCGGCGCGCAAGGGCTGGTGGCGGTGGTCTCGGGCGAGCTCGCGACCTGGATCGGGCGCGAGGAGGCCTCGCGCAAGAAGAAGCGCTACCGGCTCGCCTTCCGCATCGACGGCGGCCGTCTCGGGCTGCTGCGCTTCGAGGAACTGGAGGACTGATCATGAACACCGACTCTCGCATTGGACCTCATTCTGTCCGGCTGGCGGCGCTTGCCGTCGCGGCGCTGCTCGCGGCGGCGCCCGCTCCGGCGGCGGCGATGCAGATCCTTCCGGCCACCGACCATGGCGAGCTGAGCGCCGAGGTCTCGGGCCGGGCGGTCAGCCGGATCGCGCTGGCGGACGACCGGATCGCGCGGGTGATCCGCGCCCCGGACGGCTTCGCGGTCGAGCACGACCCGGCCCGGGGCGATCTCTATCTGCGCCCGGCAGTCCCGGCGGCAGCCGGGGCGGCGGGCGCGGCGCCGGGAGCGGCGGAGGGGCGCCTCTCCGGACCCGGGAGGACGGTGACGCTGTTCCTCGGCACCGAGAAGGGCTTCACCTACCGGCTGACGCTGGCGGTCAGGGACCGGGCCTCGGCGCAAATCCTGATCCGGGATCCGGCCGCCGCGGCGTCCGCGGAGACCGGCGAAACGGCGGTGTCCGGCGCCAGGATCGGCGCGCTCGCCGCGCTGGTGCGCGCGGTGGCGCGGCGCGAGCCGCCGCCCGGCCATGTCATCGAGACCGGGGACGGCGAACGGGACGGCAACCCTGCCGCCATGACGATCGTCGAGACCTGGCGCGGGCCGCGCTTCACGGCGCGGGTGATCGAGGTCGGCGCGGACGCCTTCGCCGACGCCGCCGGCCTTGCCGCGGCCGCGGGTCCGGGCGTTGCCGCCGCGTGGCTCGCGGCGCCGGGCACCGGCCCGTCGGGCGGCCGGATCGCGGTGGTTGTCCATGCGGGCGAGGCCCGTTCCGGGGCGGTCGGCAGGAGCGCGGCCCACGGAACGGCGGGAGCGCGGCCATGAGCGCCGAAGACCGGGCGACGCGGCAGAACCGCCGCAACCAGCTCGTGCTGTTCGCCGGGCTCGCGGCGCTCGCGCTCGCAGGCGTCGCGGTCTGGATCGGCGCCGGCGGCGGAAGCCCGCCCGTGCCGCGCGCGGCCATCGATGCCGAGTTGGCCGGGCCGGGCACGGCCGAGGAGACCTGGATCCGGCGCTCGGAATCGCGCATGGGCGGCATCGAATCGCGGCTGCGCGAAATGGAAGGCGCCAACCGGCGCTTGGCGGACGACAACGAGAAGCTGCGCCGGCAGCTGCGCGCCGGCGCCAAGGATGCGCGGGCGGTGATCGACCGCCAGGCCGCGGTCATCGAGGAGATGACGCGCCGGGCGGCGCAGGCGCCGTCCCCGGAGACTTCGCCGCCGGCGGCCGTGGGGGAGCGCGCGCCCCGGGCGGGGCAGGCGCCGCCCCCGGATCCTGCGCCGCCGGCGGGCGGCTTCTTCCCGGCGACGCCCGCGGCTCCGTCCGCCGGCGGTTCGGGAAAGAAGCCGGTTCCGGAGATCGCGCCGGTGCCGTTGATCGAGCGGTTCGACCTCGACGACGCGGGCCGCAGCGGTTCGCCCGGCGGCGCGAAGCCGCTCGGGCGCTGGCTTCCGGCCGGCAGCCATGCCGAGGCCGTGGTGCTGGCCGGCGTCGACGCCTCGGCCGGCGTCGCCTCCCAGGGCGATCCGCGCCCGGTGCTGCTGCGCCTCACCGGTCCGGCCTGGACCGCGGCTGCGAACGGTGTCCGGGGCAACGGCGTCCGGGGCAACGGCGCCGCGCTGGAGGTCGATCTCGCCGGCTGCACTGTCACCGGCGCCGCCTATGGCGACCTCTCGTCCGAGAAGGTCTATGTGCGGCTCCGCACCATGACCTGCGCCGGCGAGGCGCCGGACACGGTGGTCGAGACCGAGGTCGCGGGCTTCGTCGCCGGTTCCGGCAAGGCGGGCGTGCGCGGCCCGGTGGTGAGCCGCGAGGGGGCGCTGGTCGAGAAGGCGTTCCTCGCCGGCATGGTCTCGGGCGTCGGCCAGGGCGTGGCGCAGGCGTTCCAGCCCCAGGCGGTCGCCACGGGCGCCGGCGGCGCGGCCGCCAATACCGGTCTCGGCGATATCGGCCGGGCCGGCCTCGGCGCCGGCGCCTCGAGCGCCGGGCAGAAGGTCGCCGACTACATGATCCGCCGCGCCGAGCAGTTGTTGTCTCGCAGATTATTTGACCATGGGTTTCCCGGATTATTTCGCGCGACAGGCGTGCAGATTTCCCGGATTGTTCGGTCGGTTCGATGAAGCGCGGGCGGGGTGTCGGACGGTCGTCGGCGCG
>MKWU01006209.1_pt1 | contig 12315 bp, 11 predicted proteins | sample 809101 | NCBI WGS metagenome assembly MKWU01 (sample SAMN05860141, study PRJNA318959) | sponge metagenome | host: Aplysina aerophoba | place: Slovenia: Piran, Adriatic Sea, Gulf of Piran | collected 2013-05-07
TTCCGCATGGTTTCCGATCGAGTTTTCGAACATGGGCGGGCGAACAGACGAATTCTCCCACTCCCGTTATTGAACTGTGCCTGGCTCACTCGGTGGGGAATGCGATTGAGAAGGCTTATACTAGGAGCGATCTGCTCCAGAAGCGGCAACGCTTGATGCAAGAATGGGGTCGGTATGTGACCGGCGAGGGTCGTGCGAATGTGGTGCCGCTGCACGGTTGAGTCCGCGATGCCGATGAACTTCCGCTTCACGTCGATGGACGTGGGCACCCTAGGGAGCGGGCGCCGACCTCATGATGCCTTAGAGGGATGTACGCCGGCCGAGTGCATGAACCTAAACGCCAAAAACTCTACTTAGAACTGTCTCCTTGACGGGGAAGCTTACGGTAGTGTCTCAATTTGAAATCCGCTCTCTTCAGCTTCTTGGCTCATGCCCGCCCTCATTATGGGAAGTCGAAGCCGATGAGAATCATTTCGTCGGGTCCCGCAAAGGCTGGCGGGGGCGGAGCGCGGCCTCGAGTGGGGTGGATGGCCTGTGGTCCGGGCAGTCCACCGGGGACCCCGTACTCCCTGTCACCTGGGGTTTCTGATATGAGCCTGTCGCGTGTTTCTGCCCCCGCTCCGCCGAAACCGACGATCTGACCATTAAACACAAAGATCGGATAGAAATAATTCGCCGCATTTCCGATTTGACCGGACAATCCGTCAAGCCTATATTCACAATTATGAGTAATCCGAGAGTGTACGATGCGGCCATGAGAAAAAAACAATCTACCCCACCACCCACAGAAAAATTCGACCGGCTGAAGGCCATCCTGCGCGAGATGTTCCAACTCGACCGGGGCGATCTCAGAGAGGTAATCGGGGCTCCCTCACAGAGGTCAGAAAATCGCTGGTTGCGTGGACCAAAGATCTGGGTCCCCTCAGTTTCGATTGCCACACTGGGATTGTAATCGCCTGTTTGGTTACTGACGCATATGACTCCCAAATATACTGGACGTTAGGCTGGCGAGCGCAGATCAATGCCCATTCAGGAAAATGCTCTTAATTCCGCTTTGGCGGAGGTGCTTTCAACGTATGACCTTCATTCCACGCCAGAGCAAACGCGTGTCAAGACTGGCGGAAAGCGTTGCGATGTCCGGATAAGACGTCGACACGGCGACCGCTATTTTACGGCGCTTGAATGCAAGATCGGGCAAAGTTCGATTCAGCGGCAAGCTGCCGTCAAGGATGCACAGCGTTGGCTGAAGGAGTCCGACTGTTGGAACGCGCTTGCTCTCTGCTATCCGGAAGAATTGAGCGAGGACAAGCCTGGGACACCACGGCAGGGACTCGAAGTCACGGCCGATCTTCTAATGGTCAGGGTCAGCCAAGGCGGAACAATCGGGCACTGGCGAAAAGGTCGTGTGTCCGACCTTGCAATACTGGCTGACGATATAGGCGCAAACGAAACCTATGCTGTCACCGACATCCTCCGGCGCGCTATCATGGCTGCCAGCGACAGATAGATTCAGTAACCGGCCAGGATCTGGCTGAAACCCTGGAACTGCCATGGGATCCCGCAACGAGCGGTATTGACCCGCGCCCCGCACGTATAGCCTGTCTGATCATTGCCAACATGGCGTTGTTGCAGAACCGTATGCGTAGTGAAGGCATACGCATTTCCAATCTAGACACGCTCGTCGCGGTTAGAAATGCTCCAAACAAGCAAACTGCTTTGCTCGACAACTGGCAGCGAATTCGCGACGTAGACTATGCGCCGGTCGTCGACCCTGCTCTTGCTGTGCTTCATAAGCTACCGACCGATCATCACACCGACAGCTTGCTTGAGACCCTGATCGAGGCTGTGCTCGATTGCGCACCACGCATCCGAGGGCTGCAATTGGACCACGCAGGGCCACTCTACCATGGGCTATTGCAGACTGCGCGCTATGATGGATCGTTCTATACCAGCACGGCGGCGGCAGTCTTGCTGACCGAGCTTGCTATGCCCCCCGACTGGCCTGTGGTGAAAGATAATTGGGCGGACGCTGAAAGGCTGATAAATCTCAGGGTCTGCGATCCAGCGTGCGGCACAGGAACACTGTTGATGGCAGCTGCTCGGACAATCGAGGAACGGCATCGTGCTTTCTGTGGCGATGAGGCTGATCTGCCGACTCTGCATCTCGGTCTGATTGAGAACGTGTTGCACGGACTCGACATCAACCGGCACGCGATTCATCTAGCCGCTTCGATGCTAACACTCAGCGCGCCAAAGATTGACTACAACAAGATGAATCTGTACAGCATGCAGCATGGTGTAAACACCAACGGAGACGTGCGTGCGGGCTCGCTCGATATACTGGTAAAGGACGCAGGATACCTTCCAGGACTCGTGCCGGACACCAGCCAGCGGCGAGCAGCAGCGACGGGTTACAAGGAAGAAGTACCCGATCTCGAAGGGTCGTGTGATCTTGTCATCATGAACCCGCCTTTTACCCGAAACGACATACGAAATCGCAGCCTGCCGCAAGCACATCGTGAAAAAGTGCAACGACATGAAATAGAGCTTGCTGAAAACACCCCCGACGAGGCTCACAGGAAAGTTATTGACCAATCTACAATAGGCACTTTCTTCACCCCAATCGCCGACCAATTGCTCAATCGTCAAGGAACTATTGCCATGGTGAAACCATTCACCGCATGCACCAATGCCAGCGGCAAGGACGAAAGAAAACTCCTCACTGACCCGAATCGGTTTCACCTTGAGCTGGTTGTCACCAGTCACGACAACCGCCGGATTTACTTTTCCGAAAACACGGACATTCACGAATCCCTGATTGTCGCACGTCGCCCGACACCGGAAACCGAGCGAAAACCAACGGCCTTTGTCTCACTTGCCGAAAATCCTGCAAGCGCAGGCGAAGCCCACTTTCTCGCAAAAGCAATCCGGCAGACCCTCGACGGCGACAACAGTCTCTTGGCGAATTACGGCACCATAGCTTGGCGGTCCTTGGAACAGCTTCGAGATCGTCCTTGGAACGCAGCCTGTTTCTACGACCAAAGCCTCGCAGACGCCTATGACGTCTTGCTCGAAAATCCGGCGTTGACGCCTATTGACAATCTCGCATCCGTTGAACCAGAAGGAAGACGGATTCGCGATGCGTTCACAAAAGCCGAAAAACGGCAGCATCCTGACATGCGGGCACTTTGGGAGCACAAATCTGCACGCCAAACCAGGATGAGAACCGGCCCAGACGCATTTCTGGTTTCCAAGAAAGACAAGCATGATTATGCCAAACACCTATGGCAAAAACGTAGCAATCTGCTGCTTGCAAATCGTATGCGGCTGAATCTGACCCAGACACCGGCTGTGTTCTCGGATGAACCGGTTCTGGGATCGGCTTTCGTTCCCGTTTCTCCCGTTAGTAACAACAGAGAAGATTTGTGCAAGGCGTGGTGCGTCTGGCTGAACTCCACGTTTGGTATCATTTCCTTTCTGAACACGCGCCAGAAAAACCTCACCTATCCGCACTTCTCACTTGATGGTTTGCGGTCGCTGCCTGTTCCGCACCCAAGTCACTGTGACATCGCGGTATTGGTAGCAATCTATGACCAATGCGCGGACGATGCGTTGCAACCCCTGCCTCAAATACACAGCGATCCAGTGCGTCATATCTTGGACGAGGCTGTCCTTAAGGCCGTTCCCGGATTGCCCGGCAACGATGTTGCTCGCTGGAGGCAGTCCATTGCTCTTGAGCCCAGCGTGAACAATGAAAAAGACCCATTTCGTCTGAGTTGATGCCTCAATGCCACCACTTCCCCACTCGCGACGCGAACCTATAAGGAGGAAAGGTCAACACTTAAGGCCCTAATCCACGAGACGCTGTTTACAGAAGGCGACACATTCCTACAGTCTTGTACATTGATACCCAGATATTCAAGACTCAGGGACTGCGTTTGAACACAAGGTCCTTTGAACTGCTGAAAGTCACATTTGTAAAGGGCGGTCTTCGTCTGCTGATACCAGCGGTGATGGAAAGTGAGCTTTTTCGCCACTATCGGCGGCAGGCTGAAGACTGTGCGGACACGGTCTTTATGATGTCCGGGCAAGCGATGAAATATCTATGCGCCATACTCAACTCTAACTCGATAACTCGGTTAATGAAGAATACGGCCTTAACTTCTGGAATGGGTGTAACCCGATGGAAAAAGTTCGCCGTTGAACGTCTACCCATCGCCAACATCGCCACCACTGAGCAACGCCCGTTCATCGAGTTGGTCGACAGTATCCTGAAGGCCAAAGCCGCCAACCCGAAGGCAGACACCACCGAACAAGAAGCGCAAATCGACCGGCTTGTCTATCATCTATACGGCCTAACAATGGAAGAAGTCAGAATAGTTCAACAACATGCCAGATGAATTATTACCACCACCGATAGGCGCCACAACCTTACCGCCCCCGTCTTTAAACCCTGAACAACAGGACCTTTGCAGGCGTTTGGACGAATGGCACGAGCCATACGATTTACAGGTGAAACCCTCGGAAATATTTGAAGGTGCAATATTTGCTATCAGAGCAGAATGTCAGAGTAATCCTGACTTGATTGCGCAAGCGGCTAACTCCCTGCGAGAAATCCTTTACCCCTTTTGGAGCAATCAAGTTAAAACCGTCCCTGACAAGAAAGAATCCCTAAAGGAATACGGTTCAGTGCATATGGACGAAGCCTTTATCGACAAAGTAGGGAGAGTATATGGTCAACTATGTGATCTGGCCCACCACGGTAGCAACTCGACCAATCTGGATTATTCAAGCTTCACAATATCGGATTTTGAACGATTATTAGCTGAGTTTCAGAGAGTTATGTGGGACATATTGAAACGACAAACTGACATTCATGACGAGATTGACCAATTCTTGAGTGGCGATCCAACATAAAACATTTAGAATAAACCGACACCATAACGATGAGCGACGACACCCACAAAAAATTGGATAAAGAGCGACTCCGTAACCTGATACATGTAAACTCGGATGCTCGCCAGTATTTCTACGCAAAAGCCGACGAGCGCTGGCTGGTTTCGCTTTGGCAGAACGGATTTTTGGACGTCATCAAGGAAAAGCCGGAAGATCCGGTCCGCTATGGAGACCTACACCCGGAGCTTAACTACCTTGTGCGAATGTCTGAAAAGACTCCGGCAAAAGTGGTGGATATTATGCTCCAAGTCCCAATATCTTCGGAAACGTTTAATCCGGTCGTTGTTGACCGCTTCTTGGTTATCTGCAGAACTCTGCCGGCAGATCAGCTTGCTCGTGTTGTTGAAAAAATCCGAAATGAACGCTGGATTCTTCTGATGAGCGCTTTTAGGCTGCTTGGCTTTGAATACAAGAAGATGTTCAAGACATTGGCTGATGCGAAGAATTACCGGAGCTTTTTGGTACTTGCCGAAGCCGTGTTGGTCGTGCGGGCGCAAAAAGAAAGAGAAAAAGCATCCCACCGTCATCGCGATACGCCCTTCTATTTTGACAACCTGTCGTCTACTGAAGTTTTTAAGCATTTGTCCCACGTGGACGCTGAATACAGAGAACAGGCGTTTGGCTTGGCCATAAAGATCATGGCTGACATTATTACTCTGTCGAATAAAAAACGTATTTTATCCGATCAAGAAAAGCTTCTGCAGTTGGCTGAACAGGCTTTTGGTGATGAAGAAAAAAGCGAGAAAGTCTTTAAGGTTGATGACCGTCTCTTGCTTTATGACGTAGATTTCTTTGATCTGGAACCAGGTCGAGAGGATCGTTTGTCTTCAGAAGACGACATGCGTGAACTGGCAGCGGCTATCAAGGTACTTGCTCAAGAATTGATTGGTGAACAATGTGATAAACCAGAAGCTATCCGCGATGTCTATAAAAGATATGTTGGAGATTTTGATAATCCTGACGCAAAACTACCCGACAGCCCAACAATGTGGCGTTTACGACTCTTTGTCTTGAGCTTGTGCCCAGAGGCATTTAAGGATGAACTCAAAAAGGCCCTGTTTCGACTGTTTGAGGTCGAGCAATACTACGAAATTACCCGCGGCACAGAATACGAAAAAGTCCTGCAAAAAGGATTTGCCGTATTGTCCGAGCAGGACAGACGCCACTATGTGAAGCAGGTCGTGGAATATTTTACGAAACAAGTACCAGGACAAGAGACTGAAGAACGAAATTGGCGTATTCGCAATGGTTCTCACATTCTTTCGATGATTGCGAGTCAACTTACGGAAGAAGAGAAAGGCCAGGGGAAGAAAGCGGGATTCAATCTTGAGCCTGATTATCAGCCGAAACCAAGAATAGGCAGGCCGCGGGTCGGAGCCGTAGCACCGCGCGCGCCCGTTACAGAGGAAGAATTCGGAAATCTCTCCATCGCCGAGATCGCAGAGAAACTCCGTAATGAGTGGACACCTGACAAATTGGCTAAACAAAACACAATTGACGATTCACTGAGCCCTCTAAATGCGGATGGCGTTGGTGAAAAATTGAGTAATGATATCCCTAATCGGTTACAGGAATATGTCCGGAACGCCGCGAGCTTCTTCGAGCGAGAGGTGCTTGATGAGCACTACACGTATTCTTTCTTGCGCGGAATTCAGAAAACGATAAACGCTGATAGGATCCACGCTTTAAATGTTAATTGGGAGGGAGTCATTGATCTCTGTATGGCAATAAAAGTATCTGGTGAGAATGCTCCATTTGAAGAAAAAAGACGAGAGCGAGGATGGTTCGATACTTTTTGTGCTGGCTGGGGCGCGGTTCACTTCGCCATGACAGAAGTGTTACAGGCATTACTCACTGAAAAGAACGGCTTCTTGCCGCTTGATTTTGGTGCATATCGAGACCGCATTCTCAATATTGTAAGTTACCTCCTTAAGCACCCAGACCCGTCTCCCGAAGACGAACAAATTGATACCGCCAAATCCAAAATTAAATCACCTGAACGGCGCGCTTTTGATGAAGGGTTTTATGGCACTGCAAGTGTACCTGCTAATGATGCAGGCTACACAGTCAGCGATCCGTTGCATATGGCCGTCAATGCCGTACGTGGCCAAGCCTTCAAGACATTTGTATGGTTCATGGAGCAGGACGGTAAGAAATTCAAAGAAGAGGATGCTGTAAAAATTGCCAATGATGTTCAAAAGTTATACGAAAGTGCTTTGGAGAAGGAAACGACACGCGCGATTATGTTCATGTTTGGACACTACCTTCCATTTTTTTATTACCGCGATAGAGATTGGATTCGAGGGCTCCTGCAGCAGATATTTCCGCCAGAGCGAGGCAAGAAACATCTCTATACGGCAGCTTGGGAAGGCTATCTTTCCCAAAATTTATACGAGGGAATGTTTTTCGATCCTGAAATCCAAAAACTATATGAGAGTGGCCTCGCATTAACAGACACTGATTACCCACCGCAACAGGAACATTTCAAAAAACCGGACAAGGGCATTGCGGAACATGTTGCACTTGCCTTTATGCACTACAAAACATTCTGGTTCGACCAACCCTTATTTGAGGCCTTCTGGAAAGGGGACCAGCGCGAACGGCATGCAAATTTTGTGGATTTTCTTGGACATTCATATATATCTGGAAATAATGCGAGTGCACATGAACTTTTGGAAAAAGAGGCAGAAAGCAAAGAGCGGCTAAAACAGTTTTGGGATTGGCTGCTTGAGCATTATGAGAATCCAAAGCCGTTCATTCAATTTGACTGGTGGATCAACCTCGAAAACGGAATTTTTGAGCCTGCAGGGCTTGCGGAACGGATCAGGAAAACACTTGAAAAGACTCAAGGGGCGTTAGATTCGGATTTTAAACTCACCCTATCAATAGTCCGGCTTGCACAAGCAAGTCCAGAAGATACGCTTGAGATTGCCCGGTTGTATTTGCTTGAGGGAGGCATTCGGAGAGGCGGACAACGGGAGTTGCTACTGGGCACTGATGATTGGGCTCAGTGGGTAAAGGCATTCAAAATTCTTCATGACAATCCGGGAACGAAAGCAGGCACATCTACTTTGATTAACAAACTGATTGAAGAAGGCGGACCCCCATTTTGGAATTTGAAGGAAATCTTAGACAAGAATGGGAAATCGCGTACGTGACATACCCAAAGACACCAACCCGAAAACAGACACCACCAAGCAAGGCGCGGAGATCGACCCGTAAGCTTCCCCGTCAAGGAGAGACAGTTCTAAACTAGAGTTTTTGGCATTTTGGTTGCTGCACTCGGCTGGTGTACCCCCTCCTAGGGCATCATGGGGCCGGCACTCATTGCAATCAAGTCGCCACCAGTGGGTGGTTTCTCGAACCTCGGCTAAATTGCGAAACAGGTACAAGTTGAGCACCACTTCACGGTAGGTGCGGGTTAAAGCATTCGATGTAGGCGTTCTGGTTCGGTTCGCCTTTCTGAATATACTGGATGACCAGCCTGGCCGATTCTGCCCAGGTCCAGAGGCCAGAAAAATCGCATAGAAACTGGACCAACTTCGGGGGCAGGTCCACATACTAAGCGCTTAGCCTCCAGTTTTCTTCGAGCACTTCCAGAAGCTCTTTCTGTCTGGCAACCACATGCTCTGGCGTCCATTGCGGGCTATTAAGCACTTGGGTCGTCAGCACGTACGATGAGACCCCTTTCTGGCCCGAGAAATAGGCTGATTTCTTCTCGTCAAAGTCGTAGTTCTGTGCCTGAGAATTTCTTCGGCGATTGAGCGGCACAAGATTTGCTATCTTGTGTACCCAATCCTTTCTAAACTGTTCATCCGGCCACAAAGCAGCCCATTCGCTACTGGCATTCACTGTTTGGGGTAGCACATGCTCAATAGTTAGAACACTTGGGTCGTAGGAAGCGCCGCCGTCGGAAAGGAATGAATCGAGCCTAAGAATCAAATAGTTCCTGCGTCTTGGCGTTAGCTCATAGATATTGCCATTTAGAGCGTTTAGCATCTGGCTCTTTTCGTCGCCTGTCAGTTCTACTGCTTGAACAGGCGACGAAAGACTATGAACGTTTTCCACAACTTCTATGACTTTGTTGTAGCGTTCAATACGTTCGTTGATGTTCAGCGCACAAACGTGCATGTAGGCAGCCAACCTTTCCAATCTGCTGAAGAACCAAGAGACATATCCCGGCTCGTTCTTGTTTCTGGACAGAAACAGTATCGCGACAGGCAGCCAGTCCGAATTATCAATGCGGTTAAGCCATCTCAGATAGGCATTTACTTCCTCGGAGTGCGAAGCTGCCTCATAGTTAGCCCTCTGAACAGTCGCAAGCGCACTCGCAAACGGCTCTAAAACTTCACTAATTAACGGTTCCGGCTTTTTAGCTGCCGATAGCACATGAGTGCGGAATTCCTCTAACAGCGATTTTTTGCTCTTTTCTTTGGCGTATATCATTCGCACATAGGTGAAAAGATCATTAAAACCGCCGCGTCCTAGCTCGACCTCCATATCTTCCCAACGCTCATTATAGTCGTCCCGCTCTTTATCCGTAGCCAGCTGCCCAATGATGTCCGCCTTAATAATGTCGGTCGGCTGGAGGTCTAATCCTCGGCTGTTCATGACAGAAAACACACGGAATGCCGATTGCTGACTGGGTGTGGATACTGCGACGAGAAAGCAACGCTGCAAGAGAAATGCAACAAATTCCTTTATCTGTTGCGCATCGTTGTTTAATTGCTTTGCTATGCGTTGCAGAAAGAGTCGGCTATTATTCTGGATATTGACTTGAGACTCGTTATTGAGGCCTTTCTCATCCAGTTTAAGAAGCTCCTCAAACTTCAACTCTTGAACGTATTTTGAAAAGAAAACCTTATCGCGCTCCCTAAGAGTCAATCTAGGTTTGGGATCAAGTCCTTCAAATTCATTTCCCGGTTCCTGGATATATTTGGACAAGGTGTCCCGCTGATTTCCTTTGAGAATAGAAGCCAACGTTGACAACAATATTGTTAGTGTCGTTAGTCTTTGCTGCCCATCGATCACCTCGGAATATGGTACTGACTCCTGCTTGATAAGGACAATACTCCCCAAAAAATAGCCTTCCTCAAGCTCCGATTTGTAGAAGCCGTACAAATCGTCAAATAGCTCTGATGCTTGATCTACCGTCCACGCATACGGTCGCTGATATGACGGTATGACATACTCAAAATCCGAACTGAATATCTTCGCTAAAGGGTATTCGGCACCAATGATTTTCTTGCTCATCATTCCTCCCTACAAGCTACGCACATGGATTATGCCATTCTGTTTCAGAATGGCGGCCATATTGGTTTTTGAAACATCATCCCTAAAGGCGCTATCGTGGAAAAAGACGTGCGGGTCTGAGTTGGGAGCAAGTTCTTGATGCCACTGCGCCTTGTACTGCAAGCGCAGTCAGGTTCTTGAGAGACCGGTGAGGTCGATCCTCATTGCATTCCTGTTTCCAAGCCTGCATCTTCGCCCGTGCATCCGTCAAATCCTCGAACTAGTGCACATTCACGCACTCCGCCCGCAAGCGCCCGTTGAACGACTCAATGTCGGCATGATCGGTCGGCTTGCCCGGCCGCGAGAAGGCCAGCGTGACCTTGTGGGCATAGGTCCCGGGGACGGGAAGCACGGAGGGTCTAAATTGGGAAGGAAGAGGTGCAGATTGGTGACAATCATCCGTGCAACAGAATCACATCGGCACTTGAGGAACCTGCGACGTAGTCGGACCACTTTTGCATCACCGACCGCCGACGCTCGAACAGATCGGAGCGCTGATAGGCCCCCTCCACGCCTTTGACGACATGGGCGAGACAGGCTTCGGCGACTTCTCGTGATACGTTCACGTCCGCACACCACGACCGGAAACATGCGCGGGCAATGGCATGTGGCACGACTTGGATGCCGTTCTCTCGGACGACTTTGGAAATGGTGGCATCGGAGAGCGGGTTGCCCCGGGCAGAGGGAAAGATGAGGGGACTGCCGCCACCGGCCTTCTTGGCATCGTGCAGGAGCGCCAGGGCCCGGACGGTCAACGGCCCCCGATGCTCTTTGCCCGTTTTCGTTCGGGTGGCTGGAACGACCTATGTCCGTCTGTTCAGGTCGACTTCATTCCACGTCATCAAACGGGCCTCACCGCTTCTGGTAGCCGATAAAATAAAAAAATTCAAAACACCGAATGGTCGACGGATCGGCCTTGCTTGCTCTGACCGCTTCAATGGCCATCCTGACATCTTAATGGGGAATGGCCTTGAAATGGCCTTTGAGGTTGTCGGCTTTGAAGGCGTGTGAAAAACGATCAGCCCAATCGCCTGTGCAGACATGGGTTTTGGCACTCGGTTTTTTGGGATGTCCCACAGGATGTCCCACAGAAAGCTCGCAATAAGGCCAGCATTGGCGATTGCGGGTCTCCATGGGTCTGGTGCCGCGACCGGACTCAGAACCTCCTCACAACGGCCTTTCTGGCGTGGACGTTTGCCGTGTTGAGCCAGCGCGGTGTCCCACACGGTTTTGTCGATTCCCCGTTGCCCTTGCCACGCAGCTTTTGAAGGCCGGGAGTGCAAACCACCTACGGAAGGAGACCGAACGTACCAACACCGCAACCTTCTCGTCCTGTTTCCTCATCTCACCATCTCCCGGAGCTGTGCCTGGACGGGCAATCGCTCCAGAATTCTTGTTATCCAATGCCTCTATTCGTGAAGTATTCGTTGAAGGTACCGTTCTTCTTCAGAAACCATCGACAACCCTCATGCCTTCTTGATGCCACGCCCGATCCTGACGTACTCACGATGATACGCTTGATTGGGAGGTAACCAACGGGCAGGGTCCCGGGCCCCTTTACTTCGGTTGGCACTGCGATAGACCGCAATCAAGTGGTCTTGATTGTCCAGGTCATTGGCAAATAGAATCTTTTTTTGTCTGCTCCATTCGTGTGCCCCCGAGACAAAGGCTTCTTTAAGCGGGACGACGTGATCCACGTTGAGCAGTGATGGATTGGTAAACATCTGTCCGGTATAGGGGTCATGCCATTCCCCCGATATGACCTGACCATAGTTCGCAGATTTGACGGATGCGCGGGCCAAGATGCAGGTATGGCAACAGGAATATAATGAGGAGCGGCCTCACCGGTCTCTCAAGAACCTGACGCCCTTGCAGAACAAGGCGCAGTGGCACACACAGAGGTCAGAAAATCGCTAATCCCGTGGACCAAAAATTGGGGACCCTTCAATTTTGCCAGAACAATCACCTCCATGTTCGATCAATTTTCGGGTTACAGACCACGGTGCCCGGAGGAGGAGGGAGAGGGAGCCCAAGGAACTCTTCTACATAGTAAGTAATCTTTCCCAC
>MKWU01006210.1_pt1 | contig 12315 bp, 8 predicted proteins | sample 809101 | NCBI WGS metagenome assembly MKWU01 (sample SAMN05860141, study PRJNA318959) | sponge metagenome | host: Aplysina aerophoba | place: Slovenia: Piran, Adriatic Sea, Gulf of Piran | collected 2013-05-07
AGGCGACCGCGTCGGACTCCTCGATGGCGGTGCAGACCCAGTACGCCTGCTCGCCGCGCCCGCAGGCCCGGCGGATGCGGGCCACCACCTCGGGGCGGCGCCCGGAAGGTGCCACCGCGGTCTCGACCGGGGTCCGCCCCGGCGGAAGCTCGTCGACGACCGAGACGTCGAGGTCGGCGTACGCGGTCATGGCGAGGGTGCGCGGGATCGGGGTCGCGGTCATGATGAGCTGGTGCGGGTGACGCGCGCCGCGCTCGCCCTTGCCGCGAAGCGCCAGTCGCTGCTCGACCCCGAAGCGGTGCTGCTCGTCGACGATGACGAGCCCGAGCTCCGCGAACGCCACATCCGACTGGAACAGCGCATGCGTTCCCACCGCGACCGCGGCCCCGCCGCCGGCGATGCGGGCCAGGGTCCGGCCGCGCTCGCGGCTCCCGAGGCGGCCCGACAGCCAGACCACCTCGATCCCGAGCGGCTCGAGCCAGCCCCGGAAGCTCGCGAAGTGCTGCTCGGCAAGGAGCTCGGTGGGCGCCATCAGCGCGACCTGGCGCTCGCTTGCCACCGCCGCCACCGCGGCGACGGCCGCGACCATCGTCTTGCCGGCGCCCACGTCGCCCTGCACCAGCCGGTGCATGGGTCGGGTCCGCGCGAGGTCGGCGCGGACCTCGCGCATCACCCGGCGCTGGGCGGCGGTCAGCTCAAACGGCAACGAGTCGGCAAAGCGGCGCATCAGCGCATCGCCGCGGTCGAGCGGTGCGGCGTGCCGGCGGTCGATGCGGCGCCGCGCCAGGCGCAGCGCGAGGTGGTGCGCGAGCAGCTCCTCGAACGCGAGGCGCCGCCGGGCCGGGTGCTCGTGGTGGAGCGGCGCGTCGGCGCCCGTGCCTGCCGGTGGCCGGTGGATGGTGCGAAGGGCGTCGACGAGGCCGGCGAGACCGTGGCGCGCCGCTACCGCTTCGGGCAGCAGGTCGGCGATGTCCGGGGTGCGCTCGAGCCGGTCGAGGGCCTGCCCGGTCAGGCGGCGGAGCAGCGTCTGGCCCAGCCCCGCGGCCGCGGGATAGACCGGGGTCAGGCGGTCGGAGGTCGGGGGCTCGGCGTCGTCGTCGAGCAACCGGTACTCGGGGTGCGCGGTCTCGATGCCGCCGGCCGTGGCGTGCATCTCCCCGTAGCAGGCGATGCGCCGTCCCGGGCGGAGCTGCTGGCGCTGGTTCTCGTTGAAGTGGAACAGCCGCATCGCCATCGTCCCGGTGCCGTCGCCGATGGAGACCACGAGGGAGCGGCGCCGCCCGAAGCGCACGTTGGCGCTCGCAATCAGTCCGCACGTGAGGGCTGTGTCCCCGGCGCTCAGGTCCCCGATAGCGCGGATGCGGGTGCGGTCCTCGTACCGAAGCGGGAGGTGGAACAGCACGTCGAGCACCGTCTCGATCCCGAGCCCCGCGAGCTTCGCGGCGAGCCGGGGACCGACGCCGCGAAGCTCGGCTACGGGCGTGGACTCGAGAGGCGGCGTGGTGGCGGGCGCGATGGGGCGGGGGGTGGCGGGGTTTTGCATGTGTCTTCAGCTTCGCGCCCCGGTCGCGTTTCCGACCACCTCGACGGCCCTGTGGTACGCCATCTCGTCGAGCTCCTCTTGGCGGCGTGGGTGGAGGGAATCGTGCGCGCCCACGTGATGGGGAATTGTCGCACCGGCGTCGGAACGGAGGGAGCGTCGCCGGTGTCCGAGCGCCGGACACGTCAAGGGCGGGTGCACTTGCCGTCATTCCCGCGACGGCGGGAATCCACCGGTGTTCGCCCATCACTCAAGGAGGAACGCCGGACGCGTCAACCGCCGGCGTCACATTTGCCGCGGTTCCCGCGAAAGCGGGAATCCATGCGGCCTGGAGCGGACGCGGATGCGCCTTCGCAGGAAACAGACGCGGCCATCGGCAGGACTAGCGGAGCAAGTCGTATTCCCCGAGGCGCGGTCGGGTGCGAAGATGGCGCGCATGCGGCCCGCAAACGTCCTCATCCTGTTCAGCGACGAACACCGCCGGGACGCCCTGGGTTGCGCCGGGCATCCGCTGGTCCGGACGGACAACCTGGACGGACTGGCGAGGAGAGGCACCCGGTTCACCCGGGCGTACACGCCGTCGCCAATCTGCGTTCCCGCCCGGGCATCGCTGGCGACGGGCCGGTACGTGCACGAGACCCGGTGCTGGTCCAACGCGCAGGCGTACCACGGCGAGCCCCGAGGGTGGGGGCACGTGCTGCAGGACCACCGCATCCGGGTGGAGTCCATCGGCAAGCTGCACTACCGGGGGTCGGACACGAACAACGGTTTCGACCGCGAAATTCTCCCGCTCCACATCCGCGACGGGGTGGGTTGGACCAAGGGCCTGCTCCGGGATCACGAGGCGGTGCTGGACTGCTCGCACTACGCGAGCGACATCGGCCCCGGGGAGAGCAGCTACACCGACTACGACACCGGCGTCACCCGGGCGGCGTGCGATTGGCTCCGCGATCCGGAAGCCGCTGGCGGAGACAGGCCCTGGACCCTGTTCGTGTCCTGGCTGCGGCCGCACTATCCCCTGCGTTGTCCGGAGCCGTTCTACGACCTTTACCCCCTGGATCGGATGGACCGGGCGCGCTTCACTGCGGCCGGCGAGCGCGAAGGTCACCCCGTCACCGCGGCGCTCCGGCGCAACTTCGACTACGACCGCTGGTTCACCGACGAGACGCGACAGGTCGCGCGCGCGTCGTACTACGGGCTGTGCAGCTTCCTGGACCACCAGGTCGGTCAGGTGCTGGAGGCGCTGGAGGAGGGCGGGCACGCGGAAGACACGCTGGTGATCTACGCGAGCGATCACGGCGATCACAACGGGGACCGCGGCCTGTGGACGAAGATGACCCTGTACGACGAGTCGGCGGGCATCCCGATGATCGTTGCAGGGCCGGGTGTCCCCGAGGGGGGGACGGTCTCCACGCTGACCTCGCTGGTGGACATCCATCCCACCGTCCTGTCCGCCTTCGGTATCGCGCACGGCGGCGCCGGCACCCCCGGTCTGCCGTTGCAGGACCTGGCGGAGGGCCGCCACGCCGGACGCGCGGTCATGAGCGAGTACCATGACGGCGGGGCGCCCACCGGCATGTTCATGCTGCGGACGCCCCGCTGGAAGTACAACGTGTATCCGGGGTATGCGCCGGAGCTGTACGACATGGAGAACGATCCGTCGGAGCTGGTCGACCTGGCTCGGGACCCCGCCTGCGCGGACGTGCTGACGGAGTGCGAGCGGCGCCTGCGGTCGCTGGTGGACCCGGAGCGGGAGAACCGGCGGGCGTTCGCCGACCAGGCGGCGCTGATCGAGAGGCTCGGTGGTGTCGAGGCGATCCTCCGGTCCGACGAGTTCGACTTCACGCCGGTGCCGGAGAGTGGCGGATGAGCCGCGGCATCGAGGCTCGCGGGGGGCGCATGAAGCGCCGTCTCCACGGGCCACGACGGTTCCCGTGGCGTACGATACGACCCGTCCACGAACGGGCGGCTGGGTTCTGCCCGGCGCGGAACCCATCTGCGGTCCGAGCGCGCGGCACCCACTTGGGCGAAGGGAGGCAGCGGTGAGCATCGAGCGGCGCTTCGACATCTCGCTGATTGCGGGGATGGCGTTGCGCGAGAAGCAGATTCAGCAGAACTACCGCCCCATCATCGGTGTTCACAAGTGGTTCGCACGCCGCCCGGGCACCCTGTTCCGCGGCCTCGTGCTGGCCGAGTTCGGCCAGGGTCGCCTGGAGGATCTCTTCTTTCGAGCCAACGACTTTCCCGGTCTGCGGATCGCCGACCCGTTCATGGGAGGGGGGACGCCGCTCATTGAGGCGAATCGCGTCGGGTGCGACGTTGAGGGCTTCGACATCAATCCGATGTCGGCCTGGATTGTCCGCGAGGAGCTCGAGCCGATCGACCTCGCCGCTTACGAGCAGGCCGCCGGCGCGCTCATCGACGCACTGCGAACCGAGATCGGTCGCTACTACCGGACCTCCTGCCCGCGCTACGGGGACCCGGACGTGCCGGTGAAGTCGTTTCTGTGGGTCAAGGTGCTCGACTGCGAAGCCTGCGGGGCGCCCGTCGATCTGTTTCCGGGCTACCTGCTCGCAGAGAACCGGCGCCACCCGAAGAACGTCCTGGTGTGTCCGGCGTGCGGCGACCTCAACGAGGTCGCGGATCGCAAACGGCCCGGAAGCTGTACGAGTTGTGCGAGTGCACTCGACCGGGCAGGACCTGCCGGACGGGGACGTTGCGAGTGCCCGAGTTGCGGGCACTCCAACGTCTATCCGGGAGCCGCCGGCCGCCCGCTTGGACACCGGCTTTTCGCCATCGAGTACCACAATCCGAGTCGAAAGGCCGGACACAAGGGCCGTTTCTTCAAGAAGCCCGATGCGGAGGATCTGGCCCGCATGGACGACGCGGCCCGGAGATGGGAGCGGCTGGCGCCGTGCTTCGTGCCCGACGAGGTCATTCCGCCAGGCGACGAGACCGACCGGCTGCACCGGTGGGGTTACACCCGCTACCGGGACCTGTTCAATCCGCGCCAGCTCCTGGGTCTGGAACTGAGTTGCCGGTTGATCGCCGAGGTCGAGGACCCGCGCATCCGTCATGCGCTCGCCACCAATCTCTCCGACCTGCTGCGCTACCAGAACATGCTGTGCCGCTACGACACGATGGCGCTCAAGGCGCTCGACATCTTCTCCGTGCACGGATTTCCGGTGGGGCTGGTGCAGTGCGAATCCAACTTCACAGGCATCGCCAACGGCACCGGAACGAATGTCGGCTCGGGGGGATGGACGAACATCGTGGGCAAGTACGTGAAGGCAAAGCGGTACTGCGAGGCGCCGTACGAGGTCCGTCGCAGCGGCTCGCGCAACGTTCGGGTCCTTGTCGCGGGCGAACGGATTGGGGAGATTCACGAGGGCCGGCGACGCCGGATCGCCATCCGTTGCAGGAGCGCGACCGAGAGCGAGCTGGCTCCGCCCAGCCTCGACGCCGTGTTCACGGACCCGCCGTACTTCGGCAACGTGCAGTACGGCGAGTTGATGGACTTCTGCTACGTGTGGCTGCGGCGCCTTGCCGGCAGTGGCGCCGAGGGGTTCGACCGGCCGTCCACGCTCTCGCCGCAGGAGCTGACCGGCAACGTCACGCAGGAACGTGGTCTCGAACACTTCACGGAGGGGCTTTCCACCGTCTATACGCGCATGGCGCGAGCCCTCAAGCCGGGTGCGCCGCTGGCGTTTACGTACCATCACAACAAGCTCGACGCCTACTGCGCGGTGGGCGTCGCAATCCTGGACGCCGGCCTGGTGTGCTCGGCGTCGCTGCCCTGTCCGGCGGAGATGGGGGGCTCGATCCACATTCACGGTACGAACTCGTCGATCATCGACACCGTCTTCGTGTGCCGGAGCTCCGGCACCATGACGGAGAGCTGGCTGTTCGACACGCCCGAGGGGCTCTTGGAAATCGTGGGCGAGGACCTGGTGCATCTGGCGAGCACCGGCAGAACGCCGACCTACGGCGACACGCGATGCATCGTCCTCGGTCATCTGACGCGGATGGCGGTATGGGAACTCCGCGATGCCTGGGACCGCTCGCGGCCGACGGCGGAGAAGCTGGCGAATGTTCGTGATCAGATGACAGCCTGCGGGGACCCCGATCGGCTGGCGCGGCGGGTGCCGCCGGTCGATCCGGTGGCAGACCTCCCTCTGTTCTCCCGTCGAACCACCCGAACCCACGGCGAGGTGCACGGTGCCGTTTCCTTTTGAGGTCGGGTTCGACGAGGTCCGGAACAATCTCGACGCCTGCGTCGATGCCGTGTTCGGGTGTCTCGAATCCGAGTTTCTGGTCATGCCCAAGGGCGACGGATTCGTGGAGTTCCCGCTCTTCGAGAGCGGCTATGAAGCCCTGAAGCGCGCCACAGGAAGTTTTCGGGATATCACTCCGGACACGGTGATTCCCGTCGTCGTCGAGACGCCGATCGCACTGATTGTCCTTCGCTGCATGCTCGGGTTCACGCCGTCGGAGTGGGCCTACTACGCGAGCCGTCACACCGGGGTCAACGTGACTCAGAGCGCGGCACGGACTATCGACCGAAGTATCCGCATGAATCCCGATGACGCTTTGTCGAAGAAGGGGAAGGTGACGGAACGGCGCATTCGGGCGCTCGTCGCCGCTGCCTGCCATGCTCTGGAATCCGGAGTCCCCGACCTTCCTCCCGACAGCCTCCACAGGCTCGACAAGGCCGACACCAGGGCTGGACTGGTCAGCGTCGGGTCGTCGGCGGAGTTGGGCGTTCCATATTCGATTCTGCTCTACGAGCGGCTTCTCGGGCGACCGTTTGCCGGGCACCGGGACTCCATCAGCGAACTGGTGGGCAATCTCGTCGAGAACGCTATCGAGGACGTGCTGACGAGCGCGGGCATCAGCTTTCGCAAGACGAAGCGGGCGGAGCGCCTGCCTGGATTCGACCAAGCGCCCGATTTCGTGATCCCGAACGAGTTCAATCCGCAGGTCGTCATCGAGGCCAAGCTCACCGAAGACGACGGTACTGCCCGCGACAAGGTAACGCGGGTCCAGCACCTCGAGACGCTCAGCATGGCGGGTCAGCCGGCGGATCAGCCCAGGTTCGAGGTAATCGCTTGCATCGCCGGACGGGGTTTCGGCGAGCGCCGCGAGGACATGAAGAAGCTGTTGCTCGCGACGCGGGGCAAGGTGTTCACGCTACAGAACCTGCATCAGCTTGTGGAGCACACGCGGCTTTCTGGATTCCGTTCGCGGTAGGCGTGCGAGTGGCCATGCAAATAGCCCAAACCGCCGCAGTACCATGTTTAATAATTTCTGGGTATTATATAGGGAATTATACGGAATAATTGAGGAAGAAAAGTCTTTCCTCACTGCATTGCGTTGCGGATGACGTGCCTGAATGATTTTATCAGGGAGTTTAGATCATAGGCAGGAACCGTGTTCTTCTCTATTCCAAATTCATCGACTCCCCATTCCCATGATCCATCGATTCCTGACTCTCCAGCACGGAAGTATCCATTCCATTTCAGGATTTTTAGAACAGGAGGAATAGAAATGGATTCGAGATGTACATTAATTTTTATTTGCATCATGATACTATCACCTACTGTTTTGTTACCAGGAAATTTCTTCAAGTCATAGAAATCATCCCACCAAGTTTCCATATTAGGTTCAGTCCCTTCCCAGATGATATAGCCACTACAATTCCATCGATTTCTCTTCGCTTCATCTATACATGCTGTCAGTTCCCTTAGTGCTGGCCGCACCAATTCATCAGCTACACGATAAGGCGAGATGGTGCCGGATTCAGGGTCATTTCCTTGCACGCTGCCTTGTTCAGTGTAGTTGGTAGATAAATGAGAGTCTTTATTCTCGCTCCTGATGGATTCATCGGAAGACGAACTAGTTAAGTCAGTCTTGGGAATCGATGCAGATAAATCAGTCTCTGCACTGGTATCAATCCCTTCAGATTTCTTTCGTTTGAGTCTGCGTTCAGACCAGGCTCCGTGTCCAATCCAACCTGCTAGCGAAAATATGACGGCTATCAAAACCTCGGGACTGCCGATATAGGCCGCAATCAGTGATACGAAATTGATTACATTTTGTGACATGATTTCTTGATCTCCCTCACGATACGGCTGAGGCCTTCATCCGTCGGCGGTCGCGGTCCATGACCCGCCAAGGCGGAAAGCAGCGGATCTTGGCCAAGACAATCGCATACAAATTCATTGTCCCATCAATAGGTTATGTCGAACCGCCTCGTCAATGTCGAGTTGCGCCCGCTCGCGAAAAACGGTTGGCTTGTTGCTTACCGCTGATCGGCCTCGCGAACCCGGCCACGCAACCGGTCGAAGTAGTCCGCATCGGCCGTCACCGCCGTCTGCGAGGCTGCGCCTTCGAGCAGCAGGCGAGACAGGCGTTGGCGGTCGCGGTCCTTGCGGATCAGTTCCCGGACGAACTCGTTTGAGCTGCTGTGCCCGCCTCCGCCAACCTGATCGTCCACGAAGGACTTGAGGGCCTCGGACAACGAGATGTGCATGGTGATCACGGCGCGACGCTAACGGCCTTGGCAAGGATTGGCAAGCGCGGTCGTCAGCCGCGCCGCCGCCCCGAGCAACGACGATTCCCGCCGCGCGCCGACAGGCGTGTGAAGTCCGAATTTCGCCTCTCAGCCGCCCGTCACCAGCACCCCCTCCATCTCTACCCGAGCGTCCTTCGGCAGCGACGCCACCCCGATCGCGGCCCGGGCCGGATAGGGCTGGTCGAAGTACCCGGCCATCACCTCGTTGACGAGGGGGAAGTCGGCGAGGTCGGTCAGGTAGACGTTGAGCTTCACGAGGTCGTCAAAGTCGCCGCCGGCGGCACGCGCGACGGCGCGGAGGTTGCGGAAGACCTGGTCGATCTGCTCGCGGACGTCGGAGGACACGAGCTCCATGGTCTCCGGGTCGAGCGGGATCTGGCCGGAGAGGTAGACGATGTCGCCGGCGCGGATCGCCTGCGAGTAGGTGCCGAGGGCGCTCGGCGCGGACGGGGTGGCAATCGCCTTCCTGGTCATGGGTCGGGCCTCCTGCGGGTCATTCGTCGTTGTCTTGTCGGATTACGCTTCGCTAATCCGACCTACGGGTCTGCGGGTTGTGTACCGTCTATCGCCTCGTTTGCGTCGGGCCCGGCGCGGAGCGGGTCGCGATGGCCTCGCCGCGCGCGCTCAGTGCCCCGTGCGCGCAATGCGCGACACTTCGCTGATGCCCCGAATCCGCCGCATGATGCGGGCGAGGTGCGTGCGGTCCTGCACACCGACCACGAAGTTCATCGCGGCGTCGAGGCCGTCGCGGTTCTCGATGTTCACGTTCTCGATGTTGGCGCCCATGTCCGCGATGGCCGCCGCCACCGTCGCGAGCACGCCCTTGCGGTTGGCCATGTCGACGCGGATCGCGGCCGGGAACTCCCCACTCACTTCGGGCTCCCAGGCGACGTCGATCCAGCGCTCGGGCCGGTCGGAGAACTCGGTGAGGTTCTTGCAGTCGGTGGTGTGGATGACGATCCCGCGGCCCGTGCTCACGAAGCCCATCACCGAATCCCCGGGAATGGGATGGCAGCACTTGCCGAAGTCGACGACCATCCCCTCCGAGCCCCGGATGTAGAGCGGCGGGCGGGCGCTCGGAGCCGAATCGTCGTCGGTCGAAGGCTCCTCGCCACCTCTCGCGAGGCGCTTTGCGATCAGCGGCGCGAGCCGCCGGCCGAACCCGATCTCCTCGTGCAGCGCTTCGACCGACTTGAGCTTCAGCTCCTCCAGCAGCGCGTCCACCACCGCGCTCGGCACGTCGTCGGGTCCGATGGACTCGACCGCGAGGGCCTGACCGAGAAGCATCTCCCCCAGCTCCACCGCCTCCTCCGTGCGCAACTGCTTCAGGTGGTTGCGGATGGCGGAACGGGCCTTGCCGGAGACGACGAAGTCGAGCCACGCCGCATTCGGCCGGCCCCAGGGCATGGTGACGATCTCGACCGTCTGGCCGCTCGTGAGGGGGCTGCGCAGCGGCGCATAGCGCCCGTCCACCTTGGCCGCCACGCACTGGTTGCCGATGTCGGTGTGCACGGCGTAGGCGAAGTCGACCGGCGTCGCGCCCCGGGGCAGGGTCCTGATCTCCCCGGCGGGGGTGAACACGTAGGTCTCCTTCGGGAAGAGATCCACCTTCACGCTCTCGAGGAACTCGACGGAGTCGCCGGCCTGCGTCTGCATCTCCAGCAGATCGCGCACCCATTCCCGGACCCGGAGCTGGGCGGTGTTCGCCCCGGGCTGCCCAATCTTGTACATCCAGTGCGCCGCGACCCCCGCCTCCGCCACCTGGTCCATCTCCTCGGTGCGGATCTGGACCTCGATGGGCGACCCGAACGGACCCATCAGGGTCGTGTGCAGCGACTGGTAGCCATTCGCCTTCGGGATCGCGACGTAGTCCTTGAAGCGTTCCGCCACCGGCTTGTAGAGGCTGTGCACGATCCCGAGCACCCGGTAGCAGTCGTCGGGCTGCTCGACGATGACCCGGAATCCGTACACGTCGAACACCTCCTTGAACGAGAGGTGCCGGTTGCGCATCTTCCGATACAGGCTGTAGAGGTGCTTCCTGCGTCCTTCGACGCGGGCCTTGACCCCTTCCTGGCGCAGCCGCCGCTTGGTCGCGGTCTCGATCTTGCGCACGACCCGCTTGCGGTGCCCGCGCGCCTTCCTCACGTGGGCCTCCAGCACGCGGTGGCGCCGCGGGTGGAGCGCGCGGAATCCGAGATCCTCGAGCTCGGTCAACATGGCGCGAAGCCCGAGACGATTGGCGATGGGGGCGTAGATCTCGAGCGTCTCCCGGGAGATGCGCCGCTGCTTCTCGAGCGGCAGGGGGTCCAGGGTGCGCATGTTGTGCAGCCGGTCCGCGAGCTTGATGAGGATGACCCGCAGATCGCGGGCCATCGCCATCAGCATCTTGCGGAAGTTCTCGGCCTGCGCCTCCGCCCGGCTCTCGAACGAGAGGTGGGTCAGCTTGCTGACCCCGTCGACCAGGTTCGCCACGGTGTCACCGAAGCTCGTCGCGATCTGGGGCTTGGCGGTCGGAGTGTCCTCGATGACGTCGTGGAGGAGCGCGGCCACGATCGTCTCGTGATCGAGGCGCATCTCGGCGAGGATCTGGGCGACCTGGATTGGGTGGTGGATGTAGGGCTCGCCCGATGCGCGGCGCTGCTCGCCGTGGGCATTCGCGCCGAACACGAACGCGCGCTGGATCGCGTCGACTTCGGCCGGGTCGAGGTAGGTGCCGGCGAGGCGGCGAAGGTCGGCGATGCGGAACACGCGCGCCCCGTCAGCCTGGCCCGAAAATTTCACCGATTCCCGGCTGCGGACACGGATCTGACTGTTTTCGCCGCGTTGAACGCGGCCAGGGTGCTCGACGTACTGTCAAGTACGCCTGCGCGCCCTGTCTCGCGTTCGGCTGGCGAAAACATCCCAAGCTTGCGAAGCAAGCGGAAGCCTGACCGTCTCTGCGTCCTCCCCCCGCCTTCGCGGGGGCCAAAGGCGTGAACAGGTGAAATTCTTGGGCTAGCCGTGCCCGAACCGCCGGCATCGTCGAGTGCCCGGCGCGGCGGGAGGCTGCGATCCCCGTGCTGCGGTGTCGGGACTGCGCGAGGTGCGAGGGGCCGGCGGTGCGCCGGCACGCCGGCTCCATCGTCAGATTCCGCCGAGGGGAAAGACCTCCTGCGCCTCTTCCTCGGCCAGAACGGACTTCGGCGTCTCGTCCAGAATGGTCTTGTCCACCTTGCCGTCGGCGATCTCGCGCAGCGCGATCACCGTGGGCTTGTCCCTCTCGTGGTGGATGAGCAGCGGCGAGCCGTGGGCGATCTGGCGCGCGCGCCGGGTGGCGACGAGCACGAGCTCGAACCGGTTGGGAATTCTCTCGATGCAGTCTTCGACCGTAATCCTGGCCATCTCTTGCTCCGGGGCAACTGGGAATCGACGGACCGCGCGGCGGAGCCGGCCTCGCCGCACCAGCGCCCGAGCCCGGGATGTCCGTCCAGTCCGGGGCCGCTTCCCGGCCCGGAGGCGAGGGGCGAGGGAACGAAGCCGCACCGCGTGACGCACGGTTACGTAAACCCGCCTAGTCTACTCAATTTGGCGGCCAGCGCGAAAATTTCGCCGATCTGCGGCTGCGGACGCGGATTGGCGAAATTTTCGCACTAGGAAGCCAGAAGCGCGGCGACGAGCGGAGCCGCGTCGGTGGGCCGCATGGCGTGCTCGCCGCGCAGGATCCCGCGAATGGCGCCGAGCGCGCGGTCGAACTCGTCGTTGACCACGACGTGGTCGAACTCGTCGTAGTGCGCGAGCTCCGAGCGCGCGGCGCGCATCCGGCGCTCGACGACCCCGGCCGAGTCCTGGCCCCGTCCGACGAGGCGGGACCGGAGCGCGTCCATCGACGGCGGCAGGAGGAACACCGACGCCGTGCTCGCGAATGCGGCATGCACCTGGCGCGCGCCCTGCCAGTCGATGTCGAGGACGACGTCGTGGCCCGCGGACAGCACCGAGCGCACCGCGTCCCACGAAGTCCCGTAGCGCCGATCGAAGACCCGGGCGTGCTCCAGGAACGCCCCGGCCTCGATCATCGCCTCGAACTCGCGCTCGCCGACGAAGTGGTAGTCGATCCCGTTGACCTCGCCCGGCCGGGCCGCGCGGGTGGTGTGGGACACGCTGAGCCTGACCGACGGCTCGGCCTCGGCAAGGGCGCGGGCGAGGCTCGACTTGCCGGCCCCCG
>MKWU01006211.1_pt1 | contig 12312 bp, 9 predicted proteins | sample 809101 | NCBI WGS metagenome assembly MKWU01 (sample SAMN05860141, study PRJNA318959) | sponge metagenome | host: Aplysina aerophoba | place: Slovenia: Piran, Adriatic Sea, Gulf of Piran | collected 2013-05-07
ATGGTATAGGGTAGGATGTGCATAAGCCTTGCCTGTTGCACCCATTGGGTGATATTGATTGATGACACAAGATATTATACAGGCAGGGCTTTTTTGATTCCTGGGCTTTCTAACGCGGGATCAGGGAACAGGGAACCGGCGCCCGGGCACGCACGTGCAGCCTGCATCATGGTATTATCATTCCATGTTGTCGAAGGTTATCGAACAGTTATGAGTGCAGTGCCACAAAGCGATTCCGGCCTGGAGACAATCCAGGAACTGATCCGGGACGATATGTCCCTTGTGAACGCCCTGATAGAGGAAAAACTGCATTCCGAAATCGGGCTTATAGACCAGTTAAGCCATTACATCGTCAACAGCGGAGGTAAAAGACTGCGGCCGGCGCTGGTGTTGCTCAGCGCCAACAGTTTTGCCTATAGTGGAGACCTGCACGTCAAACTCGCAGCCGTCATAGAATTTATCCACACCGCCACCCTGCTGCACGACGACGTGGTCGATGCCTCCATGCTGCGGCGCGGTCAAGCCACCGCCAACCAGCGCTGGGGTAACGAGGCAAGCGTGTTGGTCGGGGATTTTCTCTATTCCCGCGCCTTCCAGATGATGGTGGAAGCAGGTTCCATGCACGTCATGAAAATCATGGCTGACGCAACCAACACCATTGCCGAAGGAGAGGTACAACAACTCATCAACCGGCATGACCCGGAAACGACTGAGCAGCGCTACCTGCAGGTCATACATAATAAAACGGCAAAATTATTCGAGGCTGCTGCCCGGGTGGGAGCCGTTATCGCCGGACAGGACCAAAAAACGGAACTGGCCATGTCCGGCTATGGCAGGCACCTGGGTATTGCCTATCAACTTATCGACGATGCGCTGGATTACAGCGCTTCCAGCGACAACCTGGGCAAAAACATCGGTGATGACCTGGCAGAAGGCAAACCCACCCTGCCCCTGTTGTATGCCCTCTGGCATTGCCCGGACGAGCAGGCGGCACTGATCAGGCGCGCCGTAAAACAGGGCAGCCTCGATGACATGGAACAGATAAGTGCAGCCATCGCGGCAACCGGAGGGATCCAGTACACCCGTGAACGCGCCCGCCAGGAGGCCGATCTCGCCATGCGTACCCTCGATCACCTGCCCCGGTCAAGATACCTGGACGCGCTGTTCACGCTGGCCCATTTCGCTACCGAGCGGGATTACTGAAGAGAAAGGGGGACGGATTTAAATCCGTCCCCGTCAGTCTTAAGGCTTGTCCCCACATGTAGTAAGCGGGGGGCCGTCCTCTTTGGGTTGTAGACGCAAAGCGTATTGTAAGGTAGAGTTCGCACTTACAACCGGCATACGGGGTTAATCAGTCTGCTGGTCTTTCCGTATTTCCATATCGGGGTGTAGCTCAGCCTGGTAGAGCACTGCCTTCGGGAGGCAGGGGCCGGAGGTTCAAATCCTCTCACCCCGACCAATGAAATCAATAGGTTACCGTTGACACCGAATCCCTGGAACTCACTTATATCTGTACGGCCGTCCAGAAACCCACCTGAAATAGCTGTTCTCCGCCCGACAAATCGGGCTGGAGGCGCGATGCGCAAGAAATCAGCGCTGTCAGGATTGCTTATTGCGGCGCTCTTGCCGATGTACCAGCCAGGCTAACAGCAGCGCGCCGGCAAAAACAATCGCCCCGGTAATCAACAGGGTAGTATTCATGGGTTTGTTTCCAGACGGTCTCAGGACCACGTCTCACCAGGTTTTTTGCGGGAATCAAGCTCATCCAGGCCCAGTTCGGCGCGCATGGCTGCGGTTGCCGCTGCCTTGGCTTCCTCCAGGGGGATGCCCGTAGCATCGGCAATGCGCGGGTAACAGTTAAATGCCGCAATGACCGCCGCGGCATCTATCATCGCCGCCTCACCCATCTCTTCGATGATTTTTTGCCGGACTGTTGCCGTGCGCGCGCCATCACCTGCGCAGACAGCCTCGACAAAGTCATTGAGAAGCTCTCCCTGGGGCAGGCCGCTGTCCCCGGAGCCTTTACCGATCGCGTCTTCAAGCGCGTACTCGTCGCCGGTGTGTTCGCCACTCAAACTGAGCCGCATTGCATGACTGGCAGTTCAGTAAAAACAGTCGAGATAGGCCGAGGTGCGGGTCGCAATGAATTCCATCTGCGCCCGTGTGAGTGCGCGCTCGACCCCCTCGAGTTCGACTCTTAAGGGATTACTCAGGTAGAGTTGGTTCGCAAGCGGCCAAAAACGGCCTGCTTCGCCGGGAACCAGGGTCAGCGCACGTCGAATATAGGCGGCGGGACCTGTCTCGTAAAAATCGCCGAGTTCGGGGCCTGCATCTTCCGGCGCAACCGTTGGCGCCCATCCCGGCCCTGTCTTTGCCCCGCCCGGTCGCCTTCGTGGCGCTGTGCCTTGTTCTCCTGTTGCGGGCAACACCAGCGGTGGAAGCCCGATAGCACGCATGAAGGTGTCCGCCCCGGTGACAATTGTAACGAGACTTAACAGTTCGATGAATTCATCTTCAATGATACCGGCAGCGATGGTTGCATCATACCAACTCTCAGTGATGCGGCCGGAGTCGGTAACTATCCGGTGTACCGCCTCGAGCCAGGCATCGGGGAGCGCGCCGAGGTGCTCATGATCACCCTTGATCGTATAGGGCGACAGGGCTTCCTTGCGCCGTTGGCAGAGTTTGCATTGCCATGCGTTGCGGGCTTCGTTTGCGATTGCAAGACGTTGTTCGCCGCTCAGCCAGGCGCCGGTCTGTGCCACTTCCGACCAGGCCTGGGTCAAGGCCGATTTGAGGTCATCCCGCACTACGAGCGGTGATGTATCTACCATATCAGTATGCCTGTTCTATGATAAGCAACGTATGTAAGTGTCTTTTACCAATGGATATTAACGGGTTATATAATACATTCAAAATGAATCATAACGTATGATATTATTGCATAGCCATGGCAACCCCACCTGCCCGAACCGATGCATAGCACGGATAAACTGCCACCATTTCCCGAGGGGTGGTATTTCATTGCCGAGCGAAAATCCATCCTGAAGAAAAAACTGATCGGGAAAACCTGGATGGGCCAGGAAATCATTGCCTGGTGTGACGCTGAAGGTCAAATCTGCGTGGCCGACGCGATATGCCCGCACATGGGCTCCCACCTGGGTCCGGATGTGGGGACCCGGGTACGCAACGGTTGCCTGGTCTGTCCCTTTCACGGATTTGAGTACGATACAAGCGGCCAGTGCGTTGCCACACCGTATGCAGCGGCGCCCAAAACAGCCAGGTTGAAAACGTATGAAACAAGAGAAGTACTCGGTCTGGTGTTCGCCTGGTGGGGAGTCGGCGGACGGTTGCCCCAATGGCACCTGCCGGACGAACCGGCCACCGGCCCGGACTGGAGCGCTCTGGCACTGGGCTTCTTCCGTTTCCCCGGCCATCCCCAGGAAACGGCTGAGAACTCCGTAGATTTGGCGCACCTGCGTTATATACACGGCTACGACAATGTATGCCAGGTCGGCGAGGTATCGATAGACGGCGCCCATCTGATATCCTGTTTCGACTTCAGACGCAATCGAAAATTTGCGGGGATGATCGATAACATCTACGATGTCTCGGCCATTACACATCTCTACGGGGTCGGTTACTCGTATGTTGAAATTTACGAGAAGACAATTGGTATGGATGCAAGGTTGTGGGTACTCTCAACACCCATTGACGATACACATCTCCAACTGGTGTTGGTGAGCCAGGTGAGGGAGCTTCGCAAACCGAAGCGACCCATCGTGGGTTTGCGCTTTATCCCGATGAGGCTGCGCCACCGGATAATGAACCGCATTATGTTACGGGCGCAGAAACAGGATGTTGCGCAGGATGTAATCATCTGGGGGAAAAAACAATATTGGCCCCGACCCCGGCTGAGTCAGGCAGATGGTGAAGTAATGACATACCGCCGCTATTGCCGCCAGTTCTACCCAGAGACTTATCCGGCGACGGACCGGGACGATCTCCGGTTGAGTTCCGTCACAAGCTAATTCGCATGTTGCCAATACCCAGGTTCGTTTGAGAAAATACCAGGATGTCTCGATCAGAGAAAACGGACATGAGATTCGCTGAAGAACTGCTCCTGTTGCTGCACAGTGACGATTCCGGCTATTTCATTCCCATCCCGGAGTGGAAAATGTCCTGCGCGCTCGCCGGCAGTATCCTCATGGACCTCGCCCTGGATAACCGTATCGACACCGATCTGGAGACGCTTATCCTGGTCGATGCGACTCCCACCGGCGATGAGTTGCTCGACCCCGCGCTGGATGAAATCGCCCGGGAGGAAAAGACGCAATCTCCACAGTTCTGGGTGGAACGCATCGCCAGGCACGCCAATGACATCAACGAATCGGTGATCAACCGCCTGGTGAATAAAGGCATTTTCGAAGCCGATGCCGGCGGGTTCTGGACCCTGTCGGGCAAGGTGTCCCGTTCCGGCCGTTACCCCATGGTGCACGGCAGGACCGGTGAAGAAATAAAGGGCCGGATCATACGCGTCCTGTTCGACGACGAGATTCCCGACCCTCGCGACATGTGCATCATCGGACTGGTGCACAACTGCGGCGGTTTCCGCGCGATGCTGGAACCCGAGGAGTACGAACTCGCCGAGGAGCGCATCGAACTGTTCAGCGGCATGGACCTGATCGGCAGGACCATCGGAAACGCAGTGCGCAGTTCCTATCGGCCACCGGCAAGCATGCGCCCGGTAACACACCCCACCCTGCCGGAAGTGGGGCTTCGGGATATTCTTTTTTCGAAACCGTTCTGGGAAAAAAACATACCCAAGTTCGTCGCGGAAAAAGTCAGGGAGGTAGGACCGGTGTTTAAACTCAAGACCCCCGGCCGCGAGATGGTGGTGCTGGCCGGCGCAAAGTTGAACCACTGGGCCGGCAGGAATGGCCGTAACTACCTGCGCACACGGGATTACCTGGAAAACTTTCAATCCGAATGGGGAACGGAGCGCTCCATCGCCAGCATGAGTGGACCCGAACATTTTCGCATGCGCAAAGCGATGCGGCCGGGCGTTTCCCACAAAGTCGTTGAAGACCGGATGGAAGAATTGTTTGCGATGGGTCGGCGTGCAATTGCACAATGGAGCATCGGCAAGGTGGTGCCGGGCGAGATGGCCTGCCAGAGATTTGTCAGCGACCAGGTCGCTCAACTCTGCGCAAGCATAGAGGCAACCGAGATCCTTGACGACCTGCTCAAGTTCGAATACCGGGCATTACAGGTCCATGTTATGGGATTGCTGCCCAAGTTCACGTTAAAGACGCCAAGGATGAACCGCTACCGCAAACGCGTGCTCGAATTGTATGCCAAGATCCACGCCTCACACACACCGGCGCAGCGAGAGGGCAAACGGCGGGACTTAGTTGACGACCTGATAGAATTGCATCAGTCCGATCCCCAGTTCCTGCCTGAAACCAACCTGGGATTTGCATTTATCGCACCGATTATCGCCGGCCATTATACGGCTAGTGCGATGGCTTTTGCGATCTACGAACTGCTGAAAAACCCACACTACCGGGAACAAATCGTTGCCGAGGCGGACGCACTGTTTGAGAACGGAGACCCGGTCGGGACAGATTTCAATATGTCGGCTATCGATATAACCCACCGCTTCGCCATGGAGGTGTTGCGGTTGCATCCGGTCATACCACTGCATTTGCGCACTGCTATGAACTCGTTCGAGGTCGAGGGTAAGCAAGTGCCGGCGTACAGCACCGTCTGGGTTGTATTTGCTGCGACACACTTTATGGAAGAACACTTCCCGGATCCCGAGAAGTTCGATATTGATCGTTATACGGAGCCCCGTAACGAACACAAGCACACCGGGGCCAATGCCTATGCACCGTTCGGCGTAGACACTCATATCTGTGCCGGATCGCGCTGGACCGAACTGCAACTGGTGGCTAACCTGCTCTTGATCGCCCGTCACCTGGAGTTGGAAATGGTGCCCAAGGACTACCAATTAAAGTTGAATCCGCTACCCAAGACCAGCCCCGACAAGAATTTCAAGTTTCGGGTGACCGGGCACCGGCACCCTATCAAAGGGGTTTCCGAGCCAGGAAACAGTACAACGGCGTAAAGATCCCCGATCTGCCGCCTGCAACATAGGCCTTCGCGGTGCGATCCATGAATTGGACTATTCGCCTCGGCTCCTTCGGAATCAACCTGAACATTTCGCCCAACTTCAGCACCCTTATGAGCCCTGCGCGGCCCCACCGATGAATGTACTGTGCGCTGTTTAATATCCCATGCCGAGTCTCCATAGGTTGATACCAGGGTGTGGATGGACCTTCCTTTATGTCCCTGTCCACCGCCTCGAGGACGCTGAAGCCAACCGCTTCGAGCGCTTGCTCCACTTCCCCTGACGTCGCGATTTCTTTCAGCGCAACGCTGCGCATAAGTTCCTGTTTGATGGCCCGGTGACTTGCGTCATTCGGATCGAATTTATCCGTCATGCACATTTCATGACACCAGAACAAGGCTCCGGGTTTCAACACGCGGAATATCTCTGCATACGCGCCTTCCTTGTCCGGCGCATGGCATGTCGACTCGATTGCATAACCCGCGTCGAAAGTGTTGTCTTCGATGACACCCATATCCATAAAGCTGCACGCAACGTAATTCACCTTGTGGTCAATGCCCGCCTTAGCGTTCAGCATTTTTGCCTTTTCCATCTGGATCTCATTATTGTTGATCCCGACAACCCTCACTCCCCCCTCGCGGACAACACGACGCATCGGGCCGCCAATACCACAACCTACATCGATAACCGTCATACCCGCTTGCAACTCCAGCTTGTCGATCATCAGGCGCTGATGCCGGATGATGGAGTCCTCCAGACTCTCATGAGGCGTCAAGGGCGCGAAATGCAAGGATTCGTTCCAACCGAACACCATGAGCTCGTTGCAAATCTCGTAGTACTCTTTCACCGTTGCGGTATGGTCGTAGCGGTTTGCGTCCACACCTTCCGGCGCCGCTCGTTCCATCCAGTTGTCCAAATGTTCCAGTCGATGGGTGATGTTCGTGCTCTGGCTCGCGCTCTTCAGCGCGCTGAATAGTTTGTGCAATAGCATGCTAACCTACCTCCCTATATGTTTCTGTCACATACGGCCTGGAGAGCCTCACGTTCATCAGTTCCGGCGCACCCGATTGACCCGCAGGTAGATCGCCAACAAAGCAGGCACACAGATCATGAGTATCGCAGTCGTAATAAGGATGCCGACCCCAAGCGTAGCCGCGAACGGGGCCAGGAACTGAGCCTGGATGGCTCGTTCGAGAATGAGGGGCGTGAAGCCGAGAAAGGTGGTCAAAGAAGTCAGCATGATAGGCCGAAAACGCTTCTTGGCGCCATCGATAACCGCTTTGCGCGCGGGAACGCCATCCCGGAGTCGCTGATCAACGAAATCGATCATCACAAGGGAGTCGTTCACGACGACTCCACTCAAGCCGAAGAAGCCTATCATGGACGTGGCACTCACGGGTACTCCCAGCACCCAATGCCCCACGATAGTACCGATGAGCCCGAACGGAATGATGGCCATGACGATAATCGGCTTGCTATAGGAGCGCAGGGGAATGGCCAGCATCGCATACATGAAGAGCAACACGAGGATAAAACTGCGGAACAGCGCGCCCAGCGATTCAATCTGCTGTTGCTGTTCACCTCCGTATATGTAGGTCAGACCGGGGTTGGAGGCTTGCAGGTCCGCAAGGATCGAATTCGCCAGGATGCTGTTTGCTTCGTTAGCGGAAATCACTGCCGAGTCTACTTCCGCGATTACGGTGACGACACGCTGGCCGTCCCTGCGCCGGATTTCCGGAGGGGAAATGCCCGGGGTCAGGCGCGCGACCTGGGTGAGCGGCACTTCCGCTCCGCTCGGGGTACGGATCAGGTATTCCTCAAGATCGGTGATGGCATCGCGTTCATCCTCGGGCAGACGGACATAGACCCGGACTTCTTCCCGGTCCCGCTGTACCCGCAGGGCTTCAGCGCCGAAGAATGCCGCGCGTGCCTGCAGGGCCAGATCTTCCAGCGTGAGTCCGAGTGTGCGCGCCTCCTCACGTAACCCCAGTTGTATCTCCCTGACCCCCGGCGTGTGGTCGGAGCGAATGTCATACACGCCCTCCAGTCCGCGCAGTTCGCTGACCACCGAGTCTGCGATCCGGACAAGACGGCCCGGGTCCGGGTGCGACAGCACCGCCTCAATGGGACTACCAAAGTCGATGACCTCTCCGCTGATATCAATGCCGCGCACATAGGGCAGGATACCCACCTCCTCCCTCCATGCCTGCGCGACATCCACTGTGGAAATATCTCGTTCCTGTGCGCTCACGAGCTTGAGTTCAATAGCAGCAATGTGGGATTTAGGGTTCAGCGTGGGTTTCGCCAGCACGCCCCCACCCTCAACACGCGCTTCCTGGCCGACGGTGACAGTGACTCCCGAAAGCAGCGGAAGCGTTCCCTCGGTCCGGCTCTTGGAGAACCGTGCAATGACTCGCCGCCCTGCCTGCTCCAGTTCCCTGGCCACCTCGTGCGTTCTGCGCGCAGTCGTCCCATCCGGCATCTCAAGGTTCGCTGTCACGAAGTCACCCTCTATCACATCGGCGTAAGTGGTTGCGACGATACCTGCCGGCAACAGAGAGATACTGAGGATAAGCATGCCGACCGCACCCGCCAGCACCACAGCCGGCTGGCGCGTCGCAAAGTGGAGCGATTGATCCAGCGGTCCTTCCACAAACCTGTTCAGTACGCTGTCAACCCAGCGCTGCGTGCGCCAGAAAAACCGCTCAACCGGGCTGGTCGGCGCCCAGTCCGGACCGTGTAAACGGGACAGGTGGTTGGGAAGTATGAACAGTGAATCGACGAGGGAGATAAACAGCATGGCAATGACGACCACCGGTAGCGCTCTCCATATTTCGCCGATGCCCCCGGGCACGAAGAGCACGGGCGTAAACGCGGCGATGGATGTCAGCACAGCAAAAGTCAGCGGTTTCTTGATGCGCCGAACGCCGCGGATCGCAGCGGCAACTCCCGGTCTGCCCTGCTGTCGCTCCTGATGGATATGCTCCGCCACGACGATGGCGTCATCAACTATGATACCGATGGCAAGGACGAACACGAACAGGGAGATATTGTTGAGCGAGAGGTCGAACGCCAGCATGACCGCGAGGGCGCCTATCCCCGAAGTAGCGAGTCCGACCGCGACCCATATAGCGAGTTGGATTTCGAGAAAAAGGGCCAGCGCGACCAGGACGAGCAGGAGCCCCAGCAGACCGTTCTTGAGCAATATCGCGACCCGTTCCGAATAGGTCTGGGAATCGTCGTTCCAGATGGAAATTTCCACGCCTTCAGGCAGGGACGGCGCAATGACATTCGCCACGTGTTCCTGCACCGCCAGGGCGACATCCATCACCGGTTCGCCTTCCACCCGGTAGGCCTCGACAAAGACTGCCGGTTTACCGTTATGGCGTATAATCAGGTTGTCGTCGCGAAAATCGTCGTGCACTTCCGCAATGTCGCCGAGATGCACTACGGTGCCATCACTGCGACTGAGAACAACGATGTTCTCGAAGTCCTGCTGGCTGTATCGCTGGCCGAGGGTGCGCACACGCACTTCGGCAGTTCGGGTCTTGATGCTGCCGGCCGAAAGATCGAGGGACCCGCGACGCACTGCGCCGGCGACATCATCCAGTGTGAGTCCCAAGGCGCGCAAGCGGTACAGCGGCACTTCTATCGATATCTCGTAGTCCGACGTTCCGGTCGTCTCGACATTCGATACCGTGGGCAGAGCAGCAAGCTCATCTTCAATCTGGTAAGCCAGTTCCTTCAGCGACCGCCTGGAGGTATCGCCATACACAATGAGACGGATGATGCTCACCCGGCTGGTCATCTCAGTGATGCGGGGACGCTCGGCCGCGCCGGGAAAGGACTGGATGCGGCTGACCGCAGACTCCACGTCGTCCAATGCCTGGTTGATATCCGTACCCGACTTCACCTCAACGCTTACAGATGCTATACCCGGTGCAGCCACCGACCGAACCGATTTAACATCGTCCAGGGCTTCGACCTGTTCCTCAATCTTGACTATTATAGACTGTTCCACTTCTTCCGGGTTGGCGCCGGGGTAGGCCATCGACACTTCGACCATGTTGAAGGGGACAGGGGGCCATGCCTCCCTCTCAAGGCCGGTCAACGACACCAGCCCTGCTGCCAGTATGGCGACCATTAACAGGTTGGCAGCAACACCGTTGCCCGCCATGTAGGCGATGGGGCCGGGGCGTTCTCCGTGACCGGGATCGACTGAACTCATAATGACTAATCAGCTTCCGTACGCACGCGCATCCCTTCCGTGGCAAACTGTATTCCACCGGTAATCACGGCCTGGCCGCTTTCCAGGTCGCCGGTCACGAACACCTGGTCATCGGCGCGCTGCAGCACCTGTACCGGAACGATACTCAGTCTGCCGCCCGGCTTTACGACCCAGACTTCGTTGCCGGGCTGCAGGGCCGCGCGCGGGGCCCGGAAATAAACCTCCGGCGCAAGTCCCGTGATCTCCACCTCCACGAACTCACCCAGCAGCAAGGGCGGACCAGCGCCGGCAACAGCGGATGCGCCCACCGGAATCCCCACGCTGAACGGGTCAGGCACGCGCACGACCACGTCGATAGTGCGCGTCAGTTCGTCAACGGAAGTTTCGCCCCGGTCCACGTAGCCTTTCCAGGCATATTTTCCTTCGCCGTAGCGGGCGACCACCAGCGCCTGAATACCCTGCTCCCCGTCGCCCGCCTTAAGTTCCCACAAGCCCGGGATCAAGGCTGCCTCGGTATCGGACAGGGGCACGACTACTTCCACGGCAGCGGATGCAAAAAACCGTCCCACGGTCTGGCCGGCACCCACGATCTGTCCCACATCCACCGCCTCTTCACGCACATGGCCGTCGAAGGGCGCAGTGACCCGGGTCCTGGACAGCGCCAGCCTGGCGTCTGCGAGCAGGGCCTCAGCACGTTTCAATTCGGCGCGCGCCGCTTCCAGTTGGGGTTCCCTGAGCGTAAGCGGACTGACGCCGGCCGGTACAGCCGTGTCCCCCTGCCGGTTGGAGTAACGTTCATACTCGGCGCGGGCGATAGCCGCCTGTTCCTGTTCCTCGAGCAAGGCCACGCGGCGCGCCGCGAGATTGGCCTCTGCTTCCTGCACCCGGTACAGGTAGTCCGCTTCTTCTATACGGAAAATCGTCTGCCCCGCCTGTATCCGTCCCCCACTCCGGAAGCCCGCATCAACCCAGACAATCCTGCCGCCGATCTGCGGCGCGATATCGACCTCTGCACCTGGTCTGACCGTTCCCGCCCCGAACACGGGTATGGCACCAAATCCGGCGCTTACCGTATCGGTCTGCGCGTAAGGGATTTGCGGGGGAGGTTCGACGCGTTCCGGTTCCGGCGCCCTTGAAACCAGGAAAGACGCCAATGCCACAGAAGCGCCGATAATGACTACGGCGACCAGGAAACTGGAAATGCGGGACATATTGGTTTACTCCGTGGAGTTCGCGAGGAAACGCGCGGGCCCGGCAGGGGCTGCGTCACCTTGCCTGACGGCTTCCCTGTCCTGTTCGGTCCACGCGCCTCCCAGCGCGCGGTGCAGCGCAAGACGCGCATAACCCAGGTCACGCTCAGCTGCTGCCAGTCCGGATTGCGCCCCCAGGAGGTTTTGCGATGCGGTCAGGTAATCCTCATAGTTACCCACGCCGGAGACATAGCGCTGTTCCTGCAACGCATTTTCGGCCTGCGCCTCATCTGCCAGGGATGCCAGCAGGGAATGGCGGCGGCGGCTGGCCTCAAGCCGCGCCAGGGCAGCCTCAACCTCCTTGACCGCAGTGACGACGCTGCGCCCGTAAGCGGCGGCAGCCTCATTCAACCTGGCCTCGGCAAGGTCGACGTTGCTGCGCAACCGTGAACCCTGGAATACCGGGCCCAGCAGGTTGAAGCTCAGGTTGCGGAACCATTGGTCCGGGTCGAACCATTCTCCTCCCTCGGTACTCTGCAGGCCGATGGAACCGTACAGGGACAGGCTCGGAAACATATCCGCGCGCCGGGCGCCGACCGTGTAGCGGGCCGCCTCCATGCGCTCCCTTGCCGCACTGACGTCCGGCCGCTGTGCCAGGAGATCTGCCGGAATGCCGGCCGGAACCGGTTCGAGCGCAGTGGCGGGCGTCGGGGTATCGGGCAGTAACTCCTCCAGGTCCGAGCGGTAACCGCCCAGCATTA
>MKWU01006212.1_pt1 | contig 12312 bp, 11 predicted proteins | sample 809101 | NCBI WGS metagenome assembly MKWU01 (sample SAMN05860141, study PRJNA318959) | sponge metagenome | host: Aplysina aerophoba | place: Slovenia: Piran, Adriatic Sea, Gulf of Piran | collected 2013-05-07
ACGGTTGGACTGCCGGCCGAGTCCAATCCGCCCGCAAAAAGAGAGGAATCGGAGCCTACCTTTCCGCCGACAAGAGCGGCGACTGGCGCACCATGACCGAAGCCGCCAAGGAACTCGGCGTAACCAATCATGTCGTTCGTCGCCTGATCGAAGAAGGTGTATTGCCGGCCAGGCAGATTATTCCCCGGGCACCGTGGCAAATCAGGGCCGAAGACCTTCAATCGGAGGAGGTCGCAAATGCCTTGTTGCAAAGGGAAAGGCCGCGTCGAGTATCTTGCCGGGAGCAGATTTCCTTGTTTTCAGATACTTGACGACGGGGCGTACAATGAAACCACCATCAGTTTCCGGATCTGCCCTCTGGTCAGGGCGGTTTCGTCGATCACTTCTGTCTCCATTTGCTTCGGTTGTCCGGCCGCACTGGACGGGTAATTCGAGGTCTGGCAGGCGGGGAATATATCCGATTTTCCGCTCGGCGCAGCAGTTTTTCCGAAGGCCGGATTCATGCCGCCAATGTCCCGAAAGAGGTGCCGTGCGGCACGGAACCACCGCCCGCGCCCTCCCGGGATACGGCTTGCCGTTCCCGGCAACCATGGCGCATGACCCCTTGCAACCGGAGTGCCTGCAAGGTCATGGCGGCGATGCACTCCAGGTCGCCGAACCCGACAGTCTGTTGTTCTGTTGTCGCGGCGAACATGCTCCGCGTTTTCCTGTTGTCTGCGGCGGCGCCATCGCGATGGCCCGGTCGAGCGGCAGGTACAGAGGCCTGATTGCCGTCCGCAGGACGGAAGGCAAGCCGCGCAGCAATAGTCGGTATGCCGGTACGTCGGCGCTTGTCATCTTCCGGTCATTCCAACAGGAAGATACCGCAGATAGGACGGGTGAAGCCCGACCATCCTGCGTGATCGTATTTCGCGAGTTCAAGATGATATGGCGTGGCGTCGTCCACGATTGCCCGATCCGGCACCCGGAAGAAACAAAACTCGTGCCCAACCCGGCGCAAAATACCACTCCTTGCACATATGGTCGTCGGTGCAGACCACCCGACAGTCGTCTAACGTTCCGGCCGGCACAGTCACCTTGGCGGTTTCCGGAACGCGGCCATCTCCGGGTTCCCGACCGCTGTCGGGCGGCGTTCATCGTCATGCGCCGCGATCGTGAAGAAATTGGCGCCGACGACGAATGGCAGGCGAAGCGCCCGCCCCCGTACGGGAGCGGGCGCTGCCACCCGTCGTCGGGACCGTGCCTGTTCGTCCCGTCCTACTTCGCTCCGTACCAGGCTCCCACAAACACAACTTCCGTGCCGAGAGACGTTTGCGCCTGCGCCCCGACGGTGCCGGCTACCAGGCGCGGATCGCCATTGACCGCGACATTCGAGAACTGCCCGGCCCACGATCCTTCGGTGCTGGTGACGGTAGCGTCCGGATGCGCCCAACGGACCGTCGTGCCCGTGAAGCGTCCCGAAGCGTCAATCGACGCCGGACTGAGGTGGAAGCTCGACTCGCTGCTCTCGCCCGAGACTTCGCGGGCCTGACCCGTGCTGGCGTCGACGAAGACGTGATCGGTCACACCGGAGCCGTCGCATCCGATGCAGCCGGAGATCGTGCTGTTCGCGAAATCGGCAGTCAGCGCGATATTGGCCGTAAACTCACCGGTCTCCGTACTGCCGGCCGGCACGCCGCTGCCGGCGCCATAGCGCACGGCATACAGACCGCCTGCGTCGCCGCTGTAGGTGGCGGTGCCCAGGTTCGGGAGGCTTGCCGCGCCCGAGAGCTCGGGACCGTCAACGAACGCGCCGAGTTCGACGCCTGTAATCCGGAGCGGGGCCGTCGTTCCCTCGAAATGCATCCAGTAGCCGCCGGCCAGGTAATCGGTCGGGTCGGAGTTGTTCCAGCTTACCGTTACACTCGCGGCCGAAATGCTCGTTTCGTTGAAATCCAGCAACGCATAGGTACGACCGCTGGCCCCCTGCAGGGGCGGCGAATAGCCTTGGCGTACAACAGTATGGTCAGCCGAGTCGAGGGCGATGCTGCTCCCGTCCTGCCGGCGGACGGTGAGCTGTAGATCGGTGCCGTCGAAGGAAGCGGACGCGGCGTCGGTCGTGACATCCGAGGCGTTGCGGTTCGACGATTGCGTGACGCTCCCGAAGGCGGGAATGCTTGTAGCCGCCGCCATGGTCGCGCGGTGGGCTTCAGCCGGATTGGCGGCATGCACCGACATTGCCGAGGGTTTCGAAGGGGCGCCATCGGTCCGTCCGGGTGTCATCGGTGAGCCGCTGCTACCGCCGCCGCCGCAGGCGGCCAGAAGGCCCAGGGCGGCCAAGGCCGCAATCGATTTGCTGATCATTTGTCTCTCCGTGTTGCGCACGGCACCGGCTGGCGCCGGGCCGTTGCAATCACCAACGCGCAAGCGTGTAGAGACCCCGCCTATTCGCCAGGCGCGGGGAGCGACCCCTTGCCGGGTTTCAGGCTGTTCTATTCGGCGGGCGACCCGACAGAGCGGGACGCGTCAGTGATTGCGAGAACGAGTATGGCGCGGGCAGCGGCGGAAACGCAACCATGGCGGACTTGCCGCGAGGCTCCCGAGCACAACATTTGTGGGAGGCCTGTGCGCGAGCGGCCGCGCTTATGTCGGTGCTGCCATGCCCCACCGCCTGGTGAGGTCATTGGCGATATCGCGCATGATCCGCCCGGCCTGCCGCTCGATGCCGTTGAAGGGCGAGTCGAACTGGTTGGCCTCCATGCGGAACAGGCGCCCGATCCGGCGCATGCGGGCATGGGTGTCGATCTTCGTCTTCTCGTATTCGGGGTTGTCGAGTCCCATGACCTCGATGACATAGCGCGCCATGGAGCGGCCGTCGCGGCGGTCTGCGGCGGCGCCTGCCCCGGGCGGGGCAACGGTAACGAGGAAATCCGGCAGGCAGGACCGGCGGTCCGTGACGAACCAGGTCAGCGGCTTTTCGAGTTCGACGCGGACGGGACCGCCGAGCGCGTGGCGCAGCCCCGCATCCCGCTCCAGTTCCCGCACCAGGCGGCGGAGCACGGCGAAAGCGCGCCGCTCCTGCCCGGAGTCGACCGGGACCGGCCAGGCCGGCGCGACGATCAGCTGGGCGCGGGCCTTGAGGCACGCCCACGAGCCGGTCTCCCCGGACCGCGCCACCGTCCCGAGGACGAGCCACGGCTCGCCGATCCGGTTCCCGCCGATCTCGGGGCTGTGCACTCCCGATTCGACCGCGACATGCCCGGCATGCCGGTGGTCCGGATTGATGTCATGCGCGCCCAGGCTCAACGCCGGCCAGCAGTGTATGCTGGAGTTATGGGAGAGGCTGGCTGCAGTAGGTCGGGTTCAAGCATCTATAACCGGCTTTTTCGGGAGGACGTCCCGTCCGCCATTGAAGAACTTCCCGGCCTCCGAACTGAATCCATGCGGTGTATAGAGCGAAGGAGTGCAGCCGATGAGACTACGCATCCACCGGGGAACGAATGAGATCGGCGGCACCTGCATCGAGGCGGAGGCGCAGGGCAAGCGGATCGTGCTGGATGTCGGCCTGCCGCTCGACGCGCCCGACGAGGGGCAGGAGACGCTGCTTCCCGAGGTTCCGGGGTTCCGGGAGCGCGACGACAACCTTCTCGGCGTCATGATCTCGCACGGCCATATGGACCACTATGGACTGGCCGCGCATATCCGCCCGGAAATCCCGGTCTGGATCGGCGAGGCCGGGCACAACATCCTCAAGGCCGCGAGCGCGTGGGTGCAAAACGGACATGCTTTCGCCGACCCGCATTTCCTCGCCGACCGGACGCCGGTCGGGATCGGCCCGTTCCGGGTCACGCCCTTCCTCGTCGATCACAGTGCATTCGACGCCTACGCCCTGCTGGTCGAGGCGGAGGGCAAACGGGTCTTCTATTCCGGAGACTTCCGTGCGCATGGCCGCAAGGGGGCGCTATTCGAGAAGCTGCTCCGCAACCCGCCGCAGGACATCGACGCGCTGCTGATGGAAGGCACGACGCTCGGCCGGATCGGCGCGGAGGAGGGATTTGCGACCGAGTCGGATCTGGAAGAGCGGTTCGTCGAGGCGTTCCGGCAGACGAAGGGCATCCACTTCGTCTGGACCTCCTCGCAGAATATCGACCGGATCGTCACGATCTTCCGTGCGGCCAAGAAAACGGGCCGTGCGCTGCTGATCGACCTCTACACGGCGGTCGTGCTGGAGGCCACGGGGCGGAACACCATCCCGCAATCGCACTGGCCGGAGGTCAGGGTCTATATCCCGCACCGCCAACGGGTGTTCATCAAGGACAAAGGGTTGTTCGCGGAGCTCGACCGGCACGGACGGAACCGCGTCTTCCCCGAGGCCCTGCCGGACCTGGCCGAAAGGGCAGTCATGCTGTTCCGCCCTCTGGCGATGCGGGATCGGGGCGTCGCTTCGGTGCTGGACGGTGCCGGTTTCACCTACTCGATGTGGGACGGCTACCTGAAGGAGGACTCCTCGCAGCGCGTCCTTGGCTGGCTGGAGCGCAACGGCGTCTCATGGGCGTCCATCCACACCTCCGGCCACGCCTCGACCGCCGACCTGCAATGCTTCGCCGTCGCCCTTGCCCCCCGCGCCCTCGTGCCCATACATTCCTTCGAAACCGGGCGCTTCCCGGATTTCTTCGACAATGTCGTCCCGAGGGAGGACGGCGAGTGGTGGGGGGTTTGAGCGGATGAAGGCTCTCAACATCTTCGAGGTTATCAGGAAAACGACAAGTCGTACTGAACCCTTTCACTCTGAATTCCTAGGGGAAGCGCTGCGCGTCAGCGCATCAGGAAACCGCTCGTTGTTCGATGCCGTTTGGCGGCTGGCCGCGCCGGACAATTGGGACATTCCGCACAGCCCCCGGATCGAAACCGAGGAAAAAGCGGAAAAGGACAGGAATGGCGCGACAGGAGGGCAACGAATCGATATTTCTATCCATGATGACGAGCGCCGCCGCTTGCTGGGAATCGAGGTCAAGACGACCAAGGCCTCGGCAAAGAAGGGACAGCTTGAAGGCTATCTCGATGGCCTTTCCGATAAGTACGAATTCGACAAGAAAGACGAAGACCGCATAGCGATCGTATATCTCACGCCGTTCAACCGCGAGAGGGCGGGTGACGCTGCGGGTTCTCTTCCGACCGTTGAAATATTCAAGAAATTCCAAGATGTTCATAAAAACGCCCGCCATATAAGCTGGCTGGACATTGCCGATATCCCTTGGGACGGCAATGAACTGTGGAAACAACACCAAGCATATGTCCATCAAGAAATCGCGAGCTACAGGAATCTCCGATCCTTCGTATCTCGTAATCGGGCATTCGACGACTTTTTCTCACCAGAGGCCGTCGAGAGCTTCTGGGACGCTCTCCCGTTCGAGGGCAACAAAGCTGCCGATGACGGCGTCACCATAGACCTTGCAATGCTCGGAAACGACCCGACTCCGCTTGTCAGGGCATTTGAAATTCTCATTGCGGACGAAGAAAACGTATCGAGCAGAGCCAGCAAGCAGGACGACTTTCCGGATGAATTGCGTCAGTGCTTCAAGACTTCGCAGTTCGGCGATTTTCACGAAGCATTGTTCGCCCTCTCGGGTCGACGGCATTTGTGGCTGGCCGGAAAGGGGGATTACGGCCTCAGGGTCGCACACAGGCGCTCCAAGGTCGGCGTCAGCCTTGTCAGAAGCAAAGGCGCGCAATATCTCGTGGTCGGGCAGTCCCGCTAGCCCGGGTTTCTTACCGGGCTTTCGTTTGCAGGCGTTTTGTCTGTTTGCGGGACCACCGGAGTAGCGCGCCTGTTTTCTGCGGCCGAGGGGGCAGGGGTATCGGTTGCGCGTGAGACGCTCTGGCGTCCGGGGTATGTTTCCTTGCTGTTGACGGGCGGGTTGAGGCGGGGCCTTGGGCTCAGGTCAGTTGCATCATCGTCAGTGTGCATGGGCGAAGGTATCGGCATGGGGACGGCCGGTGCGGACTACACCGCGACAGCAACCAGGTTTCAGCCCGCGTCATGGAGGCGACGAAGGCGGACGACCTGCAACGCTTCGTCCGCGACCACGCGGCGCCGGGCGCGACGCTCTACACCGATGAGGCGGCCGCACCCGGTGCCGACTGCCCAGGAGCCCGGCAGAGAGGTCCGCTGGATCACGGAGAATGCGGAAATGGACCTCGACGATAAGGCCCGGCTCTATCTGGCCGCCTCGGTCGCCCAGGTGGACAATGTCTTCCAGCTGACCCGGCGGTTCCTCTCGGCCCTGGAGCGCCCGATCGACACGGCGAGCGGGCGCTGGCAACAGGTCTGGTACGGCTATGCGCCCTACAACCCGGACATGGTGCGGAAATATCTCGACGTCTTCCGGGCGGTGAACAACTTCATCCATACCGGCGTCGACGGCGCCACGCCCGCCATGCGCCTCGGCTTCGCCAGCAAGCCGCTGGACTATGCCGACCTGCTCTGGCCGGGAGAGAAGATTCCAGTGCCCAAGCGCACCCGCCGCAAGGGGCGCGCGCTCAAGCTCTGAGCGCGTTCATCTGCGCTGATCCGAGGCCAACAGCAGGCGCTTGTAAGCTCGGGTCTCGGCAAAGGAGGGGCAGGAGAACTCCACCTTGGCCTGGGCATCGCTGAAGACCTCGCCATTGCCGGCCGGATCGGCCCCGGCGTCCAGCGCCGCCTCGATGAAGGCGGCATTGACGGCGTTAACGGCATAGTTGAGCGGCTTCTCTCCGTAGCCGTCGCAGGCCTCGGGATCGGCCCCGGCCTCAAACAGAGCCGCCGCCACCTCCCCGACGGGGTTGTTGTACGCGGCGTAGTGGAGCGGCGTGCAGCCACCGGCATCGCGGGCGCCGGGAACCGCGCCTTGGGCGACCAGTCGGTCGATTTCAACCCTGTCCTCGGCCATGGCGGCGGCGACATGGATGTCCTGCGCCCCGTAGCCCAGCCGAAACCGCCCGTGCATGCCATCGGCGTAGATCATCCCTCCCGAGCCTTACCTGCTCCGCGCGGTAACGCCCACCGATGCTCTCCCTTACCGCAACCCATCATTCCCTGTCGCTTGTGAAGGTCTTCGCGCATGACCCCGCCAGTCTAGTCCGCGAAAGCGGTCATGCGGAGGGTGCCGTTCCTCTCCAGCTAGGCCGGCACCCTCCGGGCCTTATTCCTCCTTCGAAGGTTCCTAAAATCCCCACCAGTCGCCTCGGCGGACACCCCGGTTCTCGGGGCAGACGGATACTCGTAACGTCGAAGGCTTGCCGTCAGTCGCTGATTTCGGATAGCTACTTCACAGGCGCCTCGGTCAAAGCTCAAGGAACGCATGGAGTACCGGATCCTTCTTTTCCTTGTTGTTTCCAGCTATGTCCGTCGCAAGATCACCGTGGCGACCGTCCGAGTCCCCCTCTGCATCCCCTACCGGAATCGAGACCAACTGATGCCTGTTGTTGACCACCTTCTGCGCTACGCCCAGCGTATTCGCGATCTTCGCCGCGCACATGCTAGGGTTCAGGAACCGGCACTGGCTCCGGCCTTCCAAACACTTCTAGAGGCGGCGTTGGCAGAAATGCCCGCGGGCGCCGGGTTGACCGTGGTTCCCGAATTCGCCAACCCCGGTGGACGGCCTGATATTGCTCTCGTTCGTGCAGGGGCTCCCGCACGAGCTTTCGTGGAACTGAAAGCCCTGGACAAGCCAGCAAACCCTGCTCGCTGGAGAATGCCTCACGATAAACGGCAAGCGGAACGCCTTCGCGAGTTGCAGTGCTGGGGCACGTCCAATTTCGTCGAAGTCTTTCTTTTCGAGCGCGCCGATGAGCGGGCGGTGGCCAGGATCGTGCCCGAACAGGCAATTAACCCCACATGCACCGATGCCCGTGCTGCGCGACTGATCCGGGCGCACGACCCTGCACCGCTCTTGGCGTTATTGGAACGACTAGCCATCGGTGCCGGTCAGGAACCCGTCGCACGAGACGCGGAGCACCTTGCGCAGCTTCTCGCGCATTCATCCCGGCTGGTGCGTGGCATCGTTCAAGACAGGCTGACCGAGCTACGGGCCGCCAATGTGGCAGTTGATCCTCTGCTCGATGTTCACGCCGATTTTCAGACGATTCTCTACGCCCATCCCGAGGCAGGTGGCTATCTCGAGAAGGATTTCGACATCCTGTTCTCGTCGGCGTTCGCGCAAACGCTGGCATTCGGCCTTCTCCTCGTGCGCGAGGGCAGTGGTCGACCCGTCGATACCACCACGGCCCACGAGCACATGCCTGAGGAACATCCGCTGATGCGCACGGCGCTGCGCGTGCTGACGCAGAACGAGATCCTCAATGTCGCAGGTATCGGCTTCGATGTCCTGCGGGATACCGTGAACAGCTTCGCACCGGAAATCCTCGCCATCCAGCCGGGACAGCCCGACCCGATTCTGTATTTTTACGAGGAGTTCCTGTCAGTCTTCGATCCGGCTGCTCGCGAACGATACGGAGTCTATTTCACGCCGGTCGAGATCGTGCGGTTCATGGCCGGTGCGCTCAACCGCGTTGCGCACGACAATCTTGGGCTGAACGGGCTTCGGGACCGCAGATTGACGATCCTCGATCCCGCGACCGGCACCGGTACCTTCCTGCTCGGCGTAGCCGAACGAGTGAGGGACGAGGCCGCGGCGGCGGGCGGGCCGGGACGGGCAGACCTGGAGCTACGAGATCTCGCAGGGCGGATGTTCGGCTTGGAAGTGCTCGTCGGGCCCTATGCCGTCGCTCACTATCGGCTGGGCCACACTTTGCGCAATCCGGTGGCGCCGGACCCGGCTTTCCCACGGCTTGGCGTCTATCTGGCCGACACTCTCGCCGAACCGGGCGCCGCAGCTCCGGTGGGACGGCTCGGTTTCTTAACTGCGGGGATCAGTGAAGAGCGGCAGGCCGCAGAGTTGGTCAAAGCACAGCAACCCATCTTGGCCATCATCGGCAACCCACCCTATCGCCGTCTTGACGAGGGCGAGGACCGTACACTTGTCGGTCAGTGGATGAACGCTCTCTGGGATGATCTGAAGCGCCCCGTGCGTGACGCCGGTCACGGCAACCAGCTCAACACCTTCCCTGAATTATCCGTCGCATTCTGGCGGTGGGCCATGTGGAAGCTCTTCGAGGCGGAAGGCGCCCCGCAGCGCGGCGTGGTAGCCTTCATCACCAACCGCAAGTTCCTGACCGGGTGGCCGTATGCTGGCCTGAGGCGAATGATGCGCGAGCGGTTCAACCGAATAGAAATCATCGACCTACGCGGCGATCTGCGGCGGGGACCGCGCGCAGGGATAGAGCGGGATGAGGGCGTCTTCAACATCCAGGTCGGTACGGCCATTACCTTGGCAATCGCGGACGGCTCGCGCGCCGAACAGCCCGCTGAGGTCTATTATCTTGACTCTTGGGCGGAAGGGCTCTTTTCCCGCCCGGCCAAGCTGACCTGGCTGGAGAATGGCGCTGGACCGGGGCATCTGCCCAATGCGATCCCGGTCGAGCGCGAGGCGCTGGAGGATTTCCGCCCCCGGCCTTTCGGCAATGGTGAATGGCCGAGCTTGAGGGAGTGTTTTGACTTCGCCCACAGCGGCATGGAAACCACACGAGATGCATTGGTCTATGATGCAAATTACGAGGTTTTGTGTGAGCGTATCCAGGCGTTTCTTGCCGCCCCTATTGAAGAGGCGCGTTCAATGTTCAACGAGACCGGCGCAAGAACGGCCGAAGCGGCGCGCGCCGTTCCCTTCGATCTGCAAGTGATCCAACCGGTTGCTTATCGCCCGTTCGATATTCGGTTCCACTACCGGCATGGCACTTACAACACTTGGTTGCGTCCTAAGTTGCAACGGATTTGGGGCGCACAGAACGTCGCCCTCTTTGCCTTGCCGCGCGGAACTGGAGCAGGTCCGGGTAGCTGGTGCCATGGCCTTCTGCCTGATCGCCACGCCTTTCGCGGCAGCTACGGAGGCTATGTATTCCCGTTGCACGACCGGCGACCGGAGTTCGCTGGCTCCAATGTCTCCGTCGCGCTACTCGATGGGTTGATCGCCGCCTACGGCATCGCCGTCACGCCCGAGCAGGTGTTTGACGCGATCCTCTGCCTGCTTTCGGCCCGAAGCTACACCCTGCGGTTCGCCGAGGATCTGGAAGATGTCTTCCCCCATATTCCGTTCCCGGCGGATCATGCGGTCTTTGCCGAGGCCGCTCGGCTTGGTTCCCGGATCCGCGAGATCCAGACTTTCGACCCCGTACTTCCGCCTGCATACAACGCCGACCCCACCTTCGTGCGTCTTGCCACGGCACCAACACCCGGCGCGGGCCTGTGCCCTGCGGAACCCGACGGCGACCGCCTGGCGCTTTGCGACGACGGCTCGGGCCAGGTTGAGGGTCTGCCGGCCGTGCTCTGGATATTCGAGATCAGTGGCTACCGCGTTTTGCACCGCTGGTTGGAAGGTCGCGCCGGGCAAATTGTGGACTTGGCCCTGTTCGATGCATTCCGTGATGTCTGCGCGCGGATTGCGGAACAGATTGATCTCTCTACACAAGCAGATACCATCCTTGTCGATGCGCTTGCGGCGACCCTGAATCGGGATGCCCTCGGGCTTCACGACGCATGAAGGATCGATTCGGATGAGTGTCGACACCCAGAGCAACCTTTTTGAAGACGGCCGTATGGCCGTGTCTGCACCGCGATCGACACCTGACTCTCAAGCGCTTCGCGACCGGCTCGACCGGCTGCTGGAAACTCTTCGTAATTCGCAGACAATGCCCCTTTCCGACCGAGATGTCCGCATGTGGCAAACGATAGTTCCCAACATGACGCGCTGGCTACCAGAAGACGAGGCGAATACAATTCGATCTGAGTTCGCTTCTGAAATGGAGCGGCTCGGCGCTGGAGAAACCCTTCAAAGTGTTGAATGATCGTGGGCGCGAGCAGGCGACGCGGCCCTTCACCTGTTCAAGCGCCCGAGGGCATACAACATTCTGGCGAGGATGGTCTTGACCAAAATGCGTGGTGGCAAGGGCTTTCCCCATAAAAGTCGTTGAGGCGCGCCCCAGCGTAGGCCGTAGGCAGCCAAAATGGTCCTGAGCGGGATAGCGAAGTCCGATCTAACGTCCGTTCGCGCTCCCCCGTCTCACACCCCCGGCAGTTGCGGCATCTCTTCGGCTGTAGCGGCTTCTTCGAGCAATTCCCCGAAGAACCGGCCGGCCCAGCCGGGCTCGAATTCGTCCTCGGCCCCGATCGTCTTCATGGCCTCGGCATGAAGCGTGTCCAGGATTGCCCGCAGCTTCCCTTCGGTCAGTGTCCAGACGTCCTCGCGGTCCATGCAATAGAACTCATGCAGCTTGCGGCCGATATGGCCGAATTCCTGGATGGCGAAGGCGAGGAACTTCACGCTGGCCGGCCCGTCGGCGAACTTCTCCTCTGCATCAACCAGACGGCGCCGCGTGTCCTTGTCGTTCAGGTCGGCGCGGTTCACCATGATGCAATAGACGCGCTTGAGGTCTTTCTTCCCGAGCGCCAGTTCCACATGGCTTTTCGCACTTTCATATTGCGACTCGATGCGCTCCGGCGTGAGTTCGCGCATCGTGGTCACTTCGGCAATCACGGTGAAACCTTCATAGTCCGCGCGCACATCGGGATTGAGGCCGGGCGCCGGACCGTACGGCACCTTGCCATCCTTGCCCACGCGGCACGCGCAGAGGGGCGTCTGCGGACTGTCGAGGCAGCTCAGCATCATGCCGGCGATCAGTTCCAGGCCGATCCCCTTCGTGCTCAACAGCATGCTGCGCTTCGTCCTGGTGCGCTCCTCGGTTTCGCCGGGACGGGGCTCGATCATGAGCCTCTGCGCGGTTCTGGCGTCGAAACCGATCCGTCGGTAAATCTCGCGCCTGTTGACGGTGTGGTCTTCGTTCAACAGCAGTGTTGCGGCCCTACCGAGATTCAGCGGACCGACCCTGTGCCGTGGAGCAGGAAAGGGGATAGTGGGCTCCTCCGGCGGGGCGCCGATCAGGATGCGGGCAACCAGCGTCACGGCGTGTCCTCCTCCGGCTCTTTCATGACCGGATGAAGCCACTGCAATTCGCCCGGATATCCGACCGGCGCGATTGCGCCGGCATCGCAGAGCATGAGAACGCTCGAACGCGCGGCGGCGATCTTGTCTGCGGCTTGGGGTTATTGGTCGGTAAGCGGTGTCTGAGCCCCACGTCGAGGTCAGGGTTGACGGCCGGGATTTGTGGGAGGCCGGGTTGAACGCCGTGATCAGGTGGTGTCGGCCTCGGGCTCGAAGTTCCATGGCAACAGCTCGTGGA
>MKWU01006216.1_pt1 | contig 12311 bp, 11 predicted proteins | sample 809101 | NCBI WGS metagenome assembly MKWU01 (sample SAMN05860141, study PRJNA318959) | sponge metagenome | host: Aplysina aerophoba | place: Slovenia: Piran, Adriatic Sea, Gulf of Piran | collected 2013-05-07
GGTCCGCCTCGGTCATCAAGCGGGTCGACCGGTCGGCGCCCAGCCGCCACACGGGTGCGCCGGCGAGCATGCGCTGGCCGTACTCGCTGCCCGAGCCGAACGTGTCGCGGCCCCCCCCGCGCACGCGGCCCGGCAGCGCCGCGCCCCCGCAGGACCGGGCGGCCGTAGTCGACGACGATCCACGACCCGCCAACGTAGCTGCGGCCTTCGTAGGTGCCACCGAGATGTGTAGAGGCTTCGCCGCGGGGGCTGAGCGGTCGCTCCTGGGCGTCGAGGGTGGTGGCGAACGCGAGGGCCAGCGCGGGGGCGAGGGCCAGGGAAGCCAGCGAACGGGCAATCTTCATCGGGGTCTCCGGGCGTGAGGAGGACGGGGTATCGGGAGTATTGTAAACGCTGCGTGCCGGGCCGGGAAGTGAAGTTGCGCCACACGGCACCATGTTCATATGGTAGGAAATCACAGATTTTCATAGAATGGATTCCTCTCCGTCCCTCCGAGACCCGCCCACCCGGTTGCGGGGCGGCTGGATCCTGAAGCAGATCCTCGGACGCGCCCTGCTGCCGCACCACGTCGTTCGCTGGATCCGCCGCCGCAGGACCCACCGGCGCGTCCCGACCGTGCATGCCAACGCCCAGCTGCTCCTCTACAACCGGATGCTGCCCGGCGACTTCCTGCACTACGGGTACTTCGACGATCCCGAGACCCCGCCAGCGGCGATCAGCTTTGAGGACATCCATCGCGCCCAACTCCGCTACGCCGAGAAGCTGGTGGAGCGGATCGAGCACCCCGACCGGTCGGTGCTCGACGCGGGCTCGGGAATGGGCGGCATGCTGGGCCTCCTCCGAACCGCCGGCTACGAAGTCACCGGACTGACCCCCGACCGCTTCCAGGTGAAGCACATCGGGCGCAACTACCCCGGCATACCCGTCCTGCACTGCCGTTTCGAGGACATGCTTGCGGACGCCGGCACCGGTCGATTCCGGGCACACTTCGGCACCGTCATCCATTCGGAATCGATCCAGTACATGGAGCCCGGCGGCGTCTTCGCCGTGATGCGCGAGATCCTTGCGCCGGGCGGGACCTGGATCGTGGCGGACTACTTTCGAGACGGCGACTCCGTCCGCCCGGCCACCCCGGAGCGCTCCGGCTGGCGCCTCGGCCGCTTCCGTTCCCAGCTGGGCGCAAACGGGTTCGTCATCACCGACGAGACCGACATCACCGCCAACGTGCTGCCCACCCTCGGCTTCGCCCACCTGCTCGCCAACCGCATCGGCCTGCCCGCCGTGGACTTCGCCGTGGACAAGCTGCGGGCGAAACAACCCGCGCTGCATTACGTTGTCGAGAGCGTTGCCGAACGGATCCGTGCGTCCGCCCGCAAGAGCACCGCCGTGATCGACCCGGTCGCCTTTGCCGCGCGCAAGCGCTACATCCTCATGACCATTCGCCGGAGTTGAAGGAAGGAAGAGAGCACGATGTCCCGAAGCACTGGAACCTGTCCCCGCCACCGGCCGGCTCCCGGTGCAGGTGCGCCTGCGCTATCGCATGGCGCCACCGCGCCGCGCGTCCGTCGCCCGCTGGCCGCCGCCCTGTTCGCAGCCGCGGTGGTCGCCGTCTTCGTGGCCGCCCTCACCGCCGCCGCCCCGCTCGCCGCCCAGGAAGTCACCGTCGTGGAGTACGACCCGCGCAACACCCTGGTCGTGCCTGAGAACCCGGTGACCCGCGCACGCTTCCCGTTCGTGGACATCCATGGCCACCAACGTGCCTCGCGCATGTCCGCGGAGGCCGTGGACCGCCTGGTCGCGGAAATGGACGAACTCAACATGGCGGTGATGGTCAACCTGTCGGGAGGCAGCGGCATTTCGCTTACCGACGGGCTCGCGAACATGGTGGGGCGGCATCCGTCGCGCTTCGTCTTCTTCGCCAACATCAACTTTTTCGGCGTCGGCGAGCCCGGCTGGGGCGAGGAGGCCGCCGCGCAGCTGGAAGAGGACGTGAGGAACGGCGCCGCGGGCCTGAAGATCTTCAAGGGCCTCGGCATGGCCGACCGGGACACGGACGGCAACCGGATCCCGGTCGACGACCCGCGTCTGGCGCCGGTGTGGGACAAGGCCGGCGAGCTGGGGATTCCCGTGCTGATCCACTCCGCCGATCCCGCCGAATTCTGGCAGCCCCACGACCGCTTCAACGAGCGGTGGCTGGAGTTGCAGCTGCGCCCCCGGCGCATTCGTCCGCCTGACCAATTCCCGTCCTTCGAGCAGATCATCGGCGAGCAGCACAACCTCTTCCGCAACCATCCGAACACGAACTTCATCGCCGCCCACCTCGGTTGGCTCGGCCACGACCTGGGGCGCCTCGGCGAGCTACTCGACGAGATCCCGAACATGTACGTCGGGCTCGGCGCGGTCATCTACGAACTGGGGCGCCAACCCCGGTTCGCCAGTCAGTGGCTGGCGCAGTACCAGGACCGGGTCCTGATGGGGAAGGACTCCTACAACCAGGTGGAGTTCCACACCTACTTCCGCGTCTTCGAAACGGCGGACGAGTACTTCGACTACTACCGCAACTACCACGCCTTCTGGCAGATGTACGGCCTGGACCTGCCCGACGAGGTCCTGCGGAAGATCTACTACGAAAACGCCCTGAAGCTCGTCCCGGCGATCGACCGGAGCCTGTTTCCGGGGTAGCGCCGCGACGGAACGCCACGCACTTTGACCCTGAGCCGGCGCCGGATGCGCCGGCGCTATCGCTTCACACGGAGGAACGACCGAAATGCTGACTCGACGTGACTGGATCCGAACCACTGCCGCCACCGGTGCGGTGCTCTCGCTCAATCCGCGGATTCTCAGCGCGTGGAAGCGCCAGGAGCTCATCTCGCGGGCGATCCCCTCTTCGGGTGAACAGGTGCCGATCATCGGCCTGGGCAGCTCGGCGACGTTCCGCCGGGTCGCGGGCAGCGGTGAGGTGGAACCGCTGGGCGAGGTCCTGAGGACCTTCGTCGACAGGGGTGCCCGGGTGTTCGACACGGCGCCCAGCTACGGCGACTCCGAGGAGGTGGCAGGCGAGCTCGCCACCGAGATGGGGTTCAGCGACCGGATCTTCTGGGCGACCAAGGTCAACGTGGCCAGGGGCGGATCGGCCGATGCCGCCGCCGCGCGGGCACAGATCGAGCGTTCGTTCGAGTACTTCGGGGTGGACGCCATCGATCTGATCCAGGTGCACAACCTGGGCGACCCGCCCACGCAGGTCGGGATCCTTCAGGAGCTGAAGCAGGAGGGGCGGATCCGCTACCTCGGGATCACCAGCACGAGAAAGCAGCAGTACCCGGCGCTCGCGCAGGCGATGCAGGACTACCCGCTCGACTTCATCGGCATCGACTACGCGGCCAACAACACCAGCGCCGCGGACGAGATCTTCCCGATCGCCATGGACCAGGGGATCGGCATCCTGGTGTACGTGCCCTTCGGCCGGAACCTGTTTACACGCGCGTCGGGCCAGGAGCTGCCGGAGTGGGCCGCCGAGTTCGGCGCCACCACCTGGGCCCAGTTCTTCCTCAAGTTCGCGGCGGCGCACCCCGCGGTGACCTGCGTGACCCCCGCGACGAGCAATCCGGAGCACATGCTCGACAACATCGGCACCGCGATGGGGCGGCTGCCCGACGAGGACGAGCAGGCGCGCATGCTGGAGGTCGTGGAGGCGCTGCCGCCGGCGCCGAGGCGGAGGGGGTAGGGGGGCGGTCTACCCCGCCTGAAATCCCGTCACCCGGCGCATCCGCCCGTCCGGATCCGCCTGGATGTGGTTGAACCCCTCCGTGGGCTGGCCACCCGGACCGGTGGCGCGCCACCCAACCAGCGCTTCGCCCCGACAGATCCGGATATCGCCGGTGTGCTCGAGGGTGTAGCCGGGCATGTAGTGGTGGCAGTTGCCGATGTGCACGGCGAGCATGGCGGTGCCGGAGAGCGATGTCCATTCGTCCCGGAAGGCGATGTCTTCGTGGCAGCAGCGACCCAGCGCGGCCATGCGGGCGTCCGCGTCATGCTCGTTCCACGCGGCGATCCACTCGGGCAGGGTGCGGTCCAGGCCGGCGGCGAGGTCGGCGCGGTTCGCCTTGAGGTCGAGCTTGCCGAGCTGGAAGCGCCAGCCGCCCTCCTGCTGCGCGGCCGCCTCCGCCGAGCGAAGGCCGGTGTGGCGCAGCTCGATGCGGCACGCCGGCCCGTCGGGGCGCACCTGCAGCTCCACGAGCGATGACCCGGCCGGGAAGACATCCGCATCCGGGCCCGATTCGATGCCCCACGTCAGCGCGAGGCGCCGGGCACCCGGGTCCACCTCCACGATCTTGCCGGCCAGCACGATCTGGTACGCCGGGAATTCGGCCCGGAACCGGCTCCCCGCGCGCGCTTCGAAGGTGACGTTCCCCTCCATCCACTCGGAGAACCCCGTGGCAGTGGTGAGGATTCCCCACACCGTGTCCACGCTGGCCGCAATCGGGGCTGAAAGTTCGACCGCCGCGGCCCGTCCCGAATCCTCCTGGTTCGTCATCCCTGTCCGTCTCCTGTATCGGTTCGCTCTTGCCTGACCAAGATACCGTGCCCGGCCGGTGAACCGGAACTGCCGGGGGTGATCCGGTTGCTCCCGCTCGCCCGCTCGCCTACCCTGTTTCCGCGCATTGCCGGACATTCCCCGCGCCGGCGACAAACGGACGACAACCGGAAATGGAGGGGCAGCGATGAAGACATTCTGGCGCAATCTCGGAGGGGCTGTGCTGGGTTGGGTGGTGAAGGCCGCCGTTTCCTTCGCTCTCCCGACGGCAATGTGGATGGTGCTGGGGCCAGAGGGATCTTTCCGTCCCGACAGCTGGGACACGTCCGTGGTGTGGAACGCGGGGTGGATCGTCGTGATTCTGCTGGGCGCTGCCGCGGGCGGATTCGCCTGCTCGAAGGTGGCCGCGGACCGGCGCGGCCTGTGGGTCCTGATCGCGGTGTTGGTGGTGGGCGGCGCGCTGTCGGCGTTGTTGTACGTCCCGGCGGGCGAGGGGATGCGTCCCGCGGATGTCGGCATGTTCGATGCCATGGGCAGCGCGCGCAGCCCGATGTGGCTGGGTTGGGGCACCCCGCCTCTTGACGCGTTGGGGGGCCTGTTTCGGGGGCGGGTGGGCCGGGGCGGGCGAGGGGATGCTTCCCGCGGATGTCGGCATGTTCGATGCCATGGGCAGCGCGCGCAGCCCGATGTGGCTGGTTTGGGCCACCCTGCCTCTGGACGCGTTGGGAGCCTTGTTCGGGGGCCGGATCGCCGGGCGCGGCTGACCGAGCCTCCGCAGTGGGGCCAGATGGCTGCGCCGGTGTCTTCTTGCCATTGGGTGCCGCGCGCCGTAGCGTAGCCGGACTCCGGGGCTTTCCGGAGCCGGGTATCAACCTTTGATGGAAGGGAACTATGCGAAACTTCGGAGCGGCGGTACTGGGGTACGTGGTGATGGTCGTCGCCGTTTTCACACTAACGTTGATCATGGCGTTCGTTGTCAGCGAAGGCACGGGAATGATCGTCGCCTCGATTGTGGTGAGCCTCGTGGCGGCGGTCCTCGGCGGCGTCGTCTGCGCCAAGGTGGCCACGGACAACGGTGGAATGTGGATCCTGATCGCGGCGGTGCTGGTGATCGGGCTGGGGATGGCGGCTCTGGGCCCCATGATGGCTGACATGGCGGCTGACGCGGTGGCCGAAGCCGGCATGACCGAGTCCATGGATGTCTCCATGGAGCCCACCTGGCTGACGTGGCTGACCCCCGTTCTGGGGGCCGTGGGCGTGTACCTCGGGGCCCGGCTGGTGAAGGGCGACTAGCCACGCGTCCTTCTCCTGGAAAGGCCTTCGACCGCTCCATCGTCGACGGCCCCATTGGCCGCGCAGTCTGGAAGTTGGCGTGGCCGACCATGCTCCAGAACGTCATCGGGGGTCTGCAGGGACTCGTTGATCACGCGATGGTGGGGCACTTCGTGGGCTTCACCGGCAACGCGGCGATCGGTGTTTCGTGGCAGATCTTCCTGGTGGTGCACGTCTTCATCGGGTCGCTCTTCACCGGGATGGGCGTGCTGGTGGCGCGCTTCGTCGGGCGGAACGAGCCCGAGGTGGTCAACCGGGTCGTCTATCAGGCGTTCCTGACCGCGGCGATCCTGTCCATCGGCATCCTCGCGCCGATCGGGTACTTCCTCGCGCCCTCGCTGCTGGACCTGGTCAACGCGACCCCGGCGGTGCAGGCCGAGGCGCTGCCGTACATCCGCGTCATGTTCGTCTTCAGCTTCGGCATGATGGTCTTCTTCATGCTGGGCGGGGCGCTGCGCTCGGCCGGGGACGCGCGGACGCCGCTCCGGCTCGGGATCTGGATGACCGTGCTCAATCTGGTCCTGAACGTGATCCTGATCCGCGGCTTCGGCCCGATCCCGGGCTTCGGGACGCTCGGGGCCGCGATGGGGACGGTGATCGCCGCCGGCATCATGATGGTCGTGGCCGCGTACTCGATGGTGCGCGGACGATGGGTGATTCGGGTGCAGCGCGGCGGGCCGTGGCGGCCGGATCCGGCGGTCATCCGGGAGCTCTTCAGATTCGGACTGCCGACGGGGATCCAGGGCGTGGCCATGAACATCGGTGGGGTGATCCTGCTTCGGTTCATCGGGTCGTTGCAGGCGAGCGCCGAGGCGCAGGCGGCGTACTCGGTCGCCTACACCCAGCTGTTTTCGCTCGTGACCTGGACTTCGGTCGGGATCATGGGGGCGACGGCGGCGGTGGCGGGGCAGAATCTTGGCGCGGGGAAGCCGGAGAGGTCCGTGCAGGGCGCGCGTGTCGCGTCGTGGATCGGGATCGCGGTCGCCGCGCTGATCGGCGCCGTCTTTGTGGCGGTTCCGGAAGCGCTCCTCGAGGCCTTTGGGCTGGATGATCCGGTGGTCGCCGCGCTGGGGAGCCAGCTGCTCGCCTTCCTGAGTGTTTCGGGGGTGTTCGTAACCGTCGCATTGGCCTATACGGGCGCCCTGCAGGGCACCGGGGACACGCGCGGCCCGCTTTACATCTCACTCATCTCGCAGTTGGCGCTGCCGCTGGCCATGTGCTGGGTGATGCAGGTGACGGTGGGCCTCGAGGCGCACCACATCTGGCTCGCGATCCTGCTGGGGCACGTCACCCGTTCGGTGCTGAGCGTCGGGCGCTTCCGGCGTGGCCACTGGCGAGGGATCGAGGTGGGGATCGGATGATCCAGGCCCGAGTGCGGCTCGCGATGTAAAGCGCGCATGTCAATTTGTAATCTCGTCATTACAGTGCGATCGGTAGCGGGGAACACTCATTGGCGTGGCGGTGGATTCCGCCCCAGTTTTGGACTCGATGTCACAGTTGGAAAACCATGAACCGCCAGAAAGCCATGTTTACCCAAGACAACCTCCCGGCCCCCGGTCCCCCGATTCGGCGCACGCTGTGTGGCCCTGTTCTGCGCATTCTGCATCCGGCCGGGTTGCTCGGCCGGATGCAGTTCGCGACCGCGCTGGCCAGCCTGTTGTTGCTCTCCGCCGGCCTTCTGACGCTCCCCGCCGGCCTTGTCGCACAGGACGCGCGAGCTGCGGGAGCCGGTGAACGCCGCGCCCTCCAGCTCGAGGACTATTACCGCCTGAAGAGCGTCGGCAGTCCGGCGCTGTCGCCGGACGGATCAAGGGTCGCCTATGTGGTGACGACCGTGCTCGAGGATGGGAACCGGCGTCACAGCGAAATCTGGCTCGCCAACGCCGACGGCTCCGGCGAACCCTTCCGGGTGACCAGCCCCAGCCATAGCGCCTCGGGTCCCCGCTGGAGTCCGGACGGGTCGCTGCTGGTCTTCAGTTCGAGCAGGCCGGGGCCGGCCGGAGGCGGTGGTGGGGGATCCTGGTTCCTCCGCATGGACCGTCCCTCCGGGGAGGCCTTCCAGATCGAGGGACTGCGCGGTTCGCCCATCTTCAGTCCCGATGGCGAATGGATTGCGTTCACTATGGCGGTCCCTCTGCCTCCGGCCCCCGAGCGCACGTACGACTCCGACTTCGAGCGCCGCGTTGCGGAGCGTTTCGACGGACGCGACTACGACTGGATGAACTACCGGTTCGACCGGCGCGGCTATCTGCCCGACCCGCGGGATCCCCGCGCCACCCCCCCGCGCGAAATCCACGTCATCCCCGCGGGCGGCGGCGAACCCCGGCAACTCACCGACCTCGGCGTGAACGCGTCCGGCGTCGCGTGGAGCCCTGATGGCAGCCGCCTCGCCTTCACTGCCGACGCCCACCAGCGCGACGAGCACAGCTACGAGCGCGCCGACCTCTGGGTTGTGGACCTTGACGGCACCGTCACCCGGCTGACCGACGACGAGTACAGCTACTCCAGCCCGGAGTGGTCGCCGGACGGACGCGAGATCGCGGTGCGCGGCAACGAGGGACTGGACGTGATCATCCGTGAGGTCCGGGACCGCGGCGCGTCGACGGAGCTGTTCGTCTTCGACGCGGCGGACGGACGGCGCCTGCGTTCGCTCACCGAGGACTTCGACCTGATCCCCGGCGGACCGATGTGGTCGCCCGACGGCGGCCACGTCCATTTCTCGGCCGGGATCGGCGGGAACACCCACCTCTTCCGCGTCCCGGCGGGCGGGGGAATGGTCGAACAGGTCACCGAGGGCGACCGGCGCCTGGGCAGCTTCTCCTTCTCGGCCGACTTCTCGCGGATGGCGTTCCGTGCCACCGACCCGGTCCGCCCGGGCGACATCTGGGTCGCCGGGTCGGATGGCAGTTCCGCGATGCAGTTGACCGACGCGAACGCGGAGTTGCTGGCCGCACTGGACCTCTCGACCCCCGACCGGCTGCTCTTCAACAGCCCGGACGGCACGGAAATCGAGGGCTGGATCCTTCCCGCGCGGGGGTACGGCGGCGCTGGGCAAGGCGGCGACCCTGGCGCGCGCGGCGGTGCGCAGGGTGGTTTCCCCCTCATCCTCGTCATCCACGGCGGCCCCCACGGCAGCTACGGCAACGACTTCTCCTTCGACCGCCAGCTGCTGGCCGCGCACGGCTACATGGTCCTCTACACCAACCCGCGCGCCTCGACCGGTTACGGCGAGGACTTCCGCTGGGGCACCTGGGGCGGCTGGGGCTTCAAGGACTACGAGGACGTGATGGCCGGGGTGGACCACGCAGTCGCCAACTACGACATCGATACGGCGCGGATGGGGGTGACCGGCTACTCGTACGGGGGCTACATGACGAATGTGGTCATCACGAAGACCGACCGCTTCGCGGCGGCGATCGCGGGCGCTTCGATTTCCAATTGGGTCAGCGACTACGGGGTCGCGGACATCCCCCGCACCAAGGAAAGCGAGTTCTTCGGCCCCCCCTGGGAGGAGCGCGGGCTGGAAAACCTGATGCGCTCGTCGCCCATCATCCACGCCAAGGGTGTCTCGACCCCCACCATGTTCGTGCACGGTGAGTCGGACCACCGCGTCCCGATCGAGGAGGCGGAACAGATGTACGTCGCGCTGCGCAAGCAGCAGGTGCCGGCGCGGTTCGTGCGGTACCCGGACTCGTACCACGGCGGCTGGACGCCCTGGCGCACCGTACACCGCACCTGGGTGCAGCTGGAGTGGTGGGAACAGTGGCTGGGGCGGAGGCCGGCGTCGTGAGGGGAACGGGGGTTGAACTCAGGTCAGCTTGCCGTCGGTGCGCAGCTTCTGCACCACGGCCCAGCCCATCGCCTCGGTCACGCTGGCCGCGATGACCCCCCTGATGATGCTGCCGTAGGCGGGGACCCATCGGAGCACCAGGTTGGCGCCGCCCTTGCCGACGATCGTGCCGAGCGTCGCGTAGAGCGTCGACTTGAGCGCGGCGTCGGTCACGGGGACGCCGAACTCGTCCGCCAACGCGGTGATCATGCCCACCTGCACCGGCATGATTGCGGCTGCGTCGGAGCCGGGTACGATCGCTCCCGCCGCTGCTGCCCCCGCCGCGGCCGACGCCCCGTGGATAATCGTGGCGCAGCGTCTGTCCTGATCGGGGATGTATTTCCTGAAGCGTTCCCTGAGTTCTCCGAGTTTCATCGTCAATGCCTCACATGCTCATGTGTTCAGTCTACTAGCGCGGGGGAGACGCTATGGAACTTAGGACGTACGAAACTGCTGAAAGCGTTGTTCCAAGCACGTGGGTTAGTCGGATCTGTCATCGCCGCTCCCGAGTCTTGCGTCGACCTCAGTCAGGAACTGATGAGCGACGTGGAATAGAGCTTGCGTCTTGGCCTTCATGTCCTGCAGCTTGCGCGGTCGGCGGTTCCTGTTCGGACGCTCGAAATCGATGTCCATTTCATGGACGATCTGGTTTCGCGCAGAGAAGATCTCCCGAGCTCCATTCCTATCGGGAATGAGTTTCTGTGACGGTATGTCGAAATACGAGCCGACGCGAAGGACCTCTTCCACAGACTGAAGGCTGCGGGATGTGAGATGCACCACCAAGCCATCCACAAGGTGTTTCCGCGGATCGGGGCTGGCCATCACACCAGCTACAAACGAGTAGTCTGGAGCATCGCCCCTACGCAGTCGGCGCTCCACAAACTCCTTGAACTGCGCCTGAGCTCCCTCCCGCAGATTGATGACCTCGGCAAGAGTGTCTCTCACGAGCTGCTTGATCATCGAATCCAGACCAGAACTCGCGAAGGTCAGCATCGCTCGGAGGAGGTCTTGCTCCTGGTCGGTAGTGGTGCCCCGAGCGCTTCGGACTTTCCGATCGGTCTCGAAAGTACTCAGGAACGAACTTGCTGTGAGGTGCGCGTTGCGTAGAATGGTTGTCGACTTGTCACAGCGCTCGTGGTAAGATCCGTCCGGGAGAGCTTCGAATCTGCTTTCCATCAAGCCTGCCGCAGTTCCTGTAGGTCGGCGGTAGCCGGGGGGAGCCGCGAATGCCCGGCAAAGCTCGGATAGCCAGGGTGGCCGGGACTTCCGGGGTATCCGGGATAGCCAGGGTATCCTCGGTAGCGCTGGGTCAACACTCGGTACAGCCTGTTACCGGGAAATATGGTTCCAAGGTACGTACCTTGGACGTCAACGACATCGTCGTCTCCCCAAGGGAGCCAGCCGATCCAACGACCGCTGGTGTCAAAGACGTATTGGGCCTTGCGGAACGCGATCCACCGCCCGGAGGAATCGAAGAGATGCTGGATCGACCGCCGGGAGCGCCCTTTGTTGCGTGCCATGACCATCCTCCGTCACGTTCGTCGGTTCGAAGATACCGAGAATCGCGTGTCTCAGTCAACAGCAGGTGATCACCGGTCACTCAGGCGCGTGCCCTTCGTGTCGGCAGCCCAACACAAATGGCCCTTGCGCTGTCCTTAAGGTGGCGGGGCGACCGAGCGCCCACTGACCTTGACACCCTGCCGGAAGACAGGATCCGGCGAATCACCTGTGAAGGAGGAACCCTGATGCTGACGAGACGTGACTGGCTTCGTACCACCGCGGCTGCCGGAGCGGCCGTCACCTTGAATCCCGACATTCTGCTGGCGCTGAAGCGGCAGGAGATGATGACCCGGGCGATTCCGTCCACGGGGGAGCAGGTGCCCATCGTGGGGCTGGGGAGCTCCGCGACCTTCTCGCGAGTCGCGCGCGGCGATGATGTTACCCAGCTGGGGAATGTGCTGACCGCCCTCGTCGAGAACGGCGGCACGGTTTTCGACACGGCGCCCAGCTATGGATCATCGGAGGAGGTTTCGGGACGGCTCGCCACCGAGCTGGGGATCACGGACCGCATCTTCTGGGCGACCAAGGTCAACGTGGCGCGGCGGGGTCCGGCGGACGCGGCCGCGGCGCGCGCGCAGATCGAGGCTTCCTTCGGTTACTTCGGTGTGGACGAGATCGAGCTGATGCAGGTCCACAACCTCGGGGACCTCCCCACCCAGATGCCCATCATCCAGGAGCTGAAGGGCGAGGGACGGCTCCGCTACATCGGCACGACACTCACGCCGCGGGGGCCCCAGTACCAGGGGCTGATGCAGGCGATGCGCGACTACCCGCTCGACTTCATCGGCGTCGACTACGCGGTGGACAACACCGACGCCGCCGACGAGGTGCTGCCGCTGGCACAGGAGCGGGGAATCGGCGTGCTGGTCTACGTGCCCTTCGGCCGCACTCGTCTGTGGAACCGTGTCGGCGACCGCGAGGTGCCGGACTGGGCGCGCGAGTTCGGGGCCAACAGCTGGGCGCAGTTCTTCATCAAGTTCGCGGCGGCCCACCCTGCCGTGACGTGCGTGACGCCTGCCACCAGCAACCCCGAGCACATGGTCGACAATCTGGGTG
>MKWU01006217.1_pt1 | contig 12310 bp, 13 predicted proteins | sample 809101 | NCBI WGS metagenome assembly MKWU01 (sample SAMN05860141, study PRJNA318959) | sponge metagenome | host: Aplysina aerophoba | place: Slovenia: Piran, Adriatic Sea, Gulf of Piran | collected 2013-05-07
TCGAGCATCGTCTTCGCCGCCGTCAACGGGCCTGCGCCCCAGTATGCCGACCCCAACACGGGCTGTCCAGAGGGGAAGTCTCACCTTATGTATCAACAACATGATATGAACCCGAGATCAGCCCTGGCTGCGTACCGACCTGGCATGCGGGGCGCTCGACCAGGTCCTCTACGAATTCGCGGTGGGCCCTCGCGACGCCCCGGTTCACCATGGCGACAGGAGGGGCAATATCTCTCCATCCCATACGCCGAGCCGTTGGCCGAGGTCGGCATCGAGCAATCGGTGGGTAGCGTCGGCGATTCCTTCCATACCGCCTTGGCAGAGTCGATCATTGGGAACCGTCCGCAGGCGGAGGCCGAAGAGGCGTATCATCGCAAACGCGAGCACACGGCATTGGCTGCGTGACTTAAGCGAAATGGTCTCCGGCAAGCCCGGCGAGGTTCACGATGTGGGAAAACCAACATGCTGACGATGCCCCGCACCTTGTCACCATGCGCTCTGTCCCAGAATGCCATTCAGCAACACGCTTTGGCGCTGCTCGTCGTTCTTCTCACAGCCGGCTCGTCCATCCTCCCGCAGATTGGATACGCTAACCCGCTCGGGGTAGCGGTGATTATTGGCAACAGAAACTACACCAACGATCGCGTGCCTGAAGTACCGTACGCACACCGTGACGCTCGGGCATTCCGGCATTTCCTGCTCGATGTGCTTCGGTTCACTTCAAACGACATCATTGACCTATCCGACGCTACTCACGCCGAAATGAAGGCCACCTTCGGCAGCGAGTTTAGCCATGAAGGCAAGGTATGGCGGCTCACCGATTCACGTCCTGGCGCCCATGTGGTGGTGTTCTACTCCGGACACGGGGTACCGGGTTTGCAGGACGGGCGAGGCTACCTACTACCCGTGGACGCAGACCCAGAAATTCCAGAGAGTAACGGCTACCCGATTGATCTCTTGTACAAGAACATGGGAAAGCTCAAAGCAGCAAGATCGGTCCAATTGTTTATCGACGCGAGTTTCTCCGGCAACAGTCCTCGAGGAATGCTGGTGCACTCGGCATCACCCGTAAACTTGAAGACGTATCTGCTGGCGGGGTTGACGACGTGGGGTGACAAGATCCTGGTGGTCACCGCAGCCTCGAGCCAACAAGTCGCCCTTTGGGACTCAACCTCACAACACGGTCTTTTCACCAATTACCTCCTGGAGGCGCTCTATGGCAAAGGAGACGCGAATGACGATGGTCAGGTGACCGCAGTTGAAGCCAAGGACTATCTAGACGAAAACATGACGCCAGCCGCGTTCAGTAAGTTTAACCGACTCCAGAACGTGAGCCTGAACAGGGCGACCGACGCGATGATCGTGAGTACCAGACCAACGGCATCGTTCCCAGTACGCCAGGCGATTCCTACGAACGAAGGGAAGTAGCGGAGTGTTTTCTCGTAGTTCTAGTGAGACTCTCTGGGGTCGCCTAGGAAAGTCATAGAAGACAGTGAGACTGAACATGGCGAAAGACTCGTCAACGATAATATGGGGAGCGCTCGTCCAAGGGGAGAGTCATCTGCAGCGTCGCACGGAAGTCCCGTGCTTGTGCGAAACACAGTTTAGGGACAGAGAGAGTTCCTGGTTGGCACGTGTATGCACCGGGTGAGCAACATCTCGACGACCGGCAGCATGTCCCCTTCGTTCACGGTGTGCAATCGCAGATTGCAAGTAACGGGCATAGCGCTGTGGGCAGTGCTTATGGTGGCAACTGCGTGTGCGGCTGCAGGCGCGGAGATATCGAATCCGCATGGGGTGGCGGTAGTCATTGGTAATCGGACGTACGCTGGCGAGGGTGTTCCGAAAGTGGCATACGCACACCGTGACGCCAAGGCTTTCCGACGCTTCGTGCTTGGGGTGCTGGGGTTCAACCCAAGCAACGTAATTCACTTGCGCGACGCCACTCAAGCCAAGATGATGGCTATCTTCGGCAGTGTGCATAGCGGCCCCGGAAAAATTGAGAGATATCTCGATCATCACGTCGGCTCCGACGTCGTAGTGTTTTATTCTGGTCACGGCGTACCGGGACTCCGTGACGGGAGGGGATACTTGCTGCCCGTGGACGCGGACCCCGATCGGCCGGAGCTCAATGGCTACCCGATTGATCTCCTATACGAGAATCTGGGGAAACTAGAGGCGGCAAGGTCGGTACAGGTATATCTGGACGCCTGTTTCTCGGGCGAGAGTCCGCAGGGCAAGTTTGCGAATTCCGGTTTAAGTGTAGACGTGCAAGCAGCTCTACCAGAGAGATTGGGCACCAAGATAACGGTCCTCGCAGCGGCCTCGGGTCAGGAGGTAGCCTCCTGGGATCACAACGCAAGACACGGACTATTTAGCCATCACCTGCTGGACGCGCTCTATGGTGCCGCGGACGTAGATGACGATAAACGGGTAACTGCAGAAGAGGTCAAGGACTACCTTGACGACAATATGACACCGGCTGCGCTCCAGGACTTTGGCCGAGTGCAGCATGCAAACCTGACCGGGGCGAGAACGGCGGTGCTCGCACAAGCGGAGCGCGACGAGGGCATCCCATCGCGCCCACTAGTTCATGAGGCGGCGGAGATTTTCTCCGAAGCCTTGGATGAGGTTCAGAGAATCAAGGACGGAGGACTTCGCGACGTAGCGTTAGGAATCATAGCCGAGGCACGGGCGAAAGCCGGAGATATTCAAGGTGCGTTGGCTTCGGCGCGGAGCATCAATGACAAGACTCTGCGTGCGAGGTCGCTCGACCGCATTGTTGGGGTGCAGGTCATCGCCGAAGATATCCAGGGTACCGCTTGGTCGATATCCGAGGCGTTGGCGACTGCCAGGAGCATCGAGGTGGAAGGGTTTCGTTCTTCGGCAGTCAGCCGCATCGTCAAGCTACAGATCGCCACCGGTGAGTTCCAGAACGCTTTGATTACTGCTCGAGCGATCGAGAACACGAGCGAACGAGAAGAGGCAATCAGGCAAATCGTTGTGGCGCAGGCGACGGCCGGTGATGTCGAGGGTGCCTTGAATGCCGCGCGGAACTTCAACAGTGAACTCAACCGCGCGGGGGCACTCAGCAGTGTCGCCGGGATCCTGGTGAGTGTCGGCGATATCCTGAGGGCCGGGGATATAGCTCGGAGATTCGAAGTAGAAATGCTCCGCTCTATAATATTCAGCAGAATTGCCATGGCACAGGCGGATGCTGGAGATTTTGAGGGTGCCTTGACTACTGCCCAGAACACCAAGAGACGCGACTCAAGGACCCTCAGCCACATCGCGGAAGCGCAGGCAAACGATGGTGATGTCCAAGGGGCCATAACCACCGCCCGCAGCATAAAGAGCGAACTCAGTCGCACCGTGACGTTCATATCTGTCGCCAGAGTGCTAGCGGCAGCTGGGGATATTGACGGTGCCATGAGCGTTACCCAGAGCATCGAAAGCGAACACAGCCGCGGGGAGGCGTTTAGCCATATCGCGGGGATGCTGGCGAATGCTGGCAACGTCCAAGATGCCCTGAGGATTGCCCTACGCATCAAGGCCCAAAGCCACCGTGCTGCAGCGCTCGGTAGAATAGCCATAGCGCAGGCAGAAGGCGACGATACTCGAGGCGCCCTAGCGACGGTTCGGAACATCATCGAAGCCGAAGGAAGACGTGATGAGGCGCTGACCCACATTGTTAAGGCGCAGGCGGATGTTGGAAATTTCCGCGGTTCCTTGTCGACCGTCTGGAGAATTGAAGGCGAACCCAGGCGTGCTGAGGCGCTTGGATACATCGCTGAAGCGCGAGCGAATGTCGGAGAAATCCAGGATGCCTTGTCCGCCGCTTGGAGCATAGAGGACAAGTACCGTCGAGTTGCGGTGCTCACCCATATTGCGACGGAACGGGCGGCTGCGGGGGATTTCCCCGGCGCCTTGGACATCGCTGGTGGCATTCAGGACAAGCGTTTCCACGCCGGCGCACTGAAGGAGATTGCCGCTGCATGGGCTAGACTGGGAAATATCCAGGGTGCCCTGGATCTCGCCCGAGGCATTGGCTTTGAACTTTCCCGCATTGAGGCGCTTAGCCACATCGCGGTGGCTGATTCGGTACCCGAGACCAGCGCTATAGCAACATCGCGTAGCGTATGGAGGGAAGGAGAAGTTCAATGAATTCCATCACTAACGGTCAATTGCGGGTCGCACTGATTAACGGCGTATTCTTGCTTGTTGGAACGATCGCGGGAGGGGTAATTTCCAATTGGAGTGGAATCTTTGGCACGACGGTTACAGCCACCTACACCGGATACAAACCTACCGGCGCCATCGACACGGAAGCGAGATACTTTATGGAAGTATCGGGAACGCGCCGAGATTTCGAAATCATTTTCAAACAAAAGATTCGAGAATTCGAAGGTGTCGTCAAGACTATTTCAGAGACACTTGACCCAGAAGAATCTGATCAACTAAGTAGAATACTACTCCTTGTTCAAGAGGAAGGCATAACCGCCCAGGAGATGATTGATTCTATTCTGCCAGTGTATCAGGAATACTATACCGTAAAAGAAATGCAGGAGTTAAACAAATTCTTTTCAACCGAAATAATGCAGGCAATGACAGCAAAAAGCCCTGTTGTCTGGGAGAAACTCTTTCTGGCAATTCAAGGTTTGGAAAAGACGGCCATAAAGCGATATTCGAGACGACTTCTAGCCGAATTTGCAGATAGTCGCGAAATCCAGGATGTAGCAACGAAATTGTTGGAGGCGGTGTCTGACTCAGAGTGACAGCGGATGTATGCGAATCCAAGATGAAACTAATCACTGATTTCCGACGGAGGGGTGGTATTGGTGGTGTGCCGTGGGTATTGTTGCAGGCCATCGGCACTTGAGGGGTAGCGGCCGAACGTGGACGGAGAGCGTTTCCACTTCAGCGTGAGCGCGGCGGCGTCGTTGATCGTTCGGATCGCGGCGAATCATCCCGTTGATGAAGTCGACACTCCAGGCTGCGATAGCGTCCAAATAGGGGCAAATAATGTATGAGTGGGGCCAAGGGTAGTGGGAATACTCGAGCTGACGATATTCATCACGTGGAGGCGTGTAGTTTGGGTTCGACGGACTTCGGTTCGGCAACGGGGGAATCCTTTGATGGAGGATGTCTCTCAGATCTGGGAGGAATGTCACAGTGAACTGTAACACAGTGCTACGGGACCGGCGGGCGCGTGACGCGGTAGAATTCGCGCTGGATGTGCGACCCGGCGCCCCGAATCTTGGGCGATGTTGGCGGTAAGTGGCGCGGAAACGCTTTGAGTATTTGTGTTGGGCTTGCGGGATCATTGCTGTCGTCGGAGGCAGTTGCCATCTCTCTGTATGAAGAGGTGACCTCGCCGGAGGCATCCAATGTCCGAGCGCGTACTGCGCAGATGTCCGCACGTTCGACGGACTAAAGAAATCCTGACGACTCGGACCTGCCCCTATTTAACATAATTGCTCGCAATTTCTGGCTTCGGCGGTAGGGGTGGTCGGTAGGTCTCCGTTTACGCGGTGGGCAGCCTGCGTCATCGGGGGGGGGCGTGCGAGTGGCCGGTGGCAATTGGCTCCATGGGCCTGCGCACCGTGGCGAGCTGCCTCAGCAACGTACCGGAACCCATGACCTGGGTGCCGAGCGCCTTCACCGGCGTGGGCAGCTTCGCGTCGGAGGTGTAGACCAACGACGCTGCCCGATCCGAGCGTTCGTGCAGGAGTTCCACGATTCGGTCGTCCGCTCCATCCCGGCGGCGATGTCCGGTGTGGATCACGGTAAGGCACCCGGGCAACGACGGGGTGGCCGGTGGCTCCTGTCCATCAAACACGATCGTCCACGCGCGACCGTGACCGAGCGCCAGAGGAATTATCTCGGCGACGAGCCGTCGCGCGGCTCCGGCACGGTCGCGCCACCAGCCGTCCGGCCGCGAGCCCATGACGTTGTTGCCGTCGACGAAGACTCTGGATTGCGGCGCCTAGGTCATGCCGTTCCGCAGTCTCGGTCATGTTGTCGCGGGGGCTGCCCGGCAACCGAGTGCCGCCCGCTGCCCTGCCATGGCGCGATGATACTCGGTGCATGGGGACGGGAGACGAGTGTGGTGCAAGTCCCGGGCAGTGACCGAATGGATGGAGCCGACTGTGACCGCGTCGGTATCCGCTGGCTTCGGCGACCCGGAATCCGCCTTCGCGGATGCCGGTGCATGACGTGGTGGACCTCGTCGCCGACGTCCGAGAGTGGTGTCCGTCGTTCGACCGAGAGTGGACGTAAGCAGGTGGGTAGCGGGTCGGGTTGTTGACGAGCGCGCCCGTGCGCAGCCGTGTCCGAGAGGATAATTCGCATCCGGCGATATAGGGCACCCGCGCGCGCGAGGATTCAAGCTCCGCGCGTGACCGCGCAGGTGTGCGCTTGCGTGACGTATCCCACAATTCCTGCCGTCTCGTCGTGACGGCAAACGTAGTTCGGGTTGTCCGGGGCGGGTGTTCGATGGCGGAAGGGAACAGCGGGATACCGCTTTGGTTAACGACAATTAGATCTACCGGTAGAAATAGTTGACGCTGACCAACCGCTTGGCCATCATCGGTTCGAACGCCAGATTCGGTGACTCTCCGGGTGGTAACGGTACCCCACAAGGAATCGTGCCATGACCGCTTCTCGCCGCCATACGGTTCATTGCGCCTCCTCGAAGCGTCCGGTTGCGACGAGCAGAGGGCGGCGGAGGAGTCGGTCCGTGGGTTCCGGGACGACTCCAGCCTGATCCTGTGCCAGTTCGCGGTGGACGGTGGCCGAAAGCAGATCGGTAGCACCTCCGATATTGGATATGCGCAGTCGTGCGTAGCAGTGTCGTCGCTGGCAAATTGCATCGGGCGGAATAAGGAACGCGCACGCGAGGGGATTCAAGCTCCGCGTGCATCTGCGCATGTGTTCGCACGGTTGACGAAACCCACAAATCCCCCCATCTCCTCTCTGCCACAAACGTCGCATATGGCCCGCGTCCCGGTCTCGTCCAGGGCCAGAGGTCCAATCCCGTCGGCCGGGTCGCGCCCGGTCGGCGCCATCCCTCCCGTCGGATACGTCGATGCAATGTCGGCAGATCAATACCGGCGCATCGCTGCGCGTCGGTCGACGAGGTGCGCACCCGCCCTGGCAAGAATACTGGATCGGGCCGCGGGGGCCTAGTGTCGGAACTCGCCATTCTAGTCGTTGATCCTGTCGCGTAGCGCGCTGCCGGCCCTGAAGGTCGGCACGGTGCGGGCGGGGATTGCAACGGCTTCGCCGGTGCGGGGATTGTGACCCCGGCGCGGCGTGCGGTGGTTGGTGGTGAACTTGCCGAATCCCGCGATGGCTACGGTCTCGCCTCTTTCGAGCGTGTCGGCGATGGCCGAGACGACGGCGTCGACTGCGGTGGCGGCATCGCCTCGGGTCAACGACGAGCGGGCGGCGATTCGTGCACAGAACTCCGTGCGGTTCACGGCTTCTCTCCAGTGTGCGCTCTGGTGTCGATGTTCGACGATGCACGAGTCGTTGTCGAGCGAACCCCGCCGGTTAGGGACATGGTGAAAGGTACGGCGTCGGAACGTGCGGCGGACACGGCATATCGGCGCGATGGCAGATCCCACATAGTGATGGGCAGCTTCAGTTCGAACACGCACACGACTTGGGTCAGCGTGGAGAAACCAGGGTATTGACTGACGACGAACGCCTTGTCGGATCGCGGCATTGAGGGAGGTCAAGGCACGCGGGGGCGCCATGCGCTATTGGGTGTAGCGGCGCGGGATGGGGAGCCGGGGATGACGACGAGAGCGCAGCGTCGCGATCCGGGGTGGGCCTGGAAGCGACTGAGAGAGAACCCGGACTATGTCGCGGAGTGGCGCGCTCTCGCCGGCCCGACGATTCGAGAGGCGCCGCCGTATGCCTTTCGCAGGCAGACCGAGGCCGACCTCAAGGCGGCGCGGTGGAACCTGCTGGCCTGGGAGGACCCGAGACATCCGCAGTGGGCTGAGCTCTTCTGGGCCAACGTGGCGATGGTCGAGGCGCGGGTCGCGGGAGCCGGGGAGTACGCGTGGCGATTCTTGCTGCACGAGGCGGGTGCGACGTTCACGGGTCTGCGGTTGCTCGACGGCGCGCTCGTGTTGAAGGTGTGGCGGGGCGACGAGACGGGGCAAATCAGGGTGATCGACGGCACCGCCTTCGATCCGGCCCACAGCGGGCTCGAGGTCGAAATGCCGAAGGACGTGGGTGCGCGCAGCCGTTGGGTCCGGGTCGAGAGCCTGAGGCGGACAGTCTTCGATTGCTAGAGGAACGCCTCCACGGTAACGACGCTGGGGCGGCGGTCGAACCCAAGCGAAACTCTCGGGAACCCGACTCGGTCGACACGCGAGTCTCAGGGGCGGTTCAGATCGGCTCGATGTCCGTTGGGCGGTGAAGGGAGATGTCGCCTCGCCACAAAGGCACGTGGGAGAACGTCGCGCCGCGGCGAGTGACACCGGTCGGGGGGCGTTTGAATGCGCGAGCGGCCGCCCCATATCCACAACTAAGAGCATGCGGCCAGCCGCTCCCCTGATGAGGAAAGGGCGCCATGTTTGAGATGATGAGAAACGGTGTGCCGTGTTTTGGCGCCGGAGCCGGGATGCAAGGAACCGGCACGGTCGTGGAACAAGCGGCGGTTGCCGATTCGGTCTTCTCCCACCCCGTGCTGGCGTGGCCAACGAGCGCGCACCGAGCCATTCCGCCCGCCCCGTCTCCACCGGCGGGGTGCGGGCGATGGGGTGTTGAATCGACTCGAGATTCCAATTCCATTCTGTCGATGCGTGGTCTACCGGCATCCGCATCCGCGCATCGGTCCACGCTGGAGTCGGCGTATCTGGTAGCGGCTCCCGACCCTTTCGTCCTGCACTGTGCTTGTCGACGGACCCGGACAGTCTGGTCTCAGCTACAACGAAGTGTGCATGGACGGGCAGCGCTCGGTGGTTATCGTCGGCACCCCAAACTCGACGCGGGGGCAACGCGATGGCGTGCACTCACAACTCGACCTGCGGGCACGGCTGCGGAGCACGAGCGGCGCATCGGCCAGGCGCTCCTCGGGTCAGCCCTGGCGCAGTCCGACCGCCAGGCGGGCTGCTGGACGCGGACGAACCGCTCGCGATGGCAGACGCGATACGAGGCATTGCGCGGCAGCGTCTGTCAAGCGTCCCACGGGACGAACCCAGTGGTGTTCGGGTGCGGTCTTCGGACGAAGGGGTGGTTCGGAAACTCACGCGAGACGGTGTATCGGCGACCGGGTGGGAAGCGGCGGTGAGGTGTAGCAGAAAATCACGACAAACCAATTCGTTGCGGCGAATTTCGGGCCGTGTGGAGCCGGCGCTCGCAGTGCCGCCTTGCTCGCGATAGCTGTATATATCGCGAGCAAGCCTGTCAATGCTATTACCGCGCGCGCGAGTCGCGCTGGTCGTGATGCGGTCTCGAATGACCTTCACATTCCCTATGTGGTTGAACCAAAACAACTAAACGGGAGACCGAGACTGGGGCGCGCCAGGGTTAGTGCGATGAGACGACCTGCGCACGAACCGCCGCATTTTCCTCGAGATAGCAGTTCCCGGAAGTCGCGCATATTGGACATGTGACCCGCCCGCCCCCGCGACGTCGCAACGTCGCCGGCGCGCAGGTGCCTACACGCAGCGTAAGCCATTTGCCCGATCCCGCCATTCCCGCATCTCTCTCACTCACGCTTCTGCAGGCGCGCGAGTTGCGCGGCTCCGCTTCGCGTGGCGAGCAGTCTCTCACCGTACCGGATCACCATCGCCGTGCTCTTCCACCGACCGGCATGGAGAATTGCAGGCAGCTCGATGCCGGCGGCGATCATGTCCTGCGCCGCGCCGACCCGTGCGCTGTGTCCGGACAGGCCGTCGACGAGTCCCTTCGGCAGCCCTGCTCTCTCCGCCATCGCCTTGAAGATGCGTGGGATCTGACTCGCGTGCAGCCCTTCGCCGAGCGTCTCCGCCTTGTGCACGGAGCGGAACAGCCGCCCGGCAGTGACGCCGCTTCTTGAAAGCCACGCGCGCACCAGCGCCATCGTGTCTCGCGCGAGATAGACGATGTCTCCGTAGCCTTCGCCGTCGGTCTTTCCGCGGCGCACCAACAGCGTCCCGTAGCCTGGAGTTTCCTCCAGCAAATCCTGCACGTGCAGGGATGTGAGCTCGGCTCTCCGAAGCATCCCATCGTAGGCGACGGCGAGCAGGGCGCGGTTGCGCGCATCGATGAGCCGGTCGCCCGGGGCCTCGAGCAGGCGCTTCCGTAGTGGCCAGGTCAGCCCTTGTGCCTGGATCTGACGGCGTCCCTTGATTCGATGCATGCGCTTGAGCGCGAGCTGCACCAAGGGACTCGTGGTCGTCTGCGCGCATCCCATCGCGCGTTGCGCGATCGCAATGCTCGTCACATACCGGCGCACCGTCGCCGGTGCCCGTGATTTGGCCATCGAGTCGACGAAAGCCGCCACCGTCTCCGCGCCGGCAGGCAGCGCCCGTTCCCCGTTCTCGTCGCACCACGTCGCGTAGATGCCGAGGTCGGAGCGCAAGGCCCGCTCGGTATTGTGGCTGAACGCACCCCGGGCGGCCCGGACGTAGCGTTCAAGCTGCTGCGCCTTCCCGGGCTCGCCCTTCGAACCGGGCCAGGGATCCGGGGCTGGCCTCAGCGAAGCGTCGGACGAGGGGTCGAATTCCATGGACGGGCCTCCGCGCCTTCCTGACACGGACCGCCGTTTTACTCGCGATTCATACAGTTATCACGAGCAAGAACCGGGGGCATGGCCATGAACGTGTCCGGGCACCATGACAGGACACATGAACGCGGGCCCTGGGGGCCGTCGCCGTGCGAGTCGGCAGGGGTCTCACGTCGGCACGGGCGGCTATCTAGGCGGGCGAGGGGAGGCAGGTGATGTCTCTCGGCTCCACCACAAGCGAAGACGTCACCATGCCAGGGTGTTGTATCGGTGGCGCAGCACACTGTGGTGTCACTCCGGCGCCAAGCTGCACCGGACCGGGATGGAGTTGGGCACCTTCACTCGCGGACGGCGAATGCGTGGTCCTGCAACCCCGTTCCGCTGTCGGGGCGGATGACTCGTTCAGATTCAGTGCAGCAGTTCGGAGCCGGACATTGGCTCCGGTCACCTTAGTTGTCGGAGTCGGCAGCTGGCGGTGTCCCCGGGTCCCGTCTCTCGGTAGGCCGACGCCTGCCGGCACTCCCGCAGCCAATGCGAGTTCTGGAGGTTGGCGACAATGAATAGTTCCTTCGAATCTGCTGCCACGCCCTCGATTGGGTGGCCCCGCAACCTATCACGGTGGGCGACCATGCTCCTGCTTCTGATGCTTGTTGCTGCGCCGTGGCACCGTGCAGCGGCAGCGTTGGACAACCCCAACGACATAGTGATGTGGTGCGGCGAATCGGATTGCGGCACGCCTGACGGTCTAGATTTCTCGGTGGAGCAATCGAGAGCCCGAGAGGGCACTGACGCGACTCTCGATTTCCAGCTGACGGTGCACAATCCGTATTCAGAATCGCTGACGGCGGCCTGGCGAACTTATGGCGACGGTGGCGATCGGGTTCCGGGGTGGGCGACTGAGGGCGAGGACTTCACGGCGTCAAGCGGCTCGCTGTCGATTGCACCCGGTCGGTCCAGTCACACCGTCAGCATTCCTATCATCGACGATTCGATAGTGGAACGCGAGGACGAGAGGCTTTATCTGGCATTGGACATGGGACCAAGAGGACCAGACCTGGACTACAGTGACGAGTACTGGCGCTACTTTGTCTTCACCCCCCGGATTTTTCCGGATGATGATGTACCGGAGGACCCCAGTCGCGACGTCACGGAATTTTGCACATTTGGGACATGTCAACTGCGTGGCGGGGTGAATTTTTCGGTCACACAATCGAAAGGCAGGGAGGGCACCGACGCGACGCTGGATATCACCGTGACGGTGGACAATCCGCGTTCAGAATCGATGACGGTGGGCTGGCAAACGAATGACGTTTGGAGTGATGCCACTGCCGGCGAGGACTTCACGTCCTCAAGCGGCTCGCTGTCGATTGCACCCGGTCGATCCAGTCACACCATCAGCATTCCCATCATCGACGACGATTCGACACCGGAAGTGGTGGAGCGGGTTGCGCTCGAACTGGACCTCGGACCACGAGCAGGGATGATCCTTGTTAGGTTTGAAGATGAGCCGATTGATTGCGTGAGCTCGCTGTTGACGGCGAGGAGAGGGTGTCGAGCGGCTTTTGGCGGTCGCGGAGCGGTCCG
>MKWU01006218.1_pt1 | contig 12310 bp, 10 predicted proteins | sample 809101 | NCBI WGS metagenome assembly MKWU01 (sample SAMN05860141, study PRJNA318959) | sponge metagenome | host: Aplysina aerophoba | place: Slovenia: Piran, Adriatic Sea, Gulf of Piran | collected 2013-05-07
TGATAAGTATATTGCAGATGTGATAGGGTCCGTATGGGCAAAACGCGCTGACCGTTACTCAGAAATTCGCACATCGGAAACAGCTTTGCTACCAAAAGTAGAAATGTCATATATTGGTGGCTAAGCACAGGATTGTTTCGATGTGTAATCTTAAAGTATCTGCGCATACTATGAGCAGCAACGCTTTTGATTCTTGCTAACTTACAGGGCTAGGTGGCAGAGTGGTGATGCAGCGGCCTGCAAAGCCGTCAATACCGGTTCGATTCCGGTCCTAGCCTCCAATCTAGCCCGGGTGGCGGAATAGGTAGACGCAAGGGACTTAAAATCCCTCGCCCGTATCGGGCGTGCCGGTTCGACTCCGGCCCCGGGCACCAATTGAACCATCCTATAATATCCGAGAAAATCTAATAAGGTCTATAAAATATAGTAATAACAGTACTTTATTCCTAAACCAATTTATCGTACCAGTCCATATTCTGCAGGTTCAACAGGCTTCATTGAAGACTGATTTCCATAAACTAATACCAACTTTATAAAAGTCATTTTAAGGTATTATTTCATAATAGCCTTGTCGATCGAGAACAAAAATATTTATGCGTAAAGGAGAAAATAGTATGAAACAAGAAGTAACAGTCGATGGGATAAATATAAATATAAATATAGAAGAATCTGGTTCAGGTGATGAAACGCTGCTTATGGTTCATGGTATTCCAACGAACGCTAGACTATGGAGGCATGTACAGGGACTTCTAAAAGATCGGTATCGTACACTAGCTATGGATATGGTGGGATATGGACAATCAGATATGCCATTAAATAAGTTTAAGCATTCCTTTATGAATCAAGCGGAAGCAGTTAAGGGCGTAATTGAAGGCCTTGGTTTAAAAGGAAACGTCATTCTAGTCGCGCACGACCATGGAGGCGGCGTAGCTCAGGTGTTTGCTACAAAGTATTGCGACTACATCACTCGTTTAGTACTGATTAACCCCGTTTGCTTTGACCAATGGCCAGTGTGTGAGGTGGAAGCTCTCGCTGGATTGGATGGTGCCCCTGATGAAGTTTTACAACAAGCATTGGGGCAGGCAGTTGCAGGATTTCCGGCATTGATGCGTATGGGTAGCTATGATGGTGCACCTTTTACAGATAAGAATTGCAAACAAAATTATTTGCAATTCTGGGGGCGAGGCCCTGGCATGACAGGTTTTAAATCATTAATACGTATTGCAGCTGACCCGCAACAATCAGATACAGATGTTGATCATAGCAAAATTACATGTCCGACAATGGTGATGTGGGGTGAGAAAGATAACTTCATGTCTGCAACTGCTGCAGAGAAGCTAAAAGAAAGAATTTCTGGCCCTACGCGAGTGCAATATATTGAACGCGCTGGACATTGGGTGCAGGAAGATCGACCTGATGAAGTCGCAAAGTATATTCATGACTTTGTCACTGAATGGAAAGGTGTAAACCTTTAACCCTAAGTCTGACTCTAAGATGCGAGTTATCATTTGATAACTCGCATCATTGATACCATCCCGAAAGTGAAGCTGGCGGGTCATGCGACCTTCAATACTGCGTTCCCATTGGATGACAGGTTGTTGAAAGCTCTGTGAGGCTGGCTCTCATTATACTCCTGCCTCCAAGCCTTGATCTTCTCCTGTGCATCCTCCCATGGCAAGCACCCGTACAGGTTCAAAACACTCATCCCGGAAGTTACGGGTAAGCAACTCGATCTATGCATCGTCCGTAGGCCTGCCAGATCGACTGAACATCAGGGTCACTACAGTAGGTAGACCCGCTTGGGGTTCATATGGAGCCCTTCCCGACGGTGCAATGCTTCCTGACCAGGCTTGTAACTGACCTACCTGCACGTCGTCCTCGATCACCGCAACACCCGGCATGCATGTCGCTCACTGAACCGGTATGAGCACTGAAGATCGCGCAGCAGAAACCTGCTGCGAGTCGATCACCACGTCCAGCGCATGAGGTTTTGCAACCTCGCCTAGTCCAGGCTCCATCCCGCTACCCGCTTCTTCAGGCGCTCATTCTCCTCACTAGCGGCTTGAGTTCTCTAACCGAGTTCGGCTCGAGTCCTCCGTTATCCTTCTTCCATCGGTAAAAAGTAGCTTCCGAGTCCCCATCTTGGGACATATCTCGCCGATCGATGTGCCATTCTCATGGACCTTGACTGCAGCAACAATCTGCTCCACCGAATAACGCTTGCGCGCCATGATTTTTTCTCCCCATACCAGAGATTTTTCCAGTTTCGCAAACGCTTTGGACTGGTTTATGGGAAGATCCTCAGATGCATGATATTATTATTGCCTTGAAATCAAACTGATCAAGAAATCCTAATAGTTACAAATTGGTTTGGAGGGCAATATGAGTGAGTCTGAATACGAGGGTCATGAAGGAGAAATGAATGCTGTGGCTGACATGATAATGACTATTGCAAATAATCTTGACATGAACGACACCTTAGTAAGTCAAATTGATGACATCCTTGGGCTGGATAATCAAAACATGCATGGAACGCGGTATGAAACAGTGCTTCTGCATTTTAAAAATAGATTGACGAGCCCCCATCCTTAAAGACAGGGTCATACATCCAAGAGTGTGGCTGCGCTCACTCACCGGTCTAAAGTATCCTATACTGCGTAATAGGATTATCGGAGTACAAGTGTGTTCCTAGCTTTGTCTCCTGCTATTGCAACTACCACTTCAGCTTGATCTTCTATGCAGGGTAGCTTGTAGGAAATATATAAGATAATACCTATAGATACGTATAAGACAGTAGGTTATACATACAGTACGACTCCGGTACTGTAGTGCCATCATTACCATCTGACAACGCCAGAGAAAATGTCAAATGATTTATGAGTCCCCTTGTGTACGAGAGCCAATTTCAAGCCGCACCAGAAAAATTAGCAGCAGCAATGCTCCTAGTGCAAATACTATGTCTCCTGGTACTCGCAGCCAGACCAGTGATTCCATGAGGGGTGAATGCAGAAGTTCGGGCGCACGCGCATGCCAATAGCTGCGATCAAACGAAACCAGTCCTTGAATGATTCCTTGTGGCAGCAATGAACCAAATACCATGAGGGCAAGTCCGCCGTTGAAAAGCCAAAATACCCATTTCAAGGTTTGATCGGACCATGTGCCTGTCGCCTGTGGCAGGTCGCGACGGCATAGGAGCAGGAGACCAATACCTAGCATGCCGTAAACACCAAACAACGCGGCATGGCCATGGGCCGGTGTGGTTAGCAAACCCTGCAGGTAGTAAAGTGAAAGCGGCGGGTTGATCAGAAAACCGAGTACCCCTGCACCGACAAGATTCCAGAAGGCAACCGCAAGAAAAAACATCAGTGGCAGGTGATAGCGTTGCACCCATGGGGCATGTCGTTCCGCGCGCCAGTGATCGTGAGCCTCAAAGGCGATCAGTGCTAGCGGAATCACCTCAAGCGCCGAAAACACGGCGCCAAGCGCGAGGACAGGTTCAGGTGTACCTGAAAAGTACAGGTGGTGGAATGTACCAAGTACTCCACCACCTAAAAAGATCATGGCAGAAAACATAACATAAATGGCAGCAGCTGAAGGTCTTAGCAATCTCATGTGGACGAATGCCCAAGCTACCCAGGCAGTCGCAAAAACCTCGAACACTCCCTCAACCCAGAGATGCACCACCCACCATCGCCAGTACTCGGCTATGGTGAGATGTGTGTCACGCTCGTAAAGGAGGCCGGCACCAAACAGCAGGCCAATCCCGGCTGATGAGAACAGCAGCAGTATCAACAGATGCTTGTCCGGCCCCGATCTGCGAATTGCAGGAAGCAGGCACCGCATCATTAAAATCAGCCAAATAAGCAGGCCTGCAAAGATCAGTACCTGCCAGAAGCGTCCCATGTCAAGGAACTCATAACCCTGGTGACCAAACCAGTAGACCAAAGAAGGATCAGTCATTCGCCCGGTTAGGGTAAGCCATTCGCCAGCAAGCGAGCCAAGGACTGCAATCACCAGGGCAATCCAGAGGACATCCACGCCAAGGCGCTGCAATGGCGGTTCAGTTCCGGCTATCATAGGGGCGAGGTACAGACCTGCTCCTAGCCAGGCCGTGGCAATCCAGAGAACAGCAAGCTGTACATGCCAGGTTCTGGTGAGTGCATAGGGTGCAAATTCGGACAATGGAATCCCATAGAAATCATGCCCCTCCACAGCATAATGAGCAGTCACTGCGCCTAAAACAATTTGAAGGCCAAGCAATATACCTACAATCCAGATGTATTTGATGACACCTTTCATTGAGGACGTTGCTTGTACTTCATCCATGGGGTTGTTGCCTGGATAGCCATCAAGAGGTTCGATGTCCCTTTGCCATTCGTCACGTTCGCGCAGAAAAAACCAGCACAGCGCACCAATACCGGCAATCAGTAGCACTACGGATATGAAGGACCAGATAAATGTCGAGCCGCTTGGCCGGTTACCGACAAGCGGTTCATGTGGCCAGTTGTTTGTGTAGGTGACTGTATCGTCGGGCCGTAATGTCGAAGCAGCCCATGAAGTCCACCACCACCATGCTACAAGCGCCCGTATATCTTCATCTGGCTCTTCACCGAGTGGCTGGTTAGGGATCGCGTACGCCTCACGCAGATTTTCAGCATCAGGTCCATCCCCAGTGCCCCCAAAGAGCGCCGTGTAATGCGAGGTGACAGCGTCTATAGCATCAGCACGCGTGCCAGAGACGAGGATCTGACCAGTCTCGGGATTATAGGTGTTGATGCGTATGCTTGTAGCAAGTGTGGCAATTCTTGCAGCCTGTTCCGGCTCAGAAAGTGTGTCAAAGCCTCCATCAGCATCAAGTATTGCCGTTGCCTCACGATGCAGCAGGTCGGCAGTCCAGTCTGGTGCCAAATAGCTTCCATGACCCCAAACCGAACCCAGTTCCATCCCGCCAAGTCGTCGCCAGACATCACGGCCATGGTGAATGTCATCACGCGTGAACAATACGGAAGATCTGTCACCGTCAATTTCGACTACCTCCTTAGGGACAGGAGGTGCTAGCTGGAATGTCCGACCACCAACCAGCAGCAGGATACCGAACATGACAACAAGCAAGACTGCGAACATCGTCCAGAGCCGAGTGAAGCTGAAAAACTCACGGTAGTTCAAGATGCCCTCCTTATCGAGTCAAGCAAATGACTCTGCGTAACAAACCTGTTAGACATTGGTGTCAAGCTAGTCTTCAAATTCAATCATAATCTGACTAATTGCTGCTTTCAATTTCCGATACAGGATTTACCGGTAACTTAATATATTTTCATGTTGATCATGCTCGCTGCTTTTTCAGCTTCAATAATTTGCTAGAACGCCGATTGCCAGTATCTATGAGTTGTATTTTTTGAAGCAGCAGTCAGATTCTGTATAGATTTAAAATGCCTGCTAATGCTGGATGTGGAGCAGTGCAAAAGTATAACTTTAGGGCTCAAGAGGATTTTTGAATCTGCAAGTGGTCTTTGAAACGGTGCCACATTAGCCATATGTGTCACAGGATCAGATAAATATTTCATAACTAACTGATTATATGGAATATTATTGGTTTTTTCTCCTGGAACAATCACGGTCTAGAATTTTGCTGCATTTGCAGTGTATCTCTTTTTGGGAATGTGATATCTTATGTGCGGTGGTTTCGTGAATCTCTGAAGCACTGAGAAGCAAGCTAGAGAGTTCAGAAGGAGCAATAACAACATAAATCTAAATTACTTCTGTAACCGACCACCAGCCAGCGTATGAAACATTTAGCAAACCCTTTCTCCTCTAGTTGGGTTATAAATGAAAACAAGAAGCTAAAGTGGATGCGCAAAGAATGGCAGCTATCAACCCGTCCATCGTGGCGGGTTTTGTTTTTAGAATGTACACTACGTCTGTCACTGCAAAGGGCACAAATTAACAACTTATTCTTCACGAAGGGGAATCTCGCAAACAGTAGAGGGCGTTAATGGAAAATCAAGATCTCAGGCGTGCCGGGCTTAAAGTCACATTTTCTAGAATGAAAATTCTGGAACTCTTGGAGAATTCCGAAAAGCGACACCTGAGTGCTGAAGATATTTATAAGGCTTTGCTTGAAGTAGGAGAAGAGATTGGCCTCGCAACGATTTACAGGGTGCTTACGCAATTTGAGGGAGCGGGGTTGGTGATTCGTCACCATTTTGAAACAGGGCAAGCAGTATTTGAACTGGAACGGGGCAGCCATCATGATCACCTTATTTGCGTGAAGTGCGGGAAAATTGTCGAGTTCGTTGATGCTTCAATTGAAACTAAGCAAAAAGAAATCGCAGAAGAAAAAGGCTTTCAGATATCCGATCATTCCTTGGTCATTTATGGGATATGCAATAACAAAAATTGCCAGCAACAAGATAGACTGAGCAGCTAGTTTCCTGAGTCCGAAGCTTGTCTCAGGAAATAGTTTAAAGCCAAAGTTTCGAATGCCTGATCCTACTACCTTTCCACCTGGTCCAACAGGCACAGGCAAGCTGGGCTGTCTGCCCGAGATGCGCCAAAACCCAATGAAATTTCTGGAAAACGTTGCCCAGGAATATGGAGGGATCGCACGTATCAATATGGGTGCATATTATTCCTACCTAGTCTCAGAACCCAAGCTTATCAAGGAAGTACTTGTAGATAATTATGATATGTACAAGAAAAACACTCGCTATAAGCAGGTACGTATGGTGATAGGAGAGGGCATGCTCCTCAGTGAGGGAGATGTCTGGAAGCAACAGCGTACCTTCGCTCAGCCAAAATTTACAGCAAAATCTTTGGATGCCCAGTTGACTTGGGTTTCGGCGCTAGCAGCTGAGTTCCTTGAAACATGGAAGAAACCTGCAGAAGCTGGCGAAATAATCGAGCTTGAGTACCAGTTTAATTTGCTAACCCAGTTGCTTGCAGGGGTTTGGGTTATGGGTGGTGGCTTTCAGCAACGTGCTAGCACAGTGGCAGCTATATACAATGATATTCGTATGAACTGGCCTGAAATGACGGATCTCAAAGGCAGCCTCCTGAACTTGAAAAACCTGAAAAAAGCATTCTATTTCAGACGTGCCTTATATCGTTTGAACCAGTGTGTTTACGGTCTGCTAAATGAATATCCGGAAATCATGCAAGCAGATGTTGGCTTCCTGAAACATCTTCTTGCAGAAGGAGATCCGAGAGCACTGATCAAGCATAACCGGCGTAGCCTTAGAGATCAGATGCTGACTCTGTTTGTTACTGCATTTGAAACAACAGCGACTTCATTGTGTTGGACGATGTACGTGATCGACAAATATTCTGAAGTCAAGCAGCGAATTTATGATGAAGTCGATGCAGTCTTGGGTAAGCAGGCACCCACACCCGAACTGCTTAATAAACTTGAATATACGGAGAAAGTCATCAAGGAATCGTTACGTTTGTATTCATCGGTGCACTCGTTTTCGCGAGTTGCCCTGAAGGACCACATTGTTGGTGGCTATAGGGTTCCTAAAGATACGACTGTCATCATATCTTCCTATGTTACGCATCGCCTTGCACAGCACTGGGAAGACCCGGACCGATTTGATCCAAACCGATTTGATAAAGAGCGCACTGTAGGCCGGTCACGGTTTGCATATATTCCTTTTGCAGCTGGACATAGAAATTGTATAGGTTCCTATATGGCGGTAATGCAAAGTAAGCTAGTGGTTGCATTGATTGCACAACGATATAGGCTGTCTCTTGTACCAGGGCATGTCGTAGAGCCGCAAGCAGCAACGACCATGCGCCCAAAATACGGGATGAAAATGAATGTGAACCGTCTGCCAGCTTGAGGCGTTAGCAATGTGCAGTGGGGGTCAGAACACTTGGATGCGTTCACTCCAACTCAGCTAAGCACATTGTTTATAGAACCTTCAACTTATCTTCAATTAATTACGAATCCCTATGCCCTTGTTCAGGAGATAAAGAGATGTCATGAATAGTGCTGCTAAAAGTCCGATTATCACAGACATTGCAACGGTTAGGTCAACATCTGAAACACCCAGTATGCCCATTCTGAAACTGTTGACCATGTAAAGAATAGGGTTGAGCTGGGATGCTTTGTACCAAAAGTCGGGTAGCATGCTGATACTGAAGAAGATTCCACCAAGATACGTAAGAGGAGTAAGCACAAAAGTCGGGACAATTGAAGTATCGTCAAAGCTTTTTGCAAAAATCCCGTTTATCAGACCTGCCGTTGAAAACAACGCCGCAGTGAGTATGGAAGTTACAACAACCAAAGTGACGCTTTGAATTTCAAGCCGCGTGAAAAACAATGCAGTCAGAGTCACAGCCACACCCACAATAAGCCCTCGTGCCATTCCACCCAGAACGAACCCTAGGACGATGATGTAGTTTGGCATGGGAGATACTAGCATTTCCTCTATATGCCGTTGAAATTTTGAGCTGTAGAAAGAAGAAACGGAGTTTGCGTAGGAGTTGGAAATAATGCCCATCATGATCAGTCCTGGAGCAATAAATTCAATGTAGGTATACCCATCTACATTGCCAATCCGTGACCCGATAAACTTTCCCATAATTAAAAAATACAAGGCTACAGTGATAGCTGATGGCAAGATTGTCTGCATCCATATTCTTGCAAACCGGCGTATTTCCTTTGCTAGGATAGTATGCAAAGCAACAAGTTGATGTGATGGCTTCATGTTGGACTTATTCTGAGCTCTGCCCTGTCATGGTAAGAAACAACTCTTCCAGGCGGTTCGCCTTGTTACGGATGCTCAAAACTGTGACAGCTTGCCGGCTCAGGATATTAAACAGTCTGTGAAGTGTTTTGTTTTGTGACAATGCGACTTCAAGTGTTTTGCTGTCAATGACCTTATAACTGTAATCTTCAAGGTCTAGGGGTTGGGTGATTGGGTGTTGCAAGTAAAGGATAAAGCTTTCTTCTTTCAGTTTTTCCAACAGCTTGCGCATGGACGTGTTCACAATAATTTTGCCGCGGTCTATTATCCCGATGCTGCGGCACAGATTTTCCGCTTCTTCAAGGTAATGAGTGGTCAAGATTATTGTTCTTCCATCTTCGTTGTTCTTGCGCATTAATTTCCATATCGATCTGCGAATCTCAATATCAACTCCTGCAGTCGGCTCATCTAGTATAAGCAGCTCAGGGTCATGCACAAGCGCACGCGCAATTAGCAGCCTGCGATTCATGCCGCCAGAGAGTTCTCTCGGAGTGTGTTTGCGTTTTTCCCATAGGCTCAGCTTGTCTAGGCATTCTTCTGCAGCTAGCAGGGCTGCACGTCTATTCATTCCAAAATAGCCAGCTTGGTTTTTGAGAATCTCTAAAATGGGCTCAAATTTATTAAAATTGAAGTCTTGGGGAACTACTCCAATCTTGCTTTTTGCCTGAGAAAATTGAGAATCAATATCGTATCCCATCACATGGACTTTGCCTGCAGATTTGCTGACAAGCGATGTGATGATTCCTATCAGGGTAGACTTGCCTGCACCATTGGGACCAAGCAAAGCAAAGAAATCACCTTTCTTCACTTCCAGCTCCACGTCATCCAGGGCAACTACACCATTGCGATAAGTCTTGCAAAGACTATGTATTGATAAGGCATATTCAGTCATGATTTACAATGTACGGACCTTTACAATCTTAACTAAAACCTGAAACCGTGAAGGACTAGGCAGTGAATATAAATTCGATGAAATGCTTTTATACAGGAGAGGACCCGGATAGCACCCCTATTCACATCCTGTTTCGCCCTGATTACGAAAAATGGAAGAGTAGTCAGGCCAAATTTGTACAAAACTGGCTGCAAGCAACCTGTTTCAAAGCTGAGCTAAACTATCCTTTATGCATTCCTGATTCAACTGGCAACTTGCACAGTGTACTGGTAATCGCCGAGCAGGAAAATATAATCTGGACACTTGGTAACTGCCCGCATATTTTGCCAGCTGGCCGCTATCATATAGGGGACACTGCCGACCTCTTGGATAAGGATCCATGTCTGCTTGGATGGGGAATGGGTGCTTATAAATTTACAGGATATAAAAAAGATGATCATAAAACCTGTAGATTATCCATAGATTGTGTGAAAGACAGAGTGCAAATTGAGGCCTTGCTAGATGCAGTGATTTCAGTACGTGACCTTGTCAACACCCCCGCATCAGACATGTCCCCCCAACTCCTGTACGAGTATATACAAGCTGTCACTAAAGAGTTTGAAATTGAATTGAAAGATGTTTCAGGTATAAAGCTTCTGGAAGAAAATTACCCGCTTACTCATGCAGTAGGCAGAGCAAGCATTCATCCCCCCAGCTTTATTGAATGGAACTGGGGTAACAATAATCACCCCAAGGTCGTTTTAATCGGGAAAGGCGTAACTTTTGACACTGGTGGGCTGGATATCAAGAGTGCACAAGGAATGCGTTTGATGAAGAAAGACATGGGTGGAGCTGCCCATGCTATAGGTATTGCCATAGCAGTGATGAAACTCGGGCTGCCCGTGCAGTTGCAAGTGATGATACCGGCTGCAGAAAACGCGATATCTGGCAATGCCTATCGGCCTGGCGATGTATTGACATCGAGATGCGGCAAAACAATTGAAATCGAAGATACTGATGCAGAGGGGCGTTTAATATTGTGTGATGCTGTTTCCAAAGCTGCAGAAAGCAGCCCAGATATAATAATAGATTTTGCAACATTGACGGGTGCTGCGAGAGTGGCTCTAGGAACTGAAGTGCCGGTATTTTTTACGAATGATGCAGCTGTTGCTGAAAGTTTAACAACTGCAGCAGCCAATGTAGATGATCCAGTCTGGCAATTACCATTACATAAGCCGTATCGTTATTTGCTGGACAGTAATATCGCTGATATTTCAAACTGCTCAAGAAGCGGGTTTGGCGGTGCCATAACGGCTGCATTATTTCTGGACGAATTTGTTCCCGATTCTGTGCGTTGGCTGCATTTTGATATTATGGCTTGGAACACTCGAAACAGGGCAGGGCGCCCCAAGGGCGGTGAAGCAATGGGGCTTCGCACAGTAATAAAATTTCTGCAACAGCGATACTCCTAAGATTTTGTGAGCCTTTACATGAGTAGTCCAAGTAAACATTCACACCTCCTGTGTATTGCACCCATGATGCAATGCACGGACCGCCACTTTCGCTACCTTGCACGCCTGCTATCAAAACACAGTGTGCTCTACACAGAAATGATTGCTACTGGTGCATTGGTTCATGGCAACCATAGAAAGCTGTTAAAAATAGACCCAATTGAGCACCCTGTTGCCCTGCAGTTAGGAGGGAGCAGTGTAGCTGAAATGGAGATATGTGCCGAATACGCAGCTGAATACGAATATGATGAAATCAATATTAATGTAGGGTGTCCGAGTAACCGGGTACAGGCCGGTAAGTTTGGGGCATGTTTGATGCTAGAGCCTCAGGTAGTTGCAGACTGTATTCGAGCTATAAAGGCTGCAACCAACATAGAAGCCACAGTAAAGACAAGGATCGGGGTAGACAATCATGACAGCTACCAGGAATTACATAATTTTGTAGAAACAGTCGCCTCTTCAGGCTGTACCACTTTCATTGTACATGCCCGCAAAGCTTTCTTGTCCGGTTTAAGCCCTAAAAAAAACAGAACAGTGCCAGCCTTGCGTTATGAGTATGTATATCGGCTAAAAAGGGATTTTCCAGAGCTGAGATTTGTTTTGAACGGTAGGTTAAATCACAAAACAACAATACTCAGTCACCTAGGGCAAGTTGATGGTGTCATGATTGGAAGGGAAGCTTATGAAAATCCATGTTTTATGGCTGATGTGGATGCCATGCTGTTTAATTCTGAAACCCTTTCCCGACATGATGTGCTGAGTGAATATAAACGCTATATACAGCTGCAATTGGACGAAGGTGTGCCCTTGAGAATATTGACCCGTCATGTATCCGGCTTATTCAATGGTATATCAGGTGCTAGAGCATGGAGGAGGCTTTTGAGTGAATACAGTAGCAAAAAAGGTGCAGGTCTCGAGGTTGTTTGTGAAGCGGAAAGCCTGCTAGCACATGATTAACGCCAGCTAGCCTAGGTGCTGGTCCGGTTCGGACATTTTTCAAGGTTACCGTACCGCTGGCTATTGTTATTTGGCTAGCGTGAAGTTGCTAATAGAAGAAAATAAATGTTTATAACGCTCATGCTCAAGAAAATAGCGGTAGTCTGATAGAGTATCTATGTCGCACACTTGCGGCAAACAAGCAGATTTCCAATGTAGACTTCGAATATTTCTCTGTGTTTGGT
>MKWU01006219.1_pt1 | contig 12310 bp, 10 predicted proteins | sample 809101 | NCBI WGS metagenome assembly MKWU01 (sample SAMN05860141, study PRJNA318959) | sponge metagenome | host: Aplysina aerophoba | place: Slovenia: Piran, Adriatic Sea, Gulf of Piran | collected 2013-05-07
CATCGAATCCGTCAAGGGCATTCAGCCCGAAGGTGACCGCCACGGCGGCCCACTGCGCCAGACCCATGGGCCGGTGCGCCATCATTGCGGTTGGCGTGTTATGCGTCATGTTCCCTCACTTTTCCTTATGGCGACGCGTTGGCGCCGGTACAGGGGAAACGGGATCGAAACCGCATAGCGCGGTCGGATTATCCACCAGAATCTTTCGCTGCAAGCCAGCGTCGTCCACGCTGTCAAGCAGCACGTCGAGCAGGCCGCTCACATCCGGTTCCCTGCCCTGCATGCGGATGAAGGGCCAGTCGGACCCCCACAGCAAGCGCTCCGGATTCGCGTGCAGCAGCGCAGCGGTAAACGGCCGCAGATCCTCATAGCCCGGAACCCTGACAGAACAACGGCAAACTGACAACTTCACCCAGACGCGGCCTTCTCGAACCAGTCCCAGCATGGTTCGGAAATGCCTGCCGTGAACGCCCTCGCCGACTTCAAGCATTCCCATGTGCTCGAACACTACCGGCAAATCGGGGCGCAACAACGTGTCGAGGCGATCCATGAGCGTCGCCATCCGGCCCCAGACGTGGACGCTCCAGTTCAGGTCGCGCAAGCGCGTTGCCAGCCCCGCGATCTCATCGAAGCCAACCGCACCCGGACGGGGAACGCCCGACGGCAAGGGCGCCTCGACAAACCTCAGGCCGATTACGCCCGCGGCCTGAAGACGTTCCAACTCGGTGTCGGAAACATCCGCCCGGGCTGCAGCCACACCGCGCAGTCGACCGGCGCCAAGCTCCAATGCGTCCAGCATGATGCCGGTGTTGCACCCCTGCTGCGTGGGCTGAACCAGGACGCCGCGGTCGAGGCCAGCCAGATCGAGCATTCGCAAATGGGTTTCCGCCGGGGCGAGAGGCACCGGATAGCCCGGCGGATTCTCGAGAGGATAGGAACCGAACGGCCCGAACACATGGGTATGGGCATCGCAGGCACCTCGCGGCATAGAGGCAGTCTGCGCACGCGGCATCACCGCCTCGATGAAGCCCGCCTCGGCACCTGGTCTATTCACGTGCCGACTCACCCGCCAGCGTACTCGGTAGCCGCGTCGGCTCGGGCGGCCCGTCACTTTCCGGCAGTTCCAGGCGCGGGCCGTCTTCGTCCGCCGGCAGCGGCACGTCATGGGCGTTCAGCGTCATGGCCACCATGGAGTAGTACCCGATGATGGCCGTCAGTTCGACAGCGGCGACGACATCGACCGCGTCAATCAGTTTTGCGTAGACGTCGTCACTGACGTGACCGAACCCAAGCAACTCCCGGGTAAATTCGTACACGGCAACTTGCGGGGCGCCATCCAGTTGCGGGGGTTGCGCCGTCCGTATGGACTCGATGATGTCGGCGGAAAGACCGGCCTCCACCGCGACGCGGGAGTGGATCGCCCATTCGAGCTGGCAGTTCCAGTAACGGCCCGTCATGGCGATCGCCAGTTCCGACAGTTCCCTGGGCAGGCGGCTATCGAACCGCAGGTATTCGCCGAGCGCCTGCCAGCGGTCGGCCAGTTCCGGCGAGTGCAGGGCGACGCGCAGCGGCCCGACGATTCTGCCGCGCTTGCCCGAGACGATCCTGTCGTAGACCTCGCGCTGGCTTGCGGACATCGTCCCCTCGTCGGCCATCGCGATGCGGCCGCCGGCAACCGCCTTGCCGCCGGGTTCAAATGACATGACGCTCTCTCAAATCCTTGATTTCGCTGCCGTCCATGCCCAGTTCACGCAGCACTTCCTCGGTGTGTTCGCTCAGTACCGGTGGCGCCCGGTCGAAACGCAGCGGCGCATTACTGAAACGCATCGGACTGACCACCTGGGGCACGGTTCCGGCGAGCGGATGCTCGATCCGGCGCACCATCTCGCGATGCACCACCTGCGGCTCCTGCATCACATCGGGAATGCTGTTGATCGCACCGCACGGGACGCCTGCCGATTCGAATTTGTCCACCCAGGCCGCCATGTCATCCTCGGCCAGCGTGTCGACGATGACTTCGTTCAACTCGGCCAGATGAGTAACGCGACCGGCGTTCAGCCTGAAGCGATCGTCCCCGGCCAGTTCGCGCCGGCCCAGTTGTTCGGCGAACTTCGCGAACTGGCCGTCGTTGCCGACGGCAACGGCGATGTAGCCGTCACGGCACGGATACACATCCTGCGGTTGAATGTTCGGATGGCTGTTGCCGCTGCGTTTCGGCGTCTTGCCGGACAGCATGTAGTTCATGGCCTGGTTGGCGAGAAAACCGAGTTGCACGTCCAGCATGGCGAGATCGATGTAGTCACCCTCGCCGGACTCTTCCCGGCGCGCCAGGGCGGCAAGCACTGCAATCGCCGTATACATACCGGTCATCAGGTCGACGATCGGCACGCCCACCTTTTGCGGCCCCCCGCCGGGCTTGTGGTCCGCTTCGCCGGTGACGCTCATGAGGCCGCCCATGGCCTGCACCATGAAATCGTAGGCCGCCTGGCTCGCCCGCGGGCCGTCCTGCCCGAACCCGGTCACCGAAGCGTAGATCAGCGCAGGGCTTTCCTTCCGGAGTGTTTCGTAGTCCAGGCCGAAACGCTTGAGCGTTCCCACCTTGAAGTTCTCCAGCAGGATATCGCTCGTCTGCACCAGGCGGCGAACGACGGCCTGACCTTCCGGTGTGGAAATGTTCAACGTGACCGAGCGCTTTCCCCGGTTGACGCACAGGTAGTAGCCGGAGTCGCGCGTCGGCTCACCGGTCTTGTCGAGGAGAAACGGTGGGCCCCAGCTTCGGGTATCGTCACCCACGCCCGGGCGTTCGATCTTGATGACGTCGGCGCCCAGGTCGGCCAGGATCTGGCTGGCCCAAGGTCCGGCCATGATTCGGCTGAGGTCCAGGACCCGAACATGGGCGAGCGGACCCGACCGCTTTTTCTCACTCATCGTTGATGATCTCCGTCGCCTTCGTGGAGTCGCGCTGCAGAAATGTCTCGTGCCATCTCACGAGCGCGGGACGGCCGGCTCGCCAGTCCAGATCCGTGAACCGGAAGTCGAGGTAGTCCAGCGCGATGCCCACCGTGATCTGGCCGATGCCGTAGTCCTCCTGTTCGACGGTCTCGCTGCGCTGTTCCAGCCAGTCCAGGCACGCACGGGTCTTGGCGGCGCAGGTCGAGCACAACTCTTCCCATCGCTGATCTTGCGGCTTCAGGAACTCGCCGCGCCAGGCAATCAGCGTATCCAGCAACCCGTCGGCGACACCGTGCAGTTCCAGCTCCCGCCACCTCGCAGGCGCTTTTGCCGGGATCAACTTGCGCCCGCCGTGCAGCGAATCGATGTATTCGCAGATGGCATACGATCCCGAAAGTACCACCCCGTCATCGAGAACCATCACGGGAATCCGGCCGACCGGAGAGTCCTTGATGATGCCGGAATTGGGTTTCGTCCGTACCGCGACCGAACGCACTTTCTCGAACCGATCCTCAAGGCCGGTTTCGCATGCGGCGATCATCACCTTGCGGACGAAGGGAGATCGGGGTGACCAATGCAGTTTCATGCCCTGCTACGCCTTGAGTATCGTGACCGCGCAATTGCCGCCGGCGCCCAGCACGTGCGCGAGTCCGGTCCTGGCGCCCTCGACCTGCCGCGCGCCCGATTTCCCGCGCAGTTGCGACACGATTTCCACCACCTGCCCGAGGTGGGACGCGCCCACGGGTTCACCCTTGCTGATCAGCCCGCCGCTCATGTTGACGGGACAGCGGCCGCCGATTTCGGTGTGCCCGCCCTCGACCAGCGGCCCTCCCCCACCGACTTCGCAAAGCCCGAGTTGTTCGCAGATTTCGATCTCGCAGAACGCGTCAGTGTCCTGGACCTCGAAGCAATCGATGTCTCCGGGACCGAACCCCGCCTGCTCATAGGCCTTCAGCGCCGTGACCTCGGTTGGCCCGGGGTTGGCGATCGTCGCGCTCATGCTATCCGCCGGACAGCGAAAATCGGCCGAATAGCGAGCAATCGTGTGCGCGCATGCCGCGATCGTCACAGGCTCGCCGCCGAGCTCGCGGGCCCGACCGGCCGTGGTCAGCACGACCGCCGCCGCGCCGTCGTTGGGCGCGCAGATTTCCAGCAACCGGATCGGATCGCAAACCAGCCTTGATCCCAGGATCTGCTCCATCGTGAACGCCTTGCGATACATGGCGTTGGGATTCTCCACGCTGTTGCGGTGGTTCTTCCAGGCCACTGTCGCGATCTGTTCCTCGGTCGTCCCGAATTCGTGCATGTGCCGCCGGGCGCGCATGGACCAGTAGGCGGGATTCATCGACATGCCCATCCTGACCTGCCAGTCGGCGTAAATCATCGAAGGGTCCATGAAGCCTCGCGGCATCTTTTCCACGCCGAGCACGAGCACCGTGTCGACCTCTCCGGAGCGAATCGCAAGCACGGCCTGGCGCAACGCGGCGCCGCCGCTGGCGCAGGCGGCCTCGATATCGACGATCGAGATATCCGTGCCGCCCAGGCGGCTCAGGATGCGCGCACCCGATGTCGCCGGGAGGTACATGCGCGAAAGGTAGGCGGCCTGAATGTCGGGCCATGTCAGGCCCGCTTCCAGGAGCGCCTGTCGCGCAGCGGCAGCGCCCAGATCCTCAGGGGACTTGTCGAACCGCCCGAACGGATGAATGCCTGTACCGACTATTACAATTTCAGAACTCGACACGACTCGACCTCAGGAAGAAAATGTTGCAAAACGGAACGCGCGGTATTGCTGTCCGTCCGGGGAGTGCAGTATCCATGGCTTCAACCGCAACCGGGCCCCGATTTCAAACGAGTCCACGTCTCCGTCCAGCGGCGCCACGATGCGAATGCCGTCCGCCAACTCGACCAGGCCGAGCGCAAATGGCTCGAAGGGCTCCGGCCCAAGGTAGCCGACCGGTGGCTTGTGCCGGATGATCGTGTAGGTCCACAACTCGCCTTCCGACGCGAGTTCGATTCCTGAAATCCTGTCGCTGCCGCAATTCAGGCACACTTCGTTCGTGCCCATCGACACCTCGCCGCAGCTTACACATCGGCTCCCCAGCAACCGGATGTCGGCCGGATCGCCTGCAGTGCCCGACACCAGGCCCTCCCTGACAGGGCGTATGGCGTCAATCGATGTTGCATCAGCCTTGTTCATGCACCGTCTCCGTGCTCACGCGCGAACGCACCGGGTCAATCATCATCCTGCGATCCACGGTGCCACGCATCGACTTGCGATCCACGGTGCCATTTCACGACCTGAACAGCACGATGTCATTCATTGCCTCGCGGGCGTCCGCTGCCGCGTACCCCACGGCAGGATAATGGCGGCCAGCAGGAAAAGGGTGCCATAGTAGTACTGACCCGCGGCCAGGCTGCCAGTCCGGTCGGTTGCCCAGCCGACAAATGTCGGGCTCAGAAAGGCGAATGCGCTGCCCAGCGTGCTGACCAGCGCGATGCCCCCGGCGGCGGCCGTGCCGGAAAGGAAACCCGCGGGCATGCTCCAGAACGGGCCGGTCGCCCCGAATGCCCCGCAGCAGGCGATGACCAGCAGCGCCAGCGCAGCCCACGGCTGGTCGGCGAACGAAGGCATGAGAAACCACGCAATCGCGCATGCGAATGCGCAAGTGGCAACGTGCCAGCGACGCTCTCCGGTCTTGTCCGAGTGATGGGCGACCCACTGCTGTACGCCGAGGGCTACCAGGTACGGCACCCCGGCCAGAATGCCCAGCGTCACGTAATCTTCGATGCCCGCCCGATTAAGGATCGTCGGCAGCCAGAACGACAGGCCGCCGATACCCGACACCAGGGCGATGGCCATGGATGCCAGCACATAGATGCGATAGTCCAGAAACGCCTGCCCGAGACTGGATCTGACGACGGTTTTCTGCTCCCTCGATGCCGCGTCCCTGGCAAGATCCTCCCGGACGAGCGCTTTCTCCCGATCGGTCAGCCACTTTGCCTGTTCCGGAGTATCCGAAAGCCACACGAGGACAACTACACCCAGGATGACGGACGGCGCGCCTTCGACGAGAAACAGCCACTGCCAGCCGCGCAAGCCGCCCATACCGTCCATCCCTGCCATGATGACGCCGGACAGCGGGCCACCGATGAGGCCCGACAGGACGAGCGCCGACATGAACAGGGCGGTAAAACGCGCCCGGCGCGCTGCCGGCACCCAGAATGTGATGTACAGCAGCACGCCGGGGAAGAAGCCCGCCTCGGCCGCGCCGAGCAGGAACCGCAGCACATTGAACTGCGTCGCGGTCTGGATGAACGCGAAGCTGGCGGAGATAATCCCCCACAGGATCATGATGCGGGCGAACGTCAGGCGCGCACCGACTCTCTTGAGCAGCAGGTTGCTCGGCACTTCGAACGCGCTGTAACCGATATAGAAGAGCCCCGCCCCCAGGCCATAGACCAGTTCGCTGAAACCCAGGTCCCCAAGCATCTGGACGCGGGCGAACCCGATGTTGGAGCGGTCCAGGTACGCCGCGATGTACCCGATGATGAGCAATGGAACGATCCGCCGGGTGATCTTCCGGTAGACGGCGTCGAGTTCTGCCTGGCGGGTCGTGCTCAATTGGTGCCGTCCTGCCGTTTCAGAAAGCCGATCAGGGCCTGGTTGAACGCCTCGGGCTGCTCCCAGTAGCCGGAGTGACCGGACTCGCTGAGCATGACAACCTCGACATTCGACAGTCTCGCGGCCAGTTCCCGCAGCATGGCCGGCGGCATGTAGATGTCGGCGTCCGCACCGATGAGCAGCACGGGCAGGTCGATGGCTTCGTACTCGTCCCACTGCAGCGCGTTCTTTGCCGGAGGCCGGACAATCGTGTGCGCGGACCTGTGCTCCAGATCGATCCACGCCCTTGTGCCTTCGGGATTCGCCGCCCTGTACGACGGGCCCAGTTCCTTGATCCAGTGCGGCAACGCCACGATTTCCGGCGTCCGAATCGTTTCAAACACTTGGGCGTACTGCGCATCCTGCGCGCCGCCCGTACTCGTCGCTATGGTGATGCTGAGCAACCTGTCGGGGTAGGAAATCGCGTAGTCCGGCACGATGAACCCGCCTGCCGCGCTGCCGACCAGGTGAAACGCGTCAAGCTGCAGGTGGTTGACAAGCGCGTGCAGGTCGTCGGCCGAGCTGCCCGGGTCGTCCTCCGGACCCGCGTCGGAGCCGTAGTGGCCCCGGCGCGAGTAAGCGATCACGCGATAGCCGGCCCTGACAAGTTCCGGCTGCTGGTAGCCCCAGATCAGGGCGCTTCCCGTGTAAGGGTGCAGCAGGACCACCGGTACGCCGTCGCCGCCGGTATCCCGGTACCAGAGCCTGACGCCATCGACATCGACAGTGCCTTCCGTGACCGGCGCCTGGGGAGGCACCGGCTGCCATTCGGTCTGGGCCGGCAACAGCCTGATGCCGATGTCACGTTGCCCGAACACTGCAACACCGGGCTCGGTAGCCGATGCCGCGGAAATCGCCAACGCGGACCGTTCGGCGCCGGCCTCGTTGATATCGGTTACGGACTGATCGCCGCCCAGTTCACCCTGACCGGCGCCGGATGCAGCGTGCCGGTCAAGAAAATCGATCAGCAGTCTGTTGAATGCCTCGGGCTGTTCCCAATACGGCGCGTGGCCCGCCTCGCGGAAGATGGCAACCTCGGGGTTCCGCCAGTAGCTTGCGTAGGCGCGCAAACGCGATGGCGGCATGTACAGGTCCGAATCGCCGGTAAAGAGCAGCGTCGGCGACTCGATGCCTGCGATCGACTCGGGTGTGACCTCGTTCTTCGACCGGATGGGGACAACCCGGACTCTCGAAATTTCGGCCAGTTCACGCCACTCCGAGGCCCCTTGCGGGTTTCCCGCCCGGTAGGCCGGGCTAAGCTCCTTGAGCCATGTGGGTAGCGCTCTGAACTCATCCGGCAGCAATGTTTCATCCGATGCCGAATAGGCCGGATCGCCCGGCTTGCCGATGGTGTTGCCGATCGTCAGCGTGAGCAGCCGATCGGGGTATGACACTGCAAAATCCGGCACGATATCCGCGCCGGCGGCAATGCCGACGAGATGCAACCGCCCGACCTCCAGGTGCTCGAGCACGCGAACCAGGTCATCAACCCCCGTGCCGGGACTCTCCGCGTCACCGGCGTCGGAGCCATAATGTCCCCGCCGCGAATACGCGATCACGCGGTAGCCGGCCTCCACCAATACCGGCTGCTGATATTTCCAGAACAGCGCGCTGCCGGAATTCGGGTGCACGAAGACCACCGGTTCGCCGCTACCGCCCGTGTCCCGGTACCACAGTCGCGCGCCGCCGACATCGACCCGTCCCTCGACCACCGGAGCCTGTTCGGGCGGAGCGCCCCAGGAGTATTGCGGTGGCAGCATATTGACTTCGCTGATCTGTGCCCGGCCGCTGCAAGGCGCCACTACCAGAGCAAACAGAGACGCCATGACGCAAGCGGCCGCTTCAAGGCGCATGTTGTTCAAGGGATGCGTCGCAGCCGGGATCTTCAAGCCGAATTCTCCGCAAGAAAAAAAACCTGCAGGACTCACGAAGGGCCCCGCAGGCTTTCTTGCTACTCAGATGCTACAGAGATCGCAGGCCAACTCCGCTAGAATTTCTTCTGCAGCGACAACGACCAGATGCGGCCGAAAATGTTGTGGTTGTTGTAGTCAACCGCGCGATCGCCGTTCAGCACGATGGGCGGATCACGGTCGCCCAGGTTGTCGACCGACAAGCCAATGCGCAACCCGTCCGTAAAATTGTCACCTTCGCCAAGCGGAACTTCGTACACGACATTGGCTCCGAGCGTGGTCCACGACGGTACACCACTGGATTCCAGGGCAACGCCATTGACGGTGATGGGCAGATCATTGGTGTAGCTACCGACCACGGTGGCATCGACGCTGGCATACCAACTTCCGGTTCTGAAGATCACGCGCCCGGTCATTCGCGTGCTGTTCTGAAAACCGATCCGGTCCAGTTGCTCGACCAATTCGCCACCCGGCACCAGAGCGCGTTCCAGACCGAGCACCTTCGCGCCGTTGAACCGCACGCCCCACTCACCGATCGGGGTGGACCAGTCATAGTTCACCTGAAGGTCAAGTCCACTCTGTACGACCGCACTCGTGTTCCGCAGGCCACTCAGAATAATGGCTTCCAGCCCGCAGTCGCCGGCCGACGAGCCTCGAAGGTCGGCTGGAACATCGACAAAGTCCTGATACGCAGGATTGTATGTGGAAAAGTCGCCGGCCACGCACGTGTCGGGCTGCGGCGCAATCCGGATGAAGGGATCGTAAAGCGCACGATTTTGAGAGTTCGCGAGCACCGAAGTTTCGTTTGGAAGTCTTTCGATGCGATTGCTGTAGTCGACACTGTAGTAGGTCGCCGACAGTCGCAGCCCATCGATCGCTTCGGGCGTAAAGTCAAGGCCGACCGTCCACATGTCCGCTGTTTCCGGTTGCAGGCCCAAAGTGTTCCCAATCTTGTATAACACGTAGGTTGTGCCGCGAGCGGCATTGCCCACCGGAACGTCGTGAGAGCCGTCGTTGCTGTAGTTTGAACGTCTGAACTGCTGCAACACGCCGGGGTCGCGCTCGACAAGCGTGGGCGCCCGAAAGGCTTCCGCCACGGTAGCACGCAGCGTCAGGCTTTCGGTCGGCTCAAAGCTGACGCCAAGACGCGGATTGGTCGTGGAACCGAAATCGCTGTAGTCGTCATTGCGCACCGCCAGGTTGAGCGTGACGGTATCGGCGACCGGCAGGTAGGCTTCGACAAAGGCCGCCGTCACGTCTCGATCGGAGGTGGTGTCGCGGACAACGCCATACGCCGGCGGATTGCTGGTGCTTCGTCCATTGGTCCCGTGATTGAGGAACCTGTGCTCGGTGCCTTCATACTCCGCCCCGAACGCAAGTCGAGCCTGGCCACCCGGCAGGTCGAAGATTCCGCCCTCGAACTTGACCGATCCGCGGTTCATTTCAAACCACGCTTGCTGATCGATCGAGCCGTAGTAAACCAGGTCGTACCACTCCGACTGCGGCCCCTGAACGAACGGGTTGAACAGGTCCGCATAGGTGGTGAATCCGGCGCTTGGCAAGCTGATGCTCTGGCGCTTCCCGCACCGCCCGCAGGTCTCGTTATCGCCCAGCGTGTAATTGAGTGAAAGCTGCCAGTTGTCGTTGAGGTCGTAGACCAGGTCGAGGTATGTATTCAACGCCCGCTCAGTGGGCCGCGTTGCAGCATCCACCGCGCCCGCGCCCTCGTTGTTCAGAAAATAGCTGTACGACATGTAGTAGCTGGATGCGTTGGTCAGCCCGTCGATCCAGTACGGGCTGGACCGCGTGACCCGTGATTGCGCGTAATGCGAAAATTCCACTATCTCGCTATCGCGCTCGCTGTAGACACCGGTCAATGTCAGTTGACCCCGGTCACCGGCAAAGTTCTGGCGCCCACGGAACGAAACCGCGAGGCGCTGACGCTCCGGCCAATAGTCCCGTTCGTCGCCCAGGTCGGAGACGGTTTGCTGGCCTTCAAGCGCCAATACTTCCGCGGCCGTCGGAACCCGGCCGTCGGTAGCCGGTACGCCATAGAATGTCCCGTTCGCAAAAATGTTAGGCAACTCTCCGGGGCGGACAAACTGGACCCCCCGGCTGGATCCGGAGCGATTGTCATTGCCGCCGTAGGCCCGCAGGTCTTCATTGAGGTAGCCCCGCTCGCTGCGCGTGAAGGTGCCGCGATCTTCATACAGGACGCCAAGCCATGCATTTCCGGTGTTCCAGCTCAGACCGCCCAGCACGTCGACCGCATTTGCCTGATACAGGCTGTTGGTGGTGCGCGCGTTGATCTCCACGCCCTCGAAATCGTCCCGTAGGACAAAGTTGACGACACCCGCGATGGCGTCCGAACCGTACACGGCCGATGCCGCATCCATGACGACTTCGACACGCTCGATCGCCGAAATGGGAAGCTGGTTCGGATCCGCAAACTGCGCAGTAATACCCTGCCCCACCAGGCGATGCCCGTCGAACAGGATCAGCGTCGCGTTGTCGCCGAGGCCGCGGAGATTCACGCCCTGCGCGTAGCCGACATTTCCGCCGCCCTGCCCGGTCGGCAGTTCCTCCTGCTGCATCAGGCCGGACCCCTGCGGCAGCTCGCGGATGAACGATGTCGTGTCAACGGACGTTGTGTTGAGCAGATCCTCCTGGCTCATGCTCAACGTCGCAGCACCCACCGGCGCAACGCCGCGAATCGCCGTACCGGTCGCGGTCGCGGTCACGACGACCTCTTCGATCTCGCTCGCCTCCGTGATCTCCTCCTCCTGCGCCGCCGCGTTCTGAGCCAGCGCAATTGCGGCCATGAACGCGAACCCGGCTGTCGTGGCGATCAGAGCTGGATCGGTGAATTTTCGGGTCTTCATTTCAGCTTTCCTCCCGCAGGCTCGTGTCATCGGTGCTTGATGACGATTCGAGCAGGGTCAATATTTCGGAACTATGCATACGATTGGTTTGTAATCGAGAGATGCCACCGAGAACCCATCGCCGAAATCCGTCATGCACCCGACAGGGGAAATCGGGGAATCGAACAAGAGCAACTTGCTTGATCGGGAATTGAAATCGGCTCCGAATGGAGCGATCTCCGGTAATTGGCTAGTACGTCTGCCTGCCTGCACCGTCAATCCCCATTGTCGACGTTGGCTATGGTTCGCCAGGTGGCCCGATGGACGACCAAACGTTGCAATCGAGTCTATACTTGGCTTGCAGTCGCACCGACCTTCCGGCGTTTATACAAAAATATGAAATAATCGGCGTTCCCGATTTCGATTTGAGCCCGCATCTTCAATGACCGGCACGATGCGATGTTCGACGGGCACACAGCAGGTGATCGCCGCTGAAGATATACCGCGGCAGGTAGCTATAGTTCTTGTAGTAGCCGTGGACGAACCGCCCCTTCGGTGCGCAGTGCAATGGATCGTCCGTGGCGTCCAGGTCCAGCCACATCATCTCCGGCGCCCGCCCTTGGCGAGCGGGTGTTCGGAGAAGACTGAAAGCGACGGTTCTCCTACGGCAAAGTAAACGAATCGCTCGCCAGCGTCACCGACGAACTGGCCGCCGACTCCTCGTAATACCCCACAAACCGGTTCGTCTCGAACGCATCGTAGTCCCTGAGGTTTTCCGCCCAGCGATAACCGATGGTCTGGAACAGCAGATCCCCCGCCCCCGCCCCCGCGCCGCTGGCCCCCGACACGTCGACCAGGTACTGAACGCGGTCCCCGCCCGCCGTGAAGTCGTCGTCGTCCGCCGCCGCGCCGTGCACCTCGATCTC
>MKWU01006220.1_pt1 | contig 12306 bp, 12 predicted proteins | sample 809101 | NCBI WGS metagenome assembly MKWU01 (sample SAMN05860141, study PRJNA318959) | sponge metagenome | host: Aplysina aerophoba | place: Slovenia: Piran, Adriatic Sea, Gulf of Piran | collected 2013-05-07
CTGTGCTGGGCCGTATAATCACTAGTGTGAGGTATGAGACAGCCCGGGGGTGTGATAACTCACTATGTGACTCTGCAGTGGGTGCCGTCAGTCCCGCCGATGTGAAGACTGCGCGACTCCTGACGAGACTGGTGGGTGAAGTTGGGCCAGGGCTAGCGCGAGGTAGCGAGTCAGTTGTTCCATGGGCACCTGCGTGGGGTCGGCCAAATGGGATGGCTGTGCAGCTGTAGCGAGCGCAGCTGCTGAGCGACTAGCTTGGTCAGAAGTCTCTTCTATCATGGACGTAGGAGGTGGTGATTCCATGGCGGAGAAAGAATGAGAAGGGTAGTTATTTGCCAAAACTTCTTTTGGTGCTTGAATGCTCCTGCAGCTGTCTCACTTTAAATGTGCTGACCTTGTAATGCCTTATTTTTTCCATGTATAATTGGTGGTTTTGCTTCTGAACAAAGACCCTTGTGCCTGTCCCTTGTGTGCTCCACGCCGGCCTGCGTGCATGTCTAACCTGTCTCATCGCATATTGCTTTACTAAGCAGTTTCAGTTAGCACCCCTTTTGCTGCCATTACTAAAGCATTCCTTATGTTAGGTACTGCTTACTGCCATTTTCCTTATGAATCTGTGCGGAGATTATATATACAGCTAGCTACACCCACGTGGAATAGTATGGAATAACCGCCATTGTCCTTTGGGATGTCCACGTATGCCAGCAACGGAAAAACTCAGACGCCTGCAGAAAAACTTAACTCTTCCATGTCCCAAACCGTAGTGTGCTCTGACATCAAATACGTAATGCCCCACACATCTTACATGCTACTGTGGTGCGAATGTGCCTGATCAAAGTCTACTTCCATCTCCCAACCTCGTCAGCAATATGTGTGGCTAGAAATGATATGAAACCATATAAGAAATGCTGTTCACTTCCCATCATAACCAGGTCCTATAATTTTGGCATTAACTTAAAAAGATTATTGTCACCTTTTGCATTTCTACTTCTTAGTGAAATCTGTTTACCCTGTCTTACTGAATTTGTGCAGTGCAACATTAAAGTTGCCACGGTGAAATTATATATTCCCAAATTCCCTACAATATGGTATGGATTCTTCTGCAACAAGTGATGTTTATGTAATCTCACTGTCCCTTCCATGGGGAAGGGACTGGCTCACAAGACTATGCAGGTCTGTGAGCTACGAAATGGTAGGACATTAAGCCAAGGTAACCATCTGTTTGTGTGATAATCCCCGCAGTTGACAAGATCAAGATATCTGGCTCCCAGACTTTGGAACTGCGATGGCATCCCCGGTCTCAGTACCATTTTCTAATCCTGTCATTGAGGATGTGAAAGTAATCAGTTGACATACTCTGTGTGAAAGTGATACATGAATGACACTTGCTCAGTTTACCATCCTCAAGTCCTTGAACAACATTAGTGGATAGGGACCCAGCATTCAGCTTACAACTAGGCATACGCATAGCGCATAAGACATGTCTCACGTGCAAATGAGTTATGCAGAAAAGAATGGTAGCTCTGCAGCCACGCAGACCGCTCTTCAGTGGTTTCCTCCGCTCTGCGGCGTTGCTTCTGCAGGTGGTCCGCAGCCAGACAATCTGCTTTCGCCACAGCAGGCGCGCTCCCTCCCCCACTATACTGTGCACTGGTGCAATGCACAGTGGCCAGCTGTTCAGCATCCGTATTGTCTGCAGATTCACACTCAGAGCTATCTGTACAAATGCTGGATAACACTCTGCCAGTGCACAAAATAGCCGTCTAAGGACAATCTACTATCACCATTGTTAGCAAGAAAATGGGACAATAGACAAAGTGACGGCGAGACAATAGGTAAGGCGGCAGTAAGGCAAGATTGTCTCAGTGCCGCTTTACGCCTGTACTAGGTGCAGCCATCAAGCTTGCATAACTGTAGTACCTGCCACTCAGGACAATATCGAACTGTAGTACCTGCTTGCACAAGGTGCGGACATAATACTTATATGTACATAGCAAAATCCCAATGGGACACTGTAGCTGACAATGGACAGTTGTCTGGTACTGCTGATGAGAAAGAATCATCAGTGAATCACAGCAATTAATATAATCCGAGGAGTAATTGACCTCGACCATGCTATCACTGTCCCTATGGGGACAGTGATAGCATAGGGACCTTTAAAATGGCAAAAGGGCAGGAAAGAAAGGTGGAGCTGACGGGAGTCAAACCCAGGCCCTTTGTCTTACCATGCCAGTGCTCTGCCACTGAGATACAGCTCCCACTAGCAACCACCCCTCAAATCTGCCCTTCTGCAGCTTGCTCAATACTTTAAATGTTGATTGAGGGGTATATAGCTGACCATTAGATGAGTCAACTAGGTAGGGAAGTGCCCCTACAAAAATCATGAACATGCATTTAAAGAGGCATGCAAAGATGTAGCATTCCATCTGCATGGAAAAGAGAGTGTGCCATGACTAAAGTAAACACATTATACACCTACAATATCTTGTGACTTCATGGTTTGGATATGCTATGGCATGCGTTTCGAAAGAGTGCAATTTGGATAACTCTGGAGAAACATGATTATCACTATGCTAGTTTTGAGCTCATGTACAATCTACAACAGGTTGTGTTAGTTATGGTCAAACTGTACAGTGATTGCCTGTTTGTACAGCTAAAACTTGTTTAAACTGGACATCCTGTGTAGATTATTTAAGCAAGCTCTGTAAGATGTTGTGCAGTGTTCTGTCATGAAAGAATAGTGGAGGTGAACCATTGGATGAAATTGTGACAATAATTCATGTTCATCTGTTATCACTATGTAACAGTGTACAGGCATAATATTTAGCTTGCTCACCCATCAACAAAGGTACAGTTAATCCTTGCTACTCCTTCACTCCAAAGTAAAGTGTACACTTCCGCTGAGGTACCAACCTCCCTGAATGGAAAAGATGAGTTCAAACAGAAGCATGTATCCTTGGTAACATCATAGACATTAACTACAATGCAAATTTCACAACAACATGCATGTACATCATACAGTAATGTTCATTTTTATATCAACAAATAGCAAACACTCATCCATATTTAATAAATCATCCCTTTTGCTTCCATTCTCTTGCAACAGTGGAATTTCAGATTGATATATTAGGGTAAAGAAAACAAAGTGCAACAGGTGCTAGTATCTGTGCCAGTGGTTGGACAAAGCAACACAAACAGCGCAAGTTGCAACTGGTGACAACCACCATGTGTGAAAGTGGGATATTGTGCCAGTTGCAACTTGCTCTGGTGCTGATCATTCAGCAAATGGCACAAATACACTCCACTTGCTTGTCACCAGTTGAAACTTGTACTGGTGACAAGCTGATGTCTTTCTATCCAATGTCTAGAGTAGATACTCCATTTGCACATGAGTAACTTGCACTGTGTGGTGGTGACCTGCGGCGGTGGTATATGTAATAAATAAACTATTGTCAAATGTCATGCAGTGTATTCCGCTTATATACAACCCATGCTCTTATTCTCTTCAAGTGTATTCACTGCTCTTTCAACTTGTTACATTGTGATTGCGCTATTTAGAATCCTTTGTGTTAAGAAGTTGTGTTGCTGTCCTAGCTGTCCTAGACTTAGTCCTATATCAGGAGGGCTAAACAAGGTCTGGAAGTAGTCTGTCCATACTTGCATGTACTCATCCTTACTAGTAGATACCATATGTGTACAAATTTTCACGGTACGTATATTTCGCAGATGCCCCTTACCTAAGAATTTCGCAATTTTAATTCCACGAAGCCCTTGTTTGCTTGAAGATTTTGCAAATGGCTTCCTTTGTGCCAAGATATCAACACATTGGGTAGCTCAGACATCGCTGTACACGTTGGTTCATTATTCCGGTGCTTTGAGAATCAGTGCTGACGGTTTACGCAAGTCTTCATTGCATCTATGCAGTTGCGTTCGCGAGTATCACGTCTACAAGGATGTCTGGGCTGCGTCTGCAGGAGCAGGTCTTCAGTGTGACCGGGAAGCCAGAAACAGTAATGATCCTTATGCGGTGGCAGTCCAGAATAACGGCCTGACTGTGGGACACATTCCACGTACCATATCCTGCCTTTGCTCCATCTTCGTGTGGCGAGGTGGCTCTATTGTTGGTACGATTACTGGAAAGAGAAAGCACTCCTGTGATTTGCCACAGGGAGGTGTGGAATTGCCCTTGTACTTACACCTTCAGTGGTCGGCGTGCTCTTGGACGACTTTCAGTTCCTCTCTTACTGCCTGATTAAAGTCTTAAAGTAATCCTTGATTGTCTTCTTAGCCATTTCGAACACATTTCCTTACTTCACACCTCCGTTTTCTGTATGTGCATATAGTAAGAAATTTCACGTTTCTATTTTTGCGAATGTCCGTAAATTCGTGAAATTCGTGAAAATAACGCACCGCGAAAATTTGTATGCATAAAGTAGTAAGCCATTGGGCTTCAGTATTTCATTCAGTAAATTCTGCTTGTCCACTCTAATACTGGCTATAGAGATGTTCTCAAAGGTTTCCCAGAACCTTTTTATATTAGTGTGTTTCAGCTGTATTAGATTTTCTTGCTTTTGCTTTAGGTATTTTCATTTTTCACTTCGTAGACTGAAGGTCCTCTACGTTGTTTATAGATCTGTCATAGCATCTCCTTTTCTGGCGGGTGTTGTGATTTCTGGGCTTGTCTAAGGTCTTTCCTAAAGATATCTATATCTTTATTCCACCACAGCTTTCTAGACAATCAGTAGTGGGGGTTACGGTTGTTGAACTCCCATTTCAATTACAGAATAGAATTTAGTGCAACTGCGTTCCAGAGTGACAGTTGCAATCTGTGAATCAGTGCTGTCGCAGAATGTAAGATTTCGAAGCTTATCAGTCAGTGTATCTAGTACCAAATAATTAATAACTTCGTTGGATGAGTTGGGATTAGGACTGCCAGGTTTAGCATCGAAATGCTCCATGCACCCTACTCTCTGTCATAGTTTTAAATTGTAAATTGTAATTAGCTGTTCCTTAATGACTATTTCCAGCTGATCAGCAAATTTTTGGGCATTGATGAGTCTGTAGGTATAGAAAAGTGATATAGGAGATCTGGAATTGGTCTCACTTGAAAATCATTACGCTCCTCAAAATAGTCAGATTGTACAATAACATAATCCACAACAGGTTTTCCTATAGTGGAATGTACTGTGAGGTTGTCCTTCTCATCAAATCTCCCATTAAGGGTTATCATACCACAATGTCGAAGAAAGTCTACTAATTGTTTTCCATGGGAGTTAACTAGGCATATGCTTACAGTGCCGTGGGGGTGAGCCTGAGCAAGCCAAAGGTGTAGATGGCAGGCAGCTATTTGCAGTGGACTGTATAGCGTACATTGTAGATACTGAAATGAACTGAGTGCTTGCTTGTATGAACGATATCAGGTATGGGCTAAGGCTGATGAATCACATGTATCTGTTTAGCTTTGATGAATATGCCATGAAAATAATGTTGGTTAGCTAGGAGCCTTGTCCTCTTTGTATTATTACCTGACTCTGTAGACTACTTCGCTTAGGCTCCTATGAAATTCTTGAGTGTGCAGGAAGATTACTTGCCATTATTCCTTGTTTCGATACCTGTATCCTTGCCTGTGGGAGAGGTTGGAGTGTCTGCTTTGCTTTGTGAGATTACCTGCTTGTTTGAAGCTGTCCGTGGCGAGTTATTGAGTTGCACGCAATGGCAGCTATTCCAGCCAGTTTGCACCCAGCATAAACTGGCCCAGTGGCCTAAATGGATGTACGATATATATATACAGAAGAGGTCATCGTTCAACTCATCTGTGTGGGGCTCGCTCAGGCTCGCCCCAACTACCAAGTCTAAAACTTGCCTACATCATTTATTGGAAGTGGTCCACCAGGTTCCTTGCAAGGACTGCCCCAAGGTATACATTGGGGAGACCAAGAGAACACTAAAGATCAGAATAAGTGAACACAAGCAAGCAGTAAAGAGGGGAGATGAGAAGAACGGGATAGCCGTGCATGCCCACACCACCAACCACAGCATCGACTGGGAAGGAGCACGGGTTCATGGGACAGCGCATGGATTCTGGAAGAGGAGAACAATGGAAGCAATCCAGATCCGTACTGAACCTCACAACATGAACCTCGATTGTGGACTTCACCTGTCACCTGCATGGTACCCCATCATTAACGGTAGCACCAGACCACCACCCCCACCCACCTAATTTCCATACATGCCCCTCAATTTACTTCATTAGAATATCCACTCCATCATTTTTAGCATTTATTTTATTTTATTTTATTTTATTTTATTTTATTACTTTTAACCACCAAACCCATCAACACCTGTCATGACATCACCCAACGCTGTACTTATAAAGTGTCACTCTGTAGTACGCAATAGTTACTACAGGGCTTCTAGGGCGTAACGTGTTTATTGTGCGAGACCCGAGGGCGCGAAGCGCCCAAGGGCGAGTACAATAAACACGTTACGCAATATGGAAGCCCTGTAGTAACTATTTTATCGCAAGAATAGTCGCCCCAAAAGCGCAGTCGGATTTGAATTGTTGCGTCCTGTTCCGAGCGAAGAATAGTTGAACGTCCTCCGCTTTACACAGGCAAAGAGAACAGCAAGCGCTTCGACTTCGTGCTCGATGACGACGAATTTAAGGAACACACCCGCGGATTTGTACCAGCTACTACTGCTGCCGACACTCAGAAGTGCATAAAGTTCTATTGGGATTGCCTGTTGGAATCATCTGCGCAGAATATAGAAGTCCTGTAGTAACTATTTTATCGAAAGAATAGTTGCTCCAAAAGCGCGGTCGGATTGGAATTGTTGCGTCCTGTTCCGAGCGAAGAGTGGTTTTACACGGGCGAAGAGAACAGCAAGCGCTTCAACTTCGTGATCGCTGACGACGACTTTCAGGAACACACCCGCAGATTTTTACCGGCTACCACTGCCGCCGACACTCAGAAGTGCATATAGTAGTTCTATTGGGTTTTCCTGTTGGAATCATCTCCGTAGGTGTTGGGTGACCTTTGGAAGGTGTTCTTTGCATAGCTAATTGATATAGCCATATATGGAGGTGTTAGGGGCGCTTGTCACGTTACCTGCCCTAACCGCAGGGTTGGTACACGATTTACCACCCGGGTGGTGCCTTTGATCTATGACGTCATCATGCGATAATTCAGTGTAACAGCTGAAGAAGGCCCTCGAGGCCGAAACATTCTGTTATTGACTTTCTATGCCACGTGAATTGCTCACGAATTCACCCATTTCAAGTTCTACGATGTGGCAATGAGCCTCTACAATATAATATACACTGGGATAGTTATAGTAATTATTACATAGGAAAGTCTTACATGGGCAAATCGCATCTAGTTCAGTAGTTAGTATGATTCTTTCCCTTAGTTTGCAGTGATGATTGTGTTCCATAGCCCACAACTTATTTGGGAAGCGGGAAGGGAAGTGCAGGAGGCCTATGAGTAGCCTCTTCAGATGGGCAATTTTGCATTTCTGGGCCAGAATCCGTATATGTAGATCTCAATCATGTAGGTGGAAGGGCAGCTGTCTCAGTGATGGTGGGGCAAGTGGATGGCCCTTTACAGAATGCACAAGATGTAGTAATGGTGGTGGTGGTAGATAGAGGTTGAGGGTGGAATGTGTTGCTATTGTTTCCAACATTTTGTCTTTAACTGTAGCTTCACAGCTTCACTGGTCAGGCTAACAGGGATCGTCCTGATATACCATGTAAATCTCGTGCCACCTCTCACTTGGATTGGCCCTGAGGCTGCGTGATCACGTGCTCCTAGATCCTGGTGTACTGCTTCTGTGCAGTTGTTGGAGCTCAGCTTGTTTTGCAGTGGTTTTCAGTTACTACTGGATGTGAAGAGATGTTCTCAGTGCATTCTGTAGGTAAAATCTCTGGGTTTAGCGACAGTGCTGTCGCTTTCCAGTGAGCTTAGTCTCCTTCTTGGCTTCTAGTGAATAAACCCTCTCTCCTATTAGCCTTGCTGTCATTCATAGGTGTTTTAGAGTGCAAGATACAGCCGTACACGTGTCATATCTCCATGGGTCTGACAATGTTTTCTTATTAATCACTTCCACCTGTGTTGGGCAAGATGCAGGAAGTGGAATTGCCTGATGTTTCAACTCAATCTAAGGTCTTCATCAGTGGTCCTATATATATATATCAACTTGCACTGTATATATACGACTGCAGCGTAGGGGTTATTGCTAGAACTTTGCCAATACCGTAATCGACCATAACTTCAAAAATTAACATGATAGTACGAAAGCACTTAGTGTGAATCTTCCAAACGCTTGCCAGCAGCAGAAAAAGCATTTGATGCAGCCAACGTTGAATAAATTCTTATCTTAGAACTCCGAACACACTGACATCCTAAGATTTTCTCAGGCTTTTCTTCCGACAGCATGCTGGACTGTTGCCCTATGGTATGTTGCAATATTGCATAATGTGGCATTTATATATGTCTTATACCTTATGGATGACCGCCAACAATGTGGACACCTATATAATCAGGACACTTTTCCCATTCCGAAGGGTGTCTGCATTTGGGGGTTCCAAGTATAGAGCACTGTACGAGCTGGCGCAAAATTGTAAACTGTAGGTGAAGGTGTCACATCCAAATAATGGAATGGTGTCGTACATACATTAAGACTTCAAAGTCAAGTAACTGGGCCTACTCTAGCTCATGCAGAGAGTATGGGAACCATCAATCTTAGCTCATGAAAAATGTGAATACTTGGCTTTGATCAGTGTATGAGTCAGGTTTTTCGAGCATGTGCCATTAACATATGTGCATGTGCATGTGGGGCATGGCAAAATAAATAATTACTGTTTTCACTGGCTACAAATGTGACTGCACATTGTCTGTAATGTGGTATTTGTTGCACAAATCCACACCTGTAGTGCAGGAAAGTGTTCCTGCCTGTATCAAAACAAGTGTGAAGCTTCACACTTACTATTTTGTCATTATACGAGGCTGAGTAACTGCGTAACTGACGTTTCTTCGGGATTCATGAGAATGTTATGTGACACTAGCCGTTCAGCCCCACTAAATCTAGTTATTTCAGTAAATCATCGTGCAAATAGTGAGCTTGCTAGATGCAGAAGCAAAAGGGGATGTTATCCATAGCCTATAATTCACTCTAACTTTTCCATGAGGGATTCAGTGCCAAGGTGGTGTGAGAATTTAATTTTTTCCTTTAATATACAATACTGTTATATGAAGACAAGTACAATACACTAATTGTGTAATGAAAATTCCACATAACATTCTTGTATGGAAAGATACACTTACCTTTGCGTTTCAGCATAGATACTATGGTTTCAGCCTGTGCTGGTCAACTCCTAAAATTGGCGGAATGGCAAAGATGGGTCTGGGCACAAAGAACTAGCTGGCCAATATCTTGGCTGTGACGAGAGTCCATCACCTTTTTGGTGACCTGGCAAGTTAGTTGCTCCCCAATAGAAGGGAAATCGCTAGAAGGCTCTGCAGCAGACATATGTGGCTGAGGTTCATGACAACATCATTCTCGTGGCGAAATCCAAATTTCACTGGGCCAGAGTAATGCAGAGGCACTCCTAGACCACCGAGACAGCCTACCATGATGCTTACCGTGGAAGTGGAGGACGGAGTGCTCCCATTCCTGGACACACTTCTCCAGACACGGTCTAAAGGAAGCCCACCCACATGGACCGGTACTTGGACTTCCGGTCCCACCATCCCTCCACGGCAAGAGGGGTCTTTCAGGTGCCTGTATAAAAGGGCCTGGGGTGTCACTGGCACCTGCAGAAGGTAAAACTCCACCTGTCTGTTGTCCTCAGGCAGAATGGCTACCCAGTCATCCTCTCTTCTAGCCAGCCACCCTGCCCATAGGGGTCACCGCTTGAGGGACAGGCCACCCATGGTGATGATACTATGCACAGCAGGGGTTAGCGAAGACACCACGTGACATGCAAGTAATCTCCGGATATGGATGGTCACTCCGCTCAGTGCTGTCCAAAGTGAAGGACCTCTTGTCAATGGAGATGTAGTCCAAGGTGATGTACAGGATCTCTTCAGCTGTGGCAAGACCTACATTGGTGAGACCCAGAGTAGACATGAGACCAGACTGAAGGACCACTGGGATGCCTGCCAGAGGAGGATGTTGGAAAGGTCAGCAGTAGCAGAACATGCTTGGAATTATCACCAGTCAATCAGATGGGAAGAGCCACAGTGGTAGACAAGGGCGAACAACCTGGAGAACTGCCACTCAAGGAAAATCTCCACATCCACGTAACGAACACCTCAACACCAAGTTCTTCAGCCCGTTTCTAGCTGGTATAGGAGAACTGTTCACCGTTTGTCACAAACACTTGTGCAAATAATCAATTGGGGATTTTTATCCGTGGTAGTGTCTCAATACAGAGAAAGATCATCAATTAATCGCCAGATTTTGCCATGATTATGGCAAAGTTCTAATTGATAGCATCCATCTGACCAAGGCACATACTTCAACTTCATAATGTTTACTCAGAAATTTCACCAATACACTGACTTCCACTTAATCATCCCTATTCCACCAACTACTATAAACATGATACTTGCGCCGGGATGCTGTCGACAGGGGTGCTGTTGTCGGAGCTCTTTTGCCGGGACACACGTTGAACCACCATAGAAGAGAGTGGGCTTTTCTGCTAGTTTCTCAATAAAGGAAGCTAGCTGGCTTCAGTTCAAGTTAAGCACAACAAGAGAGGTACAGGATTATAGGCCCCCTTTAGTACAGAGCATTCCACCATGATTAATCATCCAGAGGGCCACTTTGCCATTGCTATGGCTGCATCAGTGGACTCGCTCACACACAATGTTGGTAGAGAATACTGTCAGTCAACCTGTGCACAATTTGCAGGAAGATTGGGAAGCAATACAAGGAAACCCTAGCACACGTACTAAGCCACTTCCAAGCCGCCGTACAACATGACCGTCTTCTGGCAATCCATATCAAATATCTTCAGCAACACCTCCCTCCCACCTGTAACCAAGGTTGTAGTTGACGTGCCTGGGTAGTCATACACCCTCCCCCCGACCTGAGGCCTGAACTAGTAGTCAACTCCCCTGGCCTGCTGCACCTTCTGGAGCTCACTCTTTGCTGAGAAACCAACTCCCCAAGTACAAATCTCAGGAAGCAGAGCAAATACCTGCACCAGCTGGAACAGGCTCACAGCAGGGCAGACCCGACCACCCTGTCCACAATCCAGATTGGATGCAGCAGTTTTGACAACAGCAAGAGGCTCCAGCACTTCCTTGCCATGATATTGAATAGCACAAATATCCACAAGACACTCACTAGTGAATTACTACGACAGTGATTGATGAGACACAGACTAATTGGGCCCTTCATAACCAGCAACTACCACTGCATTATGCATGTATCCCTATTACTGCTGTCTGACATTATATTTGTTTTAAATATGCCTATGCCAATCTGTGTATGCTCAGAAGTCTGTGCATGAGTCTGAAACAGTCGCTATACTGTACCATGCATCCCGCATCATATTGGCATTCAATCTATATCAGAAGACTCTAGTTCCTTATCTTCGTAATGTTCTTAACAAGGACATGTCTTGCCCGTTGTATACAGCTATGGAGAGTGCAGATATAGCTACTTGTGTATGTGGGTGGGAGTGGCCAGCCCCTACTTCTTCTCCTCCACATTAGTCTTGGGGATTTGTGTTGTTGCAAGAGTATATGTGCATTACAGAGGCAATTGCAATTGCAAACTTCATGTAACCATAAGAATAATTAAATATTTTGGAGACATGAGAGCTATCAGTAATTTTATTATTCAAACAGACGTAATTTTAAATGATTTTTATGAGGTAGCATAATGGAATGCTATAATTACTGTATCAATTCACATATTAGATATCCTGCATCACTGATGTGTGCTTGGATGCGAGGGCGCTGGCTCATTTATTGCACGAGGGCCACAAAGTACCTGAGAGCTATAAATGAGCATCTGAGCGTACATGTTGTAACTGGTTTGTTGCAAGTTTAAAGATCTAATAACAGAGCTGTTTCCCACACTATCACACGAAATAGTCTACCACTGCCACTGATACTATTGGAGGGGATGCTGCTAGTGAGGGAGGCTGGTGAGGTGCATACTGTACCAAATGGTTTAGGGCATGGAAGTGAGTTTGATGAAGGGATCTTTCAGGGAGGTTGGGAGCGAGCACGCCTGACCCACCAGCAGAAGAGAAGAATTCCTCTGCAGTTTGCTAAGGACCATCTCGTGAAC
>MKWU01006221.1_pt1 | contig 12305 bp, 13 predicted proteins | sample 809101 | NCBI WGS metagenome assembly MKWU01 (sample SAMN05860141, study PRJNA318959) | sponge metagenome | host: Aplysina aerophoba | place: Slovenia: Piran, Adriatic Sea, Gulf of Piran | collected 2013-05-07
AGAATCGCCAGTAGGCTGACCACCCCTGGGAGGTGTCTGAGTACCTGGTGGGCTCCCCCGCCTTCAAAGCGGGTGGGACGGGCGATCCCCGTCCGGCGGGTTCGATTCCCGTCCACCTCCGCCAAGTAAGAGCCGATGACCGGGGCCTTTAGGAACACTCAACTGGGCTGGTACCACTGTTGTTGCCATTTGTGGTGTGCGGTGAAGGGGTTAAGGGGGTTTCCAGGGCAAAATCGACGCTCGAAAACACGCATTCCTATCGGGCGCATAATTGCTCGAATCCAAGCAAGCTGACCGTGCGAAACACAGGGCACGCGACCGCCTCCGTGAAACCTGGGAAGGTTCAGAGCGCCCCGGACCGGCTTTGGGATTCGAGTCTTGCGTCGAGGTCCCGGTTGATGCGCCGGGATCGCATGTGGCCCTCAACCAGCAGCAGGCCAACCACCCCCAACACAACCAGAACCGCTACCCACATCCCGCCTGCTCCCTACTCCGCATTCGCAATGCCACTCATTCCGCCTGCCTCCCGGATTCCCCATCACCACACCCCCAATCCCCGAAACCAGCCTCTCCGCGATCAGGGGAAAGCCCAGCGGGATGACGTTCGCGCCGGCTTCTTCGGCCCAGTCGTTGGCTGGCCGGTCCGGGCACCCTTAGGTAGCCAGCACGGTTTTGTCTTGGCGCGAGCCAACCTGCTGGCCTCGGTGAACACGAGGTGGCGCTCGACTCTTGCCAGTCTTTGGTCCAAGAGGTGTTGGAGGCCGGCGACCGAGACGCCCGCCGGTGTGGGCTGGTCAGAGCCGGCGGCGTGCTCGATGGCCCACAGCACCGCCTCAGCCAGCTCGCATCGGCCCGCGTACTCGAGCTCGTCGATCAGGAGCATCTCCGGGTCCAGGTACCGATCCCATGCCGGGTATTAGACCATGAAGAACCAATTATAGGGGTCTACCTGGGGTTATTCACGCGCCATAGATGCCCATGGCACCGGGAAAGTGGTGGCGGGGGACTAGTTGGGGCCGAACAGCGAACCGCCTCGCCGGAAAGGAAACGGCGGGGCGGGCGCTGGGGGGTGGGGGGGAGTGCTGGCGACCCCGGTATAATCAATCCGCGTCAATGCCATTCGTCGGATGGTTCGGGTGGTAGCAGGAATACGGCGGTTGATTATCAAAGGCGTATGACCGGAAAATCCATCCGTCTTGGCAAAGCACGTTGTTTAGGACGCGGCGCATCGTCGCCCCCCAGCACCCCCCCGGTCCATACAGAAACTGTGATTGTCCCTTAGCACTTGGAAGTCGCAATCGTAGGCCTCGCTGCCAAGCCGGACGACTTCGGCGTTGTGCTCGGGGCGGGCCGGGGCGCTGGGGTCCAGGGGATCGTTGGAGCATTCCCAATATTGGAATTCCTTCCAATAGCGCCCCCTGCCGTAACCGCAAGCCTCTTGGTATTCTGCCAGCTCGACCCGCTTCTCCCAGGTGTCCGCGCCGGGGTTGGTGACGAGGCCATGGAAGCACCTGCCTATGAGATAGCCGGTATCGCAGCCCAACACCTCGCTAAAGCCGCGGGAAATCTTGATCTGGTCCACGAGATTGATTCGGCCATTCGGGTACTCGCACTCCCGATAGCTGCGGCCAGTCCACCACCCACAATCATCCAAAAGCCCTGCAAGCCGCTCCCGCTCGGCCCAGGGTTCCGCTAGGGGCGGTACTGGTCCCAAACTGGCCGGGGTAGCGTTGTCGTCCGGGCATCCATCGGGAACCAGCTCGGTGTCAACGTCGAATTGGCATCGGTAGACGTTCAGCAGGGCCTCCTGGTCGGCGATCAGCCGATCCCTCACTTCGATGTCTTGCTGCGTCGGCGACGGGGGCGGCGGCCCGGGGTGGACTTGGACGGGATCGCCGCAGCCTCCGTTGACCGCCTTGGTATCGACTCCGAACAAACAGCGCTAGTCGTTCAGCAGGTTCTCCTGGGCGGCGATGAGCTGGTCTCTGGTCTCAACGTCGCCGACCGTCTGCGCCGACGCTCCACCCGCATGGGCGACCAGCCCGGCGACGAGCGCGAACGCGATTAGCAGTTTCCTCATGTCTCCCGTCTCCTTCGGGTAGGTGGTCAGTTCGGGCAGATATCGGGCATCCACACTGAGACGCCGCCGACGGAATCGGCCAGCCCGCCGACCGGCGGGCGTGGGAGACACACTACCGCCGGGGGGTCAGGTACAGGTGACCGCTCATGAAGTTCGTTGTCCGGCCCCGAATAGGCCTGTGAACAGGCGTTATCAAACCTCATGTCACCATATTTGTCACTGCATGGGGGGGGCCGAACTGGCTTGGGGCGCAACGGCCTCAGCCCGTTCGTTCCAGCCCCAGCAGACAACGCTGCCGCCAACCTTGATCCTGCGAGAGTGATAGCTGCCTGCTGCGATGGCGGTGAACTCGCCTGGTGGCGCGTCGTCACTCCAGTTGTGGCCGCAGCACTCGGCGATTTGGTCGGCTCTGATCCCGCGAGAGTGATAGCTGCCTGCTGCGATGGCGGTGAACTCGCCCTCGACTGTGGTGACATCGACAAGGCTCGATGGGCAGCCGAGAAGGGACTCTCCATCGTCGACGGCCAGGAGGCGATGTGCCGCATGAAGATGAAGGCTGCCTCAGACGCTGGTGACCACGACGGCGTCAACGCTGCTTTCCGAGAGGCCCAGCGAGCCGCCGAGTCCAACGGCTACGACGACGAAGTTCAGCCGGAGACACAGGAGCTATACGACGAGATGACGTCTAGCTTGCGCTCAGGTTCCCCAGCGTCAGAGGCCGAGAGTTAGATCGAGCGGAGTCGCGTACTCAGGGTGCCCCTCGTCGATCCCACGTAGATCTTCCTGTGGTCCTCGTTCTGTGGGTCAAGCCCCCGGGCCAACGCAGCCTGTGACTGGGCGTTGAGGGCAATGTCGACGGACTTCCACTCCTTTCCCTTTGCCTGGTGGAAGGTCAAACCGGGGACGTAGCTCATCTCAGTCCGAAGCCACTGCCTGAGCAGCCCGAGCCGGGCGAGGCGGCTGGGCTTCCGCGCCGCGGGTAGGGCGGGCTTGCGTTGTCCACCGACCTTGGTGGCGAGGCGAAGCTGTTCCATCACATCGTCGAGCGGAACACCAGGGTTTCGAAGCGCGGCAACAGGACCGGATAAGTCAAGCATGTCGGGTTCGCGCCTGAGGCATCGTGCTGCTTCGGGCAGGCCGAGTGCAGCGACCCCGAGCTTCGCATGCGTGACAACGTTCAGGAGAAGGGCGACTGCCGCATCGGCCTGGCAGTCGAGCTGGCCGAAGGACAGAGGAATCACGTCTGGTCCGGAAGCGGAGATGTGATTCCATTCAGCTGCAACTACGACTTCAGGCTGAGTCGTCGCTCCCTGGATTGTCACGGGTTCTTGAGCTCGGAGCGATCGAGCAAGCTCCTCCGTCTCCTCCGTCTTGAATCGGAAGGACTCCGAAACGGGGTACACGTCGAATGCGTAGTCCTTCAGGAGCTTGTGAACCATGTCTGGTCGAGCGCCGCGCCACTCGTAAAGCGCTTGCCATGGGTCTCCGACCAGGGTTACGGCCATTCCGGACTCGATGCACCTCCGAGCGAGAAGGGCGTCAAGACCATTGAGGTCGAAAACCTCGTCGACGATGAGATGGTGGTACGTCCGTGCGAGGTAGGCGTCGATCGCTCGTCGAAGCTCTGGCTTCCCAAGGGCCAAGCCGACGATCTGCCGGATCTCGTCGTGAGTGCAGACGCCGTCTTTCAGGTTTTGTACCCAGTCATCTCGGTTGTTGTAGGGCATGCCCCAGCAGGGTCGTTCAACCTGCCGGTAGACCGCTGCGAGGGTCGTGCCGCTCATTCCGAACTCCCAGCGCTGGTTTTGGTGCCCAGCGGGCCGAACTCGAACTGCCCCCCGCTGTCGAGCCCAGGAATCGATGAGTTTTGGCCGCTTCACCGCACCGGGCCAAATGACGAGGTCGGTCAGAAGCAGGAACTCGACCACGCGCCGATGTAGTCCGTCCATCGTGGTCACTCGGTTCGGGGGGTAAAGAGTCCTAGTCCCCCAGCGAGTTGCAGTTCGGATGCGCAACTCTGCGACGGCGCTCCTAGCGAACGAGACCGAGATGATGCCCCGCGGCTCGGAACGACCCCTACGCGCATGGTGAAGCACTCCGAACCGCTCAACGGCGACCGTCGTCTTGCCCGAGCCTGGCGCGGACTCGACGAAGCTCAGCTGTGATGTGTTGAGGAGCGCCTTGCGCTGCTCGTCACTCAGCCTCGGTCGACTCATCGTCGCCCGCTTCTACTACTTCGTCTTTCGGGGCCTCTGGATCGCTCTCGACGAATCGCTCCCAAAGGAATTCGTACGCATCCGAGAAGTGAGACGGTGCGATGGCCTGAATGTCGTTCAACTCGAGTAGGTCGAGTACAGCGTCTGCGAATTCAGCCTTCTTCTTGGAGCCGGGCGCTGCCTTGGCGAAGTACTTCGCGACTGTCGACTGGTTGACCTCGTCCAACTCGCATCCGATTCGTTCGAGGGCCGTGGTGACGAGCTGCTCGTTGCCCGCAACGAGGGATGGCTCCAGCGTTGGGTCGCTCAGGAAGCAGGCGACGACTTGGCTGTCGAAATCGGTGAGCCACTTGGGAGTCCCGAGCTTGTCGGCATCACCCAGAACCACAAGTCCGTCGACGAGTTCGTAGTCCCGGGTCGCTAGGAGTCGTGGTATCCAGTCGCCGATACGGCTGCCAGCGATGGTGATTGTGAGAGAGTCGACGAAACGCATCCTGCGTTGATCACCGGCCGCCCATCGGTACCCGAAAGCGCGGAGCAGGAGTGCATCTGTGATGCCCTCAACGACGATGGAGATAGGCGCGAACAGTGCCGCTGACCTGGTGACATCGAGGTGACGGTTCGCCATTCGCAGCACCCTGTCTCGGTCTTGGGCGTCTAGCGGAACTTCGACCGGGAGGCGAGGCACGATTCTCTCGCCGGATCGACGGAGGATCACAAGCTCCTCGGACTTGGCGGCGCTGATGATCTCGCTCGAGTGTGTGGTCAGCACGACCTGCAACTCGGGCCGTTCCGCCACCACCCGTCGGAGATGGCGCGCGAGTCCGTGTTGGAGCTGAGGGTGGAGATGAGATTCGGGTTCTTCGATAACCACCGTGACGTGCGGTGACGGAGGGAAGACAGAGTCGAGCTCCGTGTCGGACTCTTCGTTCGCTGCTTCGATCTCGTCGACTTGCTGCTCACCTTCAGTCTCTTGTTGGGCCGGATCCTCGTCGGTAGCCGAATCTCCCGAGCTGTCGGCTTCGTCGCCTTGCCCGGCTTCCCCGCCAGGTATCGCAGAGAGGATCACCGCGATATGCAGAAGATTGACGTAGCCAAGCGCCGATATCTCAAGACGTTGTGCCAAGTTCCGCTCATCGACTGTCGCAAGGACGAATTCGAGGACGCGAGCGAGCAGGTCATCATCGACGTGTGCCCTACCCAAGAAGGGGAAGTGAGGGCGGACGGCACCGGCGAGATCGTCGACCTCACTCTGTACTCGCTCTTCCAGGCTCTGGATGAGCGGATCGTTGTGAAGCTGATCTAGTAGTCGGCCCACGGTTGCACGCACAGCGGTCAGTCGACGGTGCCCACTGCGACGCTCCTGCTCGGCGCGGAGGGCCTCAACGATGAGACGGGCCTCACGTCCTGCGAGCTCGTCAATGGGACGGCGATCGGCGCGGAGAAGGAGGACGACCAGAAAGTCGATCGCATCATCGTGTGCACCTTCTATCGTCGTGGCCCGTACGCGCCCCATTGACGGCTCGAGCTGGCGGCGCAGTGTGGGAGCAGCCTCACCGTTTTCGCGTTCGATTGACCACCGCGGGTGAGTCTCTGGGTCTTCGTACTGGAAGTGAACTTCGACCGAGCGCTCGGCTTTGGGCTCCAGGGCCGCTGCGATGGGCCGGGGGATCTGCGGGAAGACGTGGCGGTGAGACAGGTACATCGCCTCGGCGACCGTGGTCTTGCCGGTGCCGTTTGCTCCGACGAGCACGCTGAAGCGACCCGGGAACTCACACTCCAGGTCGGCGCCGACGGAGGCCCGATAGCCCTGAACCTTTACGCGTCTCAGGAACATAGGGGTGCAGACTCCAATGCATGATCGACCTTCACCCGACCATCGTCGCATGGAGGGCGGACACTGAGCGGTTACGAGTTCAAGTTCTCGACTCCGAGACATCCGAGGTGTCGAACGGACGGAGGCTTCGCACGTCGAGCACAACGCTATCGCTTCTGGAAAAGTTAGGGAGCCTGACAGTCCCCTTCGGCGCATCCCGGTTGACCTGCCCTAACGTAGGTGTGGAACAGTTTAGTACGAGCCACGACCGGTTTTGAGCGAATCCAGGAGGTCTACCCATGGCTGCAAATTCTGATACTGCCGGGGCGCGTCCGGCATGGTTCGTGGGAGCGTCGTACGGGGGCGGCACCGAGGACCAGACCGACCGCTTCATCGAAGAGGGAGTTTGGGAGCACGGTTTCCAAGACCAGTTGATTGAGGAGATTAGGTCCATTCATGTGGGCGATCGCATTGCCATCAAGTCCACATACACAAGGAAGCACGGCCTGCCTTTTGACAATCGCGGCCATTCAGTCTCAGTGATGGCCATCAAGGCTGTAGGTGTGGTGACCGGTAACCCAGGTGACGGAAGACGACTCACAGTCGATTGGACATCTATCGAGCCGCGCCGAGAATGGTACTTCTATACATACCTGCCCACAGTCTGGAGAGTGGTTCCAGACGATCTTTATTCCAAGAGTCTGATCGGCTTCGCATTTGAGGGACAAGGCCAGGACATCGACATGTTCCGCAACCTTCCCTACTGGCAGGACAGATTCGGCGACAACCCCAAGCCAGAGGAACGCTTCCCCTGGACATCGTTCTACTCAGGCTTCGCTGACAAGCTGCTCGCATTCCGCCATGATCGGCCAGCTCTGCTCGCCGCGATCGGGAGGCTCCCTAGCGAACTACCGAAATCCCTGGACGATCGATTTGCTGACGGCACATCCGGGCTGCTGCGAGACATCTGCCCCTTCACGACAATGGGGATCTTTAATCGAGGACTGACCGATGACAACCGCAGGAAGATTGCCAGCGAATTGGCTGGGCTCCTAGGAATGGATGAGCTGGAAGGACATCTCCTCAGGTCTGTGGCTGGAATACCGGTTCTGGACAACCGGAATAGCTGGTTCTTCCCATTTGAACCCGAGCGCGATACCGATCACATTGATGCGCTTTGGCAAGTGTTCGCCGATGCCTTGCGATACGCCGATGACAGCGACGAGGTCAACCGCGCATCGTTTATTGAGTCCTTCGACGACGCGGTGTCACGCAAGGGGGTAGGCGGGATGCTCACATTCGGTCTCTTCTGGATCAGGCCACAGACTTTCCTATCTTTGGACAAGTATTCCCGCTCCTTCGTCGGCGAACAGTTGGGTGTGGATATTCCGCAGGACACGCCGGACGGGGAAACGTATCTGGGTCTGTGCGAAGAGTTGCAGCGCATGTTCAACGACGAGAATCTGCCGGCTCACTCGTTTCCTGAGCTGTCTGCAGTGGCATGGAACACCGCACCTGAGGACAAGGGGGGCGCCCCATCTGAGAACGTCGAACATCCGCCGCCCCCGGTATCCGAGCCGCCGTATTGCGTGGAGGACATCGTCGAGGAGGGATGCTTCCTGGAGCGGGACAGGCTGGAGGAGATCCTGGAGCGATGGCAGGTCAAAAAGAACTTGATCCTTCAAGGACCGCCGGGCACCGGCAAGACCTGGCTGGCCAAGAAGCTTGCGTTTGCGCTCATCGGCAGCCGGTCACGAAGCCGGGTGCGCCCGTTGCAGTTCCACCCGAACCTGTCCTATGAGGACTTCGTGAGGGGCTGGCGGCCCAGTGGAGATACAGCCGGCCGCCTCAAGCTGATTGACGGACCTTTCCTGGCGGCCGTCGAAGACGCCGGTAAGGAGTCTGCACGAGATTTTGTCGTGGTTATCGAGGAGATCAACCGAGGCAATCCTGCCCAGATCTTTGGGGAGATGCTCACTTTGCTGGAGGCCGATAAGCGCAACCCCGATGAGGCGTTGGCGCTGAGCTACCCCCGACACAGCGACGAGCGGGTGCATATTCCGGATAATCTCTATGTCGTCGGCACCATGAACGTCGCCGACCGGTCGCTCGCCCTGGTGGATCTTGCTTTGCGACGCCGATTCGCGTTCGTGGATCTAGAACCGATCTTCGGGGATTCTTGGCGTCGCTGGGTCAGTGAGCAATGTGGCTTGGACGCGGAGTTCCTTACTGATATCGCGCGGCGGTTGACGACGTTGAACCAGGAAATATCTAATGACAACCTGCTCGGCCCGCACTTCCAGGTCGGCCACAGCGTCGTGACGCCAAGAAAGGAGACTGACATCCCGAACCCCGTCGAATGGTTCACGCAAGTGGTCGAGACAGAGATCGGACCGCTCTTGGACGAGTACTGGTTCGATGACACCGAAAGGGCTCGCGCCGCTAAGGAGGCTCTGCTCAAGGGACTCGACAGTTGACACCGACGCCAGCGTCGCCGGGGATGATCGGCGCGATTCCAGTCAGGAACATCTGGCTGTTGATGCTGTATGCATCCCAGCTCTATCAGCAACTCCCGAGCAGGCAAAGGTACGGCGTGGAGGAGAACCCCGACGACATTCCCAATCTTGTCGCAGAGATCCTGACCCGGGCCGTCGAGCGCCGGATCCGGCGCAACCTGACTCTCGAGTTCCACCACAGCCGGGCCGATCTGACTCGTGTGCGAGGACGCATCGACCTCCTCCGCACTGAGCGCCGCAGCCTGTTGCGGCAGGGCAAGATCGCCTGCTCCTTCGAAGAGCTGACCACAGACACGCCACGGAATCGTCTCGTGAAGGCAGCCCTCAACAAGCTGCGCGGCTCTGTGAGCGAGGAGCCCCTACGCAAGCGGTGTCGCAGCCTCGCCGCGGCTCTCGACCGAGCCGGAGTGGGAGACGAGACGTCCGCAGGCATCCGTTCGAGGAACCTCCAAGGCACCGTCGCCGCTGGCAGAGCCAACGTCGAGGACCGCCGGATGCTCGCAGCCGCAGATTTGGCCTTCAGTCTGAGTCTGCCCACCGAGGATCCCGGCCGCGCTCACCTGCCCGCACCCGACAGGGACGAGGTATGGGCGAGAAGTCTGTTCGAGAACGCGGTGGGAGGCTTCTACAGCACGGTCCTCGGTCCCCGCGGATGGTCGGTCAAGTGCGGCCAGCGGATCCGCTGGCAGATCGAGGAACAAACTTCTGGAATCGAGGCGATCATGCCCCAGATGCAGACCGATATCGTCTTGGAGAGCCCTCTAGCCGATGAGCATGGTCACAGGCATCGCATAGTCATCGACACCAAGTTCGCCAGCATCTTGGGGCCGGGCCGATTCGGCTCGCAAGGCCTGAAGAGCGGTTACATCTACCAGATGTACGCCTACTTGAGATCCCAGGAGCGCGACGGTGACCCGAGGTCCCTCGATTCGTCCGGCCTGCTGCTGCATCCTTCCGTCGGCGAAGACATCGACGAGTCCGCAGTGATCCAAGGACACCGAATACGCTTCGCCACGGTGGACCTCGCCGCCGACAGCACCGCCATTCGAGCACGGCTCATCGCCCTAGCCGACGAAGTCGCGGCATCACACCCACGATGATCAATGGCATCGTCGTGCCGACGATGCCAACTCCCGACGCTGGCCAAGACCTGCCAGGCTCCCCCAAGGGGCTGGTACGAATATGGGCCTTCCCTCCTTGACCTGGGAATTCGAGATGGCCTGTTGGGGCTGTTGAAAACCGTTAGTCCCGTTGTCGGAAAGAACCTTGAGGGTTTCGTTACGACCTGAACCTCCCCGGGTTTCACACAGGCTGTGGTGTCCCATGGTTTTGGTTGTGTGTTGGCCGGATGGCCGTGGTGTCTTTGACGGTAGTGGAGGGAGTAGGTGGCGCTTACCCTTCGAAGTTCCGGGTGAAGAGGCGATAGGCCAGATTGTCCACGCTCTGTTGTGAGTTCGAGAGGATGACGATTCCTTCACCTGCGTTGGCATCGAAGCCGATGAATGAGGCGTAGCCGCCGGTTGCGCCGTTGTGCCACACGAATTCTCGTTCGCCTTCGCTTGCAATTATCCACCCCAGTCCGATGTCCATGCCTAGCGCAGGATCACGCTGCTGGGGCACGCGAGCGAGTTCCATTGCCTGGCGTAAGGGCGACTCGCTCAATCCGAGATTCGCCTCGAGGAAGGTCAGAAGGTCATTGACGGTGGAGCGAAGCGCTCCTGCGCCGCCTAGGACCGGCAGATCCCAGTTGGCGGCTGGGCGGAGCCACATGTCGTGACCTGGGGCCATGCGGTCACGGAGGTCCGGTGTCAGCTCGATCGATGTATCGCTCATCTGTAACGGATTCAGGATCCGCTCGACCATGAGTGTCTCGAAGTCTGTGCCCTCTCGCAGGGCGAGGGCGTGGCCGAGCAGTCCGTACCCAAGATTCGAGTATTCGACAGTTGCTCCGATGTCGCGATCCAGCCGGTGAGAAGACAAGAAGTCATAGAGGTCTTCGACTGCGTAGTCGGAGTAGGGGTTGGCCGGATCCTCTGGATCTAAGTTGTCGGGCAGGCGAGGCAGGCCAGAGCTGTGGGTGGCCAAATGTCCCAGCGTGATCTCAGCACCGTTGCGCGATGGCACCCGCACGTTGTCGCCGAGCAGACTCTGCACCGGCGTGTCGAGCCCCAACTCTTCTTGCAACACCAGATCAGCCAACAGAGTGGATGTGAACACCTTTGTGATCGAACCGACCTCAAAAACAGTGTCCCCATCGAGCTGGGTCGGGTCGTCTGCGCTGAGGCGGCCGTATCCGACGACGACACGCCCATCGGCACTGGTCACGCCGACCACGACGCCGACGCTCTGCCGGTCCTCTTCCACGAATTCCGCTAAGAGGCTATGAATCTGCGGCCCGGTCAATGGCTCAGCACCCGACTCGCCGGGTGGCTGAGCGTCTGACTCGACCTCGTTCGAAGTACTCGTGCTCGCACAGGCAGCACACCAGAGTGCGATCCCTACGCCAATGGCAAACGCCCTGCGTATCGAACTCCCCAACATCGAAGCATTATGCGGGAAGGAACTGTGAGTTATAAAGCCAGCAAGTCGCGGTCGCCGGTATGGCTCCTGGAGTGGCGGAGTTTGGACATGGCTCGCGCCTCGGTATGGGAGCCCACTATGGATGACTCATATATCGAGGTATAATGACTCATTATTGAGTCAACTTAGGAGGCCTTATGGAGCAGCTCACGGTGAGGGGATTTGGGCATGATTTGAGCGCTGCGATCCGCCGTCTTGCCGCAAAGGAGCAAGTCTCACTGAATCAAGCAGCGCTGAGGCTCTTGAGAAGAGGTGCTGGCCTGTCTGATGGCGCCGGGCAATCTGACACGGTCGGCTCTTCCCTGGATCATCTCATCGGCAGTTGGTCGCAAGCGGAGGCAGAGGAACTCGACGGGGCGCTTAGGGATTTCGAATCCATTGACAAGGCGGCTTGGGAGTGAGGGTCCTGCTGGACTCGAACGCCTATTCCCTGCTCATGAGGGGACACGAGCAGGCCGCCGATCTCGTGAGGACCGCGGATGAGCTGCTGCTGTCCGCCGTCGTCGTCGGCGAGCTCATGTACGGCTTCCGGCGAGGGACCCGCTTCGAGGAGAACGTGGCCGGGCTCAGCGCTCTCCTGACCAACCCCTATACGTCGTTTGTGGAAGTGGGTTCGGTGACCGCCGACCGCTACTCCCGGATATTTGCGTCCCTAAGAGCCAAGGGTCGTCCCATTCCCACAAACGACGTCTGGATCGCCGCACATGCAATGGAGACCGGCGCCGATCTGCTATCGGCTGATCAGCATTTTAAACATGTCGATGGGATCGCATGGATCAGCCTTGATCCCTGACCCCCGGCAAGTCTTTAGCCCAGCGCCGCCTATTTAGACAGCCAATAGGTCGCGGGCGCCGGTGTCGCTGCTGGGGTGGCGGAGCTTGGACATTGCTCTCGCCTCGATTTGGCGGATGCGCTCGCGGGTGAGGTTGAAGTGCTCGCCTACTTCTTCAAGGGTGCGGGGCTCGCCGCGGTCTAGGCCGAAGCGGAGTTTGAGGATCTCGCGCTCGCGCTCGTCTAGGGGGCCGAGCAGGCGGGTGATCTCTTCGGGCAAAAGGGCGGTGGCGGCCACCTCGAAGGGGGACTCGGCGGAGCGGTCC
>MKWU01006224.1_pt1 | contig 12299 bp, 8 predicted proteins | sample 809101 | NCBI WGS metagenome assembly MKWU01 (sample SAMN05860141, study PRJNA318959) | sponge metagenome | host: Aplysina aerophoba | place: Slovenia: Piran, Adriatic Sea, Gulf of Piran | collected 2013-05-07
GGGCGTCTCCCGTGGCGGCGCGACGGGCATCTCCCGCGGCGGCGCGACGGGCATCTCCCGTGGCAGCGCGCCGGGCGTCTCCCGCGGCAGCGCGACGGACGTCTCCCGCGGTGGCGCGCCGGGCGTCTCCCGCGTCGGCGGGCCGGGCGCACCGTTACCGCGGGGTGCGGCGGTCGCGGGGCTGGCGCTGGCGCTGGCCGCGACCCTGGTTCCGGCCGGAGCGGCTGCCGGCCAGGCGCCGGAGCCGGCGGCCGGCGAGTGGCGCTACATCGGCGGTGACGCCGGGCACACCCGCTACTCGGGTTTCGATCAGATCGACGCCGACAACTTCGAGGAGCTGGAGGTCGCCTGGATCTGGCGCGGCGACAACTTCGGGCCGAGCGCGCTCGGCGTCTCGCGCGCGACGCCGATATACGTGGACGGCACGCTCTACACCGTCGCCGGCGAGCGCCGCCACGTGGTCGCGATCGATCCCGCCACCGGCGAGGCGCTCTGGATCCACCGCGAGCCGCACACGACGCGCTTCGACCGCGGCATGCGGAACGGCTACGGCAAGGGCGTCGGCTACGCCGAGGTAGACGGCCGCGGGGTCATCTACATCATCAGCCCCGCGTTCTTCCTCCACGCCCTCGACGCGAGGACCGGCCGGCCGCTCCCGAACTGGGGCCGCCCGGTACCGCTCCCTGGCTTCCCGCAAACCGGCGTCGTCGACCTGCTGCCCGACCTCATCGCCGACTGGGGGCCCTGGCAGAGCTGGGACGGCGCCTACGACCCCGACTTCGGCATCCCGCGCGAGCTCGGTTACGTCACCAGCTCGTCGCCGCCCATCGTCGTCAACGGCGTGGTGGTGGTCGGCAACTCGGCCGAGCAGGGCTACAACCAGACCCGCATCGAGAACGTGCCCGGCGACATCCTCGGCTACGACGCCCGCACCGGCGCGCACAAGTGGAAGTTCAACGTCATCCCGCGCCCCGGCGAGTTCGGGCACGAGACGTGGGAGAACGACGCCTGGGAGTGGACCGGCGACGTCTCGTCGTGGGCGCCGATCTCGGCCGACCCCGAGCGGGGTCTCGTCTACATCCCGACCAACCCTCCGACAATCGACTTCTACGGCGGGTTCCGGCCCGGTGACGGCCTGTTCGGGACCAGCGTCATCGCCCTCGACGTCCAGACCGGCGAGCGGGTCTGGCACTTCCAGACCGTGCACCACGACATCTGGAACTTCGACAACCCGACCGCGCCGGTCACGCTCGACGTGACGGTCGACGGGCAGCCGCGGGAGATCGTCGTCCAGACCACCAAGCAGGGCTGGGCCTACACGTTCGACCGGGCGACGGGCGAGCCGATCTGGCCGATAGAGGAACGCGCGGTGCCGCAGTCCGAGGTGCCTGGCGAGCAGCTCTCCCCCACCCAGCCCATGCCGACCCGGCCGGCCGCCTACGAGATGCAGGGGCTGACCGAGGACGACCTGATCGACTTCACGCCGGAGCTGCGGGCCGAGGCGCTCGAGATCGTCGGGCGTTACCGGATCGGGCCGATCTTCAACCCGCCGATCCAGCGCGGGCACCCGTCGGGGCTGCGCTCGTTCGTGAGCTGCCCGAGCGGCGCCTCGAACATCTTCGGGCCAACGTCGGCCGATCCCGAGACCGGCATCCTCTATGTCTCGACCCGGCGCGGCTGCCGCTCCGAGAACATCGTCGTTGGCGAGCTCATCGACGCCCCGGACGACATCAAGACCACCGGCCGCACCATCGCCGACTTCGCAGTCCTGAACCGCGGCGACTTCCGCGGGCCGCAGGGACTGCCCATCTACAAGCCGCCCTACAGCCGCATCGTCGCCATCGACATGAACACCGGCGAGCATCTCTGGGAGACGCCGAACGGCGACACCCCGGAGCGCGTCCGCAACCACCCCGCCCTGGCCGGCGTCGACCTGCCGAACACCGGCCTCCTCTCGCACCCGGTCACGATGGTCACGAAGACGCTCGTCATCACCGCGGAAGGAACCGGCGGCACCCCGCGCCTGCACGCGCTGGACAAGCGGACCGGCGAGCGCCTGGGCACGGTGGCGCTCCCCGCCTCGGGCCAGTACGGGATGATGGGCTACCTCCATGAGGGTCGGCAGTACATCGTGGTGCAGGTGGCGGGGCCCGACCTGCCGGGGTCGCTGGCCGCCCTGCGGCTGCCGTGAAGGGAAGCAGATTGTCGCCAGGTTGGCGTGCCGCCCGCTCCCCCGTTACGGGCACTCGTACCCTCTACATCCACTGGCACCGCGACTGTCTCCGTCGAAAACAGTTCCAGTAACTCTGCACTTTCGGGCGCGTGACATAGCTCAGCTGCGGCACTACTGGACGCGGAAACTCGTCGACGCACACGGTGTCGGGCGGGTCCAAGGCATCTGAAGGGAGCCTTGATTATCGCCCATGAGACGGTCGATAATCGCCCGCTGGGTGGTCGATGCTCCACTATCTGCCTCGCTACGCGGCCGGGCTGCTGCGACGCGCGCTGGCCGCCGCGCCCGTCGTCGTGCTGATGGGCGCGCGCCAGACCGGCAAGACCACGCTGGCACGGACCGAGCCGTTCCTGGCGGACCGCCTCTACCTCACCCTCGACGATCCCGAAACGCATGAGCGGGCCCGGCGGGCGGCGCCGGATCTGGTCCGCAGTGCGGAACGGCTGACCCTCGACGAGGTGCAGCGCGAGCCCGACCTTCTGCTCGCCGTGAAGCGAGCGGTCGACGAGGATCGGCCGCGTCGCCACGGCCGCTTTCTGCTCACCGGCTCGGCGAACCTGCTGCTCATGCAACGAGTGTCCGAGACGCTCGCGGGCCGGGCAGCGTACGTGAACCTATGGCCGCTCTGCCGTCGGGAGCGGCTGGGGCGCGGGACGCCCGGCATCTGGTCCGACCTGCTCGCGACCCCCGTTGCAGACTGGCCGGGCGTCCTCGAGTCGCGCGACGAGGTTCCCGCCGACTGGCGGACCGAGGTTCGCGCCAGCGGCTACCCCACGCCGGCGGTGGCACTCGCCGGCGACGACGCCCGTTCGCTCTGGTTCGACGGCTACGTCCGCACCTACCTGGAACGCGATCTGCAGTCCCTGGCGACCGTCGGCAATCTGGTCGATTTTCGGCGTCTCATGCGCGTCGCCAGCCATCGCCTGGGCGGCCTGATCAACCAGGCGGACATCGGACGCGATCTCCAGATGCCGCGCACCACGGTGCAGCGCCATCTGAACCTGCTGGAAGCCTCCTTCCAACTGGTGCGGTTGCCGCCGTACTCGGTGAACCGCGGCAAGCGCCTGGTCAAGAGTTCGAGGCTCTACTGGAGCGACCCGGCCCTCGCGCTGTGGCTGAGCGGTGCCGACTCCGTCTCCGGGGCGCATCTGGAGAATCTCCTCCTGGCCGACCTGCTGGTGTGGCGCGACGGTCAGGCGCCTGCCCCGGACGTGCTCTTCTGGCGGACGACTACGGATCGCGAGGTCGACTTCGTCATCGAAACCGGCGACCGGCTGCTGGCCGTCGAGGTGAAGGCAACCACGACTCCCGGACTGGCGGACACCCGCGGCCTGCGCCTGTTTCGGCAGGAGTACCCGGAACGGTTCGCCGGCGGCCTGCTGCTCCACGGCGGCCGCGAAACGCAGTGGATGGCGGAGGGCGTACTGGCCGCGCCCTGGTGGCAGGTGGTGTAGCGTCGGCGGACAGGATGGCACCTCGGCGGGCCCGCGGCGCCGTGCTGTTTGCGCCGCCCGCCGGCATGGGCGATGATGCGCGAAGGCGGCCTTGTGGATCGGGCCGCGCCCGCCGTCGTCGCGGCCTCGCGCGGCGGCCAGCGATACGTGACGCGCCGGCCCGGAAACGCCGCGGCGCCGGTTGCCGAAAGGGAGATACGCGATGCGAGAGTGGGTACGCGGGCGAATCGTGCTGGTGGGTCTGGTCGGCCTCGCCCTCATCCCGGCCGCGGCCGCGACCGCGTTCGCGCAGTCGGACGAGGCGGCGTGGGAGCCGGTCACCGAGGAGCGCCTGCTCGCGCCCGAGGACGGCGACTGGATGAGCTTCCGGCGGACCTACGACGTCACCGGGTTCAGCCCCCTCGACCAGATCGACCGGGACAACGTCGGCGACCTGCAACTGGTCTGGGCGTACTCGATGCGCGACGGAAGCCGCTGGGTGCCGACGCCGATCGTGGCCAACGAGCTGATGTACGTGGCCGAGGGCAGCGGACGGGTGACGGCATTCGACGTCGTCTCCGGCGACGTGGCCTGGATCCATACTCGCAGCTATCCGGAGGACATCGACAAGTCGCAGGCGATAAACCGGCACCGCGGCGTCTCGATCTACGGCGACACTATCTACTGGGGCACGGCCGACGCGGCGCTGGTGGCGCTCGACGCGCGGACCGGCGAGCAGCGCTGGGAGGTGAGCACCGGCGACTACACGACGGGGCTCGGTCACACCCACCCCGCGCTCGTCGCCGACGGCAAGGTGATCCTCGGATTCGCGGGCGGCGACCGGAGCGCGCGGGGGGCGGTGGTGGCGCACGACGCCGAGACCGGCGAGCGCCTCTGGATCACCTACACCGTGCCGCGCGAGGGAGAGCCGGGCTACGAGACCTGGTCCGAGCACGAGATCCCGCCGCTGGGCGGCCTGACCTGGAACACCATCAGCTACGACCCCGAGTTGCGCCTCGTCTACCTCGGCACGGGCCAGCCGACGCCCTGGTCCTCCACCCTGCGCGGCCCCGGCGACGCCCTCTTCACGAACTGCATCCTGGCCCTGAACATCGACACCGGCGAGATCGCGTGGTACTTCCAGGTGGTGCCGTCCGACAACTGGGACCTCGACGCCACGCACGAGAGCATGCTCGTCGACCTGGTCATCGGCGGCATCGAGCACAAGGCGCTCATCGAGACGAGCAAGATCGGCTGGGGCATCGTCCTCGACCGCGAGACCGGCCGCTTCCTGAACGCTTTCCGGACCGGCTACGACAACCTCATCACGGGCTGGACCGACAGCGGGAGCCCCATCTTCAATCCCGAGCTCATCCCGACGATGGACGACGTCGACTCGGACCGGGTGTTCGAGGTATGCCCGCACTACCACGGCGCACGCAACCTGAACTCGCCGAGCTACAGCGCCGAGACCGGCCTCTACTACGTCGGCATCAACAACAGTTGCATGGACGTGTCGTTCGTCTCCGAGGAGTACCGGCCGGGACGGCTCTACAGCGGGCTCGCGGCGCGCGTGAAGATGGTGCCGGGGTACGACTACGTCGGCGAGTTCGTGGCCTTCAACCCGGTCACCGGCCGCCGGGCCTGGGAGTACCGTCCGGAGAGCGGCGCCGCGATGACCGCCGCGGCCCTCGCCACGAGCGGCGGCATCGTCTTCGGGGGCACCGCGGACCGGCGCTTCTTCGCGCTCGACGCCGAGACGGGCGAACCGCTGTGGGAGCGGCGCCTCAACGGCGACATCTCGGGCGCCCCGGTCACTTTCGAGGTGGGCGGACGCCAGTACGTCGCGGTCGGCGCGGGCGGACGCATCGGGCAGACCACCTCCTACGCGCGGTTCACCGGCACGACGATCCCGCAGGGCACCGGCGTCATGTGGGTCTTCGCGTTGCCCGAGTAGCCGGCAGTTCCTGGCACGTGCCGGGAGATTCATTCCGTTCGAGTCGCAGGAGAATGATCCGATGAGAACACGAACCCCCTTGGCCTGCACGCTCGTGGCGGCGCTGGCGCTGGCGGCGCCGGCCTTCGGACAGGACTACTCGCCCCCGCGGACGCCGGATGGGCAGCCGGACATCTCGGGCATCTGGACGAGCTTCGACTCGACGCCCTTCGAGACGCCGGGCCCCGAAGTGTGGGAGGGCCTGAAGGGCCTGGCGGCCTGGTTCCCCGGCATCGACAACAGCGGCGTGACCGGCCCCGGCGTCGGTCCTTCCGGCGACTTCTCACCCGGGGAGGTCGACGCCAAGCGCAACGAGCGCCGGCGGTCGATGGTCGTCGACCCGCCCAGCGGAGTGGTGCCCATCCTGCCGGAGGCGGCGGCGGTCCGGGACGAGAACCTGCGGCTGCTCCCCGACCACTGGGTGCACAACACCCCGTGGGAGCGCTGCATCACGCGCGGGGTGCCGGGAGCGATGTTCCCGACCTACAACACCGGCCACCTGATACTGCAGACGCCGGACCAGGTGGTGATCTCCTCGGAGATGATCCACGTCTCGCGCATCATTCCGCTGGACGACCGGCCGGAGCTGCCTTCGAACATCCGCCAGTGGGACGGGGTGTCCCGCGGCCGCTGGGAGGGCGACACCCTGGTGGTGGAGGTCACGCACTACAACACGCAGGGGACCGTCGGCACGAACGTGGCCACCGGCCGCATCCGGGGCATTCCGCAGAGCGAGGCCATGCACGTGACCGAGCGGTTCATCCCGGTCGACGAGAACACGCTGCTCTACCGGGTCACGGTCGAGGATCCCAACGCGTTCGAGCGCCCGTGGACCGTCGAGCTGCCGATGAACCGCTCGCCGGACTACCACATCCTCGAGTACACGTGCCACGAGGGCAACTACGGCCTCGAGAACACGCTGCGGGGCGGCCGGGCCGACGACGCGAAAGCCGGCCGCTGAATGGGGAACGCCCCGCCGTCGGCGAGCACAGTCCCTACTGGCGGTTCTCTGTCGGGTCCATCGTCAGGTGACGCGACGAGAACCGCCAGCCGTCGGCGGTCTTGACCAACGCATCCCGGTACGTGCCCGTCCACATCAGGCTCTGCGTGCGTGAGTTGAACGTCACGGCATAGCACCGGCCCTCGGCGCCCTCGGCGGTAGGAGCCAGCACGAGTGCGCCGTACCAGTGGCGTGGTGCGTCTCCGTTCTCCTCGTGGTACCGCTCGGCGAATGCGATCAGGGCATCGCGACCGGTGACGGCATCGCCGAAGGAGCCACCCGGCGTGAAGGTGTCGGCCCACCCGATCGCGTCACCGAAGTCGATGGCCTGCACGTATCTGGCGTAGAGCTGGTGTATCTGCGCGTGATCCTCCGCCGTCAGCTCCTCCTCCGCCAACGCGGGATTGACGGCACCCAGCAACGCAACGACGGTCAGGGCACCCAGACGCTTCCACCTTGAAGTGAACATGAGTATCTCCTTCTGTGGACCGCACGGCCGATCGGACGCCCACGTGCCATTGGCTTGACCGTCAGGGCCTGACGAGGTCGCCCGCGTACGTATCGACGACGGCTGGCGGTTCCCGCGGCGGCGCGCTTGGGTGCGTCTGCCAGTTCGGGTCGGGATCGATCTGCAGGTACTCCGTCTAGTCCGGCAGAGCGAACACGAACAGGTTGTTGCCGGCGCTCGGCCGCAGCTCGGGCGTCAGGCGAATGAAGCCCGAGGCGGTGCCCGCCGTGCCGGTGCTCACCGCCACGTACTGCACGCCGTCGACCGCGTAGGTGATCGGGAAGCCGGTGACCGGCGAGCCGAGGTTGATCTCCCACAGCACCTCGCCCGTCTCGTCGTCGAAGGCCCGGAAGCGGCCGTTCACGTCGCCGCCGAACACGAGGCCGCCGCCGGTGGCGACGAGCGACATCGTCGCCGCGCGCTGCTCGTGCAGCCACGCGGTGGCGCCGGTCTCGGCGGAGATCGCCTGCACGGTCCCGAGCTGGTCGGTGCCCGGCGCGAACTGGTTGCGCACCGCGAGGGCGTAGTGGATCTCCGCGTCCCGGGTGGCGAGCATGCGGGCGCAGGTGTTGCGCAGCGGCATGTACATCGCGTTGGTCCGCGGGCTGTAGGCGCCGGCCTCCCAGTCCTTGCCGCCGAACCAGGACGGGCAGGCCAGCACCTGCTGCCCCTCGGCGCCGAAGACGAGCTCGGCGTTCTCGGTGACGTCGCCGGTGGCGCCGTCGATGTCGCTGATCACGTTCTGCGTCACCGTCGGCCTCGCCCACAGGAACTCGCCCGTCTCGCGGTCCAGCGTGTAGACGACGCCGGTCTTGCCGGGGATGCCGGTCAGCACGCGGCGCACCTCGCCGCCCTCGAGCCGCGGGTTGATCCAGCTCACCGCGGCCGGGTCCGGAGCCACCGCGGTGTCGACGAGCAGGCGCTCGAACGGGTGATCGAGGTCCCAGTGGTCGTTCAGGTGCTGGTAGTACCAGACAATCTCGCCGGTGTCGCCGTGGAGGGCCAGCGTCGAGTTGTGGTAGAGGTAGCTGTTGCCGATGCCGCCGAGGAGGAATTTGGGCGCGGGCGACGTGACCGACGTCCCGACGTAGACCAGGTTCAGCTCGGGGTCGTAGCTCGGCGCCATCCACGACCCGACGTGCACCCGCTCCTCGTAGGGCACCCCGCCCCACGTCTCGTCGCCCCGTTCCCCCGCCCCCATCCCCGCCCCGCCGCCCGCCCGCTCCTCGTAGGCCCCCCCTCCCCAGTTCTCGTCGCCCGGCGCCCCCGGGGCCGGCACGAGGCGCCGCCGCCAGACCTCGGCGCCGGTCTCCGCGTCGTGGGCGGTGATGACGCAGGCCTCCGGCCCGCCGTGCGGCCGGCAGCTCCGGCCCGAGATCGCCTTGCCGCCAGCGACGATCGGACCGGACGAGTGCCGGGCGGGGTTGACCAGGTAGTCGAGGATCTGCGTCTCCCACGCCAGGCGCCCGGTCGCGGCGTCGAGCGCGTAGAGGTAGTTGTCGGCGCCGGTGTCGATGATGCGGTTCCCGTAGATCGCGATGTTCCGGTTGGTCGACGCCCCGTTGACGTAGTCGTTGATGTCGTCCGGCAGCTCGCGGCGGTACTCCCACCGGAGGTCGCCGGTCACCGCGTCGATGGCCTGGATGACGTCGTTCGGGTTCGGCATGTACAGCACGCCGCCGTAGGCCAGCGGCGTCCCTTGCTGGCTGCCCGCGGCCAGTGCGCGGGTCCAGGCGAGGCGCAGCTCGCCGACGTTGCCGGTGTCGATCTGGTCGAGCGGGCTGTAGCCCCAGCCGTCCGGCGTGCGGCGCCACGTCAGCCAGTCGCCCGGCGCCGGATCCTCGAGCATCGCGTCGGTGACGGGGACGAACGGCGCGGGCGATTCGGCCTGTGCGCCGGCGGGAAGCGGAGCCCCCAGGCTTACCGCCGCAGCCACGAGCAGGGCGCTTCGCACACCGAGACAACTGGGTCGCATGTCAGCCCTCCGTTCCGGTGCGCCGCCACCCGCGTGTTCGACTCTTCGGCCAATCGGCCGAGGCCGCGGCGGAGCAACCCCGCCGCGGCCTCGCGTACTAGCCCCCTCTTCGGGAGCCCGGGCTCAGTAGAGGCTGGAACGGCGCCGTCAGAGAGATCGTCTCGGTCCGCGGCGTGTAGCAGATCGTCTCGCTGCAGACCTGGTACAGCACGGAGAGCGGCACCTCGACCACGTCCGGCCGGTCCGGGTTCGACGCGTGGAACACCTCCGCGTTCGGCGTGACGGGGATCTCGACGTCGACCACCCCTTCGTAGACGCTGAGGGTGACCCCGAGCAGCGGGAACTCCCTCGGGTGCGTCGGCGGGTACCGTATCGCCCCCACGCGCAGGCCCGGGGTGTCGGGAACCGTCACCTCCGAAGCGATGTAGCCGTCGGGAAGCGGCCGGCCGTACATGTGCAGTCCGTCCCCGAGCTCGAAGCGCACGTGAACGGTCGACTCGGTCTCGAACTGCATCGCCGGGTCGGACAGGAACGCGGAGATCTTCACCTGCTCGGCGCCGAGCTCGACGACGGGAACCTCATGGCGCGCGAGGATCTCGCCGATGGCGGAGTCGCGGATCGTCCCCGCCGAGGCACGGCTGGCGTAGTGCCGGTGGAAGAACTTCTCGCTGACCACGCCGTTCTCGTCCGTCACGTAGACGCCGGGGAACGGCACGCCGTAGAAGCCGCGGCCGGCGGCCTGTTCCGGATCCTCGGGAGAGATCAACGTGTTGAGGATGCCGAACTCCCGGATCACGGCCGAGTCGACGTCGGACAGGAGGTCGTAGGTTACGCCGTGCTCGTCGGCGAACGCCCGGAGCTGCTCCGGACTGTCGTAGCTCACGCCGTAGACGCGAATGCCGGCTTCCTCGAAGAGCCCCTGGTTCTCTTGCAGCTCGACCAGCTGCGTGCGGCAGTACGGTCACCACACCGCCGAGCGGTAGAACACGACGATCGACTTCGAATCGCCGCGATCCGCGTGGTAGTCGACCATGCGTCCCCGCTGATTCGGCAGCGAGAACTCCGGAAGCCGCTCGCCGACCTCCGGTCCCGACGGAAACTCGTGGGACACCGGGTAGCGACGCCCCGGATGACTCACGGGAAGGCCGAACGTGATGCCGTGGTCGTCGGTCGTGGTGCCCGGCTCCAGGTCTTGGTGCACGGCGCGGACCGGGGCGGCGTCCTGTGCGACTGCCGCGGCCGGAGCCGCCAGCAACGCCAGCGCCGCCAGGAGTATCCAGCGTTTCATCGTCTCGTCTCCAGGTCACGTCTCCAGAAGATCGGGGCCGGCGCCCGAACCGGCCACCGTCGCTGCGAACGCCGCCATTCTATACGCTTCCCCACGCGCCCGACGCGGAGGCGACCGGGCAGGCCATGCGGTCCCGATCAGGGCCACGTGCGTTGTCCGAATCTCGATTCCCTCTCCATTACCAACTTGCACACTGGAATCCGGCGGAGCATCCGAGCCATTCTCGAAGCGCGCAGGCCCCCACGTCATCCGCCCCCGCGAGCCAACGTGCCGAAGACGTCGGTGGCGAGGGCGCGCTTCACACGTGCGGGCGCGACACCACCGACAGGGGTGCGCCGAACCTACCAGCCCGTGGCAGGATTCCGCGCGGCCGATCACGCCGAGGCCGGTCGTGCGGCTCGGCGCGTGCCGGGGTCTGCATGATCTTGGCGACAAACGGGGAGGTCATGGCGTGCAGCAACGCGCTGTAGTCGAGCTGGAACCGTATTTCGGCGCCGACCGACAGCCGGTCGTGGCCGGAGTCCGCGACGAGATGGTCGCTGCTGGCTCCAAGGATCGCGATGCCCGGCGGCGCGTGGAGCCCCTCGGGGTCGGTGTCCTGACGCCCGAGCGCGAAGATTACCTGGGAGGCGTCGCCCCGGTCCACGCTCGGCGGCGGGGTCCCGAATGCCGTCTCCGCGAGCGTGCCCCAGGGCCGCGACGGCTTGGTGCTCGACTCGATCACCTCGGCTACGAGGCTGATGGCGTCGCAGTGCAGCCCGTCGATGGGGCTGCGTCGCAACGGCTCGCGACCGAGCAGAATCGACTCGCCCAGGCGGAGGTTGTTGATCCGCCCGGTGTCCGCGGCGCCGAGGGCCCAATCGAGGTTGGCGGAGTTGCCTCCGGACACGATGCCGACCCGCTGGCCGAGCGTCGCTTCGAGCGAGTCCGCGAGGGCGGACAGCTCGGCCATGTTCCTGGCGTCGGGCGACACGCCGCTCCGGCAGGCGAGGTTCGCGCCGATGCCCCGGAACGCGATGTTCGGGAGGCCCAGCGTGTCACGCGCGGCGTGTTCGAGGTCGCCGGGCATGATGCCTTCACGGAGATCGCCGAGCTCGACCATCAGCACGACCCCGTGACGGCGTCTCGAGGCCTGCGCGGCGGCCGAGAGCGTCCGGATGACGTCGATCTCGGTGTTGAAGCTCACGTCGGCGTGCGCGACGACGCGGGTCACCTGGCTGAGCATCGGCGCGCGCAGGAGGATCATCGACGCCGGCACCCGCGCGTGGCGCATCGCCTCGATGTTCTCGATGCGGGAATCGCCGAGCACCGTCACGCCGGCGCTCAGCAGGGCACCGGCCACCGCCGGCGAACCGAGGGTCGCCTTGGTGACGCCGGTCACGGAGATGCCCCGGCCGGCGAGCCGGGCGACCAGGGTGCGCGCGTTATGGCGAATCTTGTCGAGGTCGATCTCGAGTCGCGGCGCGCTCATTGCACGCCGGCGACCGGCTTCCCCTCGAGCTGTGGGAACGCCGAGCACACCATGTCCGCCAGGCGCTCGGGCGACCGGGTCAGCGCATCGGTGGCCGGGATGCCGAGCTCGCGCTCGTAGCTGACGATGGCGGCGGAGACCTCGGCCTCGGTCATGTGCTCATGATTGATGGTGAGGCCGATGACGGTCGTGTCCGCGAAGGTCTGGATGAGGTTGATCTCGGCGGCGGCGGTAGGCATCGGCATCTGTTCGTAGTCGCAACGGTGGCGACGTCCCGGGGCGTGCTGCAGCACCACCCCGTGCGGATGGCAGCCGCGGAGGATGAGGCTCGACGTAGAGAACGCGGGGTGCCCGAGCGCGCCCTGGCCTTCGATGACGATCACGTCGGGCCGCTC
>MKWU01006225.1_pt1 | contig 12297 bp, 15 predicted proteins | sample 809101 | NCBI WGS metagenome assembly MKWU01 (sample SAMN05860141, study PRJNA318959) | sponge metagenome | host: Aplysina aerophoba | place: Slovenia: Piran, Adriatic Sea, Gulf of Piran | collected 2013-05-07
AAGCACCAGCTGGTAAAGGGCCGCCTGCACGAGCGGGACAGCGGAGGGCAGCTCTTCGAGGTTGATGAGCCAGCGGCCGGTATCGTCGGACGGGGGCAGGAACGCGGGCGGCGCCCAGCGGGTGCGGTCGTCGGTGTCGCGCCAGGGGATGCCGCGCAGGTCCACGGGGTCGAGCAGCAGAGCCCGGACATCCACGTACTGGCGGTTCGTGTCCGCGGCCACCTGCTGGGCGATTTGGCTCTTGGCCGCGCCGGGCGGCCCGAAGACGATGGTCGGCTGGCGGGCCTCGACCAGCAGGGTGAGCACCTCTGCGAGCTCGCTGGGGCGAAGCGTGTAGTCGGCGGAGATCTTCTCGGGAAGGGGCATCGGCGTCCTCCGTGTTGAAGGGAATTCGGCACGGAGGACGCTCTCCAGACCGTCCGTCCGCGCCCTCGCCGGAGGCCATCTCCACCTCTTTGGGACGCCGGGACGCACGGCAGGGGATCGCAGGGGGATTGCGCGGCAAGCCATGGGCCGATGCTCCTTCGGCATCCCGATTGCCTGCCCCTCGTTGAATCGGATAGGCTGGAGTTCTCCCGGAGAACTTGCGGGCGGGACCAATGATTGCGTGGGACGCCGGTCGCGCTCTGCCGCGCCGACGTTACGGCGTGGGCAATTGTACAGGGGAGGACCAAATGGCTGCGGATCTGAGAGTCAGCGTGAAGAGACAGATCGATCGGTTGAAGAAGGAGTTGGCCGTGGCCACAGGGCAAGTCGCCGCGTTGCAGGAGGAGATCAAGAGGCACGAGCTGGTCTATGACATGCTCGATGGACGAAAGACCGGCAAGGGGTCCCGGCGGGGCCGTTCCGAGGTTGGAGCGTTGAAACGGGGGCCGCGCGGCGCGATGATCGATTGGACGGCGGTCTTCGCGACACTGCCCGACCAGTTCACGCTGGATTCCCTTCTCGCCCACCAAACGGCGGGCGAGAAGACCCGAGCGTACCTCCGGCAGGTGGTTTCGCGGTGGTCGAAGGAGGGCCGGATCAGGCGCACCGGCCGGGGCATGTACGAGAAGACGTGATTCCGAAGAAACCGGACGGGACCGGCGGAGCCGCCTCTCGAACCGCTCAATCGCCCGGCTGTTCCCCTTCCCCTAGCTTGACATTCTCTAGCGAAACTCCTTCCGGCCGTCCGAGCGTCTTGCAACCTGACCGATCAGGGACGTTTCTTCCAACACCGCCCCGGCATGCCGACTCTGCGTAGCGGATTGTCCGGACGTGTCCGCGTCCAGCGCCGGGGCCAGAACGCCCCCGCGAGCGCGCTGGGCGGCGCTGGCTACGGAGACATACGAGAGGTATACAGTAAGAAATTCGCTGGCACGAAAGATGCGCGTGGGTCATACCTACGACAGCGAGCGCAAGGGCACGACGGGGGTCGACCAGGAGGCCGAGCAGTCCAAACGGCCGGTGGTGATCGAAACTCCGCGACCGGTCCGGTTCAAAGCAAGGTTTAGCGTGGATCGAATGTCTGTTGCGGCTCCTGTCTCGGTTCCTTCGCCTTCCCCTGTGCGGCATCGCGGTGCGGTTTCGCGTGACTGCACGCTCCCGCAACGGACTCGGCTATCCTTCTTGTCGGATTCACCGTTGTTCGACATAGGACAACTGCTTGTTGGTCAAAGGTTAGTTCGGCCAGCACGGGTCTTTCAGACGTCGGTGTGGAAGAAGCGGTAATGTAGGTGGTTCCAATGACAACTACAATCTCCAGTTTTGACCGGGCGTTACTAGCGTCCCTTTGCTCGCTAAGTAGCGCCGAAACAGGAATCATTGTCTTCTATACAGGTCCAAGTATTCCGGACTACGCTACTGAAATGTTACGACATCCTGCACCAAGCGTCGGTCATCCGGTCAATGACCGAGTTGGCCTAGTTCTGCAGGAAGCACTGGAAGCCAATCCTTCCGTTCACGATGGAGCAATAATGTGTGGGCGACTTTCTTGTGGTGATGTATACAGGATTACAGGCTGGTCATACCGCCTATATCCTCCTCCGTGTCACGGAGTGTTGATTCCAAACAAGGGTTCAGCATTCAACAGCGGTTTGGCGATGTCAGCTGTGACAACTGTTGACCGTGTATTGTATTGGTCTTCGGGGACCGGATCGTGTTTTGAAGCCGGTTCCATACTGGCTCCTGCGAACAAATGACACGATCTTACGTAATACCGATAGTTTTGGTTGCTGCCGGGACATGGGTCGCCGTTGCTCTCGTCAAGGGTTTTCCGAACACATTTTGGGAAGCCATAAGCCCCTTCGTGACCGCAATACCGGTGGCAGGTGGCTTTTCAGTTGTCTATCAACACTATTTGTGGCATTCGTGGCCCCTTCAGAGACTGTTGGCGAAAACTCCAGATCTGCGAGGGTCATGGCGAACAACGATTTGGCCCGCATGGCGTGATCCAGGTACCGACCGAGACGCGGGTCCTGTCCAGGGGTATGCACAGATTGACCAAACTGCTTCTACACTCTGTATGGGATTGTTTACTCGCGACTCCCGCTCGGAAACATTTGCATTTTCGATTGATGAGATTGAAAAGGAGTTTCGTTTAACAGTAGTGTACGAGAATAGACCTAGTATGGACGAACGCCCAAGATTGGGAACAAGTCATCAAGGCAGTGCTATCTATAGATTTAGAGGATACCGACCGGATCGAATTGAAGGCGAGTATTGGACGGAACTCCAAAACCTCGGTAAAATAGAACTTAAGAACAGACGGCGGCAAGAGATAAGTTCATTCGAAGCCGGAAAACATGTATTTGGTTGATTTTGCTGGGCGCGGTTGCAAGTACGTCCGGAAATATATTCGACTAGGGAGTTCGTCTATCGTAGTCCCGAACGGGAAATGGCCGTTGCGGTCGGCCGCATTCTACGGACTACCTAGGCTGAAATCAGTTGCCGTGACTTACACTGAGGCGACTAAGCATATTTGAGTTGCATAACGCCACATAGAGTCCAGTGTCGTCCAACGAAGTCCCGACAATCACCATCAAGAAGCTCGCCAAGCGGTGGTGAGATTTGCGATACATTTCTCGGAAACTGTGGATGTCGATTGGTGAGGGGTTTGGTGTGGGTTCGGGATGGGTGTGCCAGTCACCGACGTAATGGAAGCCGTCCCTGAACGCGCGTGTTATCTCTCGGCGTTCGGCGATTCGATTCGGGATGAACGCAGTCGGGACTCTATGATCTGACGATCTCGGGCCGGTAGCTCGTTCGACGCGAATGACATCGCCATCAAATCGTGCAAAGAGCTGACCGCCAGCTTCTGAACTGCCGACTCGAGTCTGCCGATGGCGATCAAAGTGGGAGAGGACCGAACGCGTCAAGACGACAACTTGGTCGGAATGGTCAACGGGGTATGAGATCACGCCGCGCTCTCATTTCGAATGCACACCGGGCAAGAGGCTGATGCTGGCCATGGGCGCTGCACAGTGATGCCGCCGTTCTTGGGATCGCCCATCTCCCTGACCCAGTTTGGGCACCATCTACCACCCTCTGCCTCAATACGGGTGCGTGGCGCGATCCAAATACGGTGACGCGCACTTGAGAGCCCGCCCATAAGGGCATCAACTGAGGCCTCAGATAATAACGCATTCGCCCAACAGAGCTCTGATGGCCCATATGGGGTAAAGCGTGCCCCGCAAGCGGGCGCCTGGAGGTCGAGTCGTTCGGTTGGCCAATCGGTGACGTTCAGGGTCGGTTGTCCCTTGTCATTCAGGCCGCACCGAAGACACGGCCCACGCCCAGGTAAGTATAGTGCATGGGCGGCCGCCGCATGTGGTTCTAGCCAGCCGTAGATAATCGCTGGGAAGTCGGCGGACTCCTGGTGAATGTCGTTCAGAAAGCTCTCACCAGCCCAGTTCCCCATCGTGCTAACGATCAGGTCGCAATCGGTCAATTCATTAACGAGTCGCGGCGCGTTCGGTCCTACGCGTTCCTGTCGCCAAGTTACTTCGCCCAAGTGCGGGTACGCTTGCTCGATCTCACGTGCCAACTCGCGCGCCTTGCCTCGAGTTACTGAAGCTGCCCCCAATTCGTGGCGTCCCACGTTGGCCCAGTCCATGGCCTCGGGATCGACCAGCAGTAGATTCCCCACCCCCACTTGGGCTAGGAGGCGGGCGATAGGGCCACCTACTGAACCGCATCCCAGGATTGCCACACGTAGATGGCGGAGACGTTCCTGCCGCGGGTCTTGATCCCGGCCATGTATCCAATGATGGTCGGCTCTTTCGATTCGGGACTTTGTGACTTTCACCCCTGCGGACAGATATCGGTCAATTAGCAACCTTCGGGGCACATGTCCCGGACGAAATCCCTTCACAAGCGGATCTCCGATGCGCCCGGCCCGTTCGGAGTGGCGTGGTCGCGTCAAGGTAATCGCGGCAAAACAAGCGCCATGCATCGTGCGGGCTCCCACGACAACATCGATCTCAGCCGCGCCGGATGCGGCTAGGTCCTCCAACACCGGTACCGCCTCCGGCGATCGTGCTCGCGCCAACGCCCACACATCAACCGACGTACGCGGATACTCTGGCGGTAGAAGTGGTTCGTCCACCCAGATCAATACGCCCTCGTAGAGTGTGTAGTCCTGTCCCTTGCCCGTCTTCGCGCCCCACCGTGTCAGCCATCGGCGAAGAGATTGCGGGCTTTCGCCCACTATGTGCGTCTGCTGGCCGCGCCACACACTGATACGCCGGCCTGGACCCCGTGGTTCAAGTAGGCCGATGAAATTCAGGGAGTCCTTGTCGGTCACCAAGTTCCAGTAACTGAGAAACTCCTGGCGGAAATCCTCGGCGTTGTTCCCTCTTATGCCGTCCTCAATCAGGCGGTAGGCTTCGCCCAGAACATACCTAGTTACCCCGACCGGATCCTCGCTCGACACCACCGCATCTGACGAGAGAATGCAAAGGAATCCGTCCGCTTCCAGATGCGGCCAAGTGAGAACGTTGGGTCCGTTCGCCACAGCAATTCGTGGCGGAGTATAAGGAAACTCCCCATCTACTAAGACATCTAACTGACGACTGATGCCGTCGAAGAAGTTCACCGGCACGCGCCAACCCAGCCCGTAGCCACGTTTGCTGTATCGCTCCAGTACATGCGCAGGCAGGCGATTGCCTCCCGCAACGCCGACGACAAAGTCGTCCACCTGCGCGACGGCGACCGACCGGCGTTGGTTCACCCTATCGGGTGGCCCGTCATGCGTACCGTCCGCCGCCACGCTTGTCCACCGGCTTTCGGGCCGCCACCTCCTCGGCCCCTTTGATTAGAAGGCCCGCCGTCACCTCACCGGTTTCGAGGCGATCGATGAAGAACGTGCTGTTGAATGCCGTGTCCCAAGCATTCAACGCCCGCTCGCGGCTACAGTCCCACTGGGACAACACAGCGAGCTCCTCAATGGCCCAGTTTAGCTTGTCTCGCAAGAACTTGGTTCGGCTATCGGTAGCGCTCCTGGTGAGCATCTCGCCGGCGACGGTCGGATGCGCGATCTCCAGGTCCGACCTTAGGCGATCACGAACTGCGACCATTGTGTCGTAAAGTGCCATGTCTTCGCGGGCAGGATTTATCGAGTACTTTTCCACGACGAGCTTGGTTATCATGAACCCCGTGGCCATATGATCGCGCCAGCTTGGGCGGCTGCGGGCAAACCCCTTCAAAAGGCGTACAATCCGCCGAAGTTGGCCACCGTTATCGTTGTCCGGGCTTTGGCCCCTGTTGGCGTCGAGAAACCAGTCCGTTACGGCTAAGGGGTTGGAAACCCTCCAGTCGGAGCCCGCCAACTCGATGCGCGTCTCTTCTTGGCCCGAGTCGTTCTGATCGACGATCCGACGATAGACCGGGACATCCACGTGATAGCCGGCCTTGTAAAAGACCCGAACGCAGTTCTTCAGCTTTTCTGGCGGCCGATCGAAATTGTCGTCGTGCAGAGCCTTACGGACCATTTCCTTCGCGTCCATAGCGGACCTATCGCCGCCCCTCCGTCCCTTCAACTGATCGATGTCGAAATACACGCCGTCGTCGACGTCGTAGTCCTTGTCGGGCTGCTGCACCATCGTCCGCATGGCGTACGAGCCCTGAGAGCGATAGTCGACGGGCTTGGGCTCTTCGTCACGTTCCAGACCCTGCTTGAGGCGGCGGCGGTTGGCGTCCCGGCGTTCCCGCATCTCTGTACGTTCCTTCTGTGGAAGCGCGACCTCCTCATCGTGGTACGCGAGAACGTCGGCATGGCAGTTATTCATCATTGTCTCCTTGGCCCGTCAGGGCGTCGTGACGCAGGCTGTCAACCTGCTTTTGGTGGACGATTTGATCTAATCTTGGCGTCATGTCGTTGTTTCCGTGCTGGGTGGCAATGTCTCCAGCAACGTGTGCAAGAGTTGTCCGTCGGTGTCGGCAGCGTCGCCGCATCGACTCAGAGTCTCGTAGACATCGGTTTGGGCTTGCGCTTCCAAAGCGTCCATGGCCGCGCTGCCGGTTTCATCCAGGTCCAGATATTTCATGACCTCGGCCGGCACCTTGCCGTGAGGGAAGCGAACGATGTGGCAATCTCTATCTACATGACGCGCAATCATCTGCGCCATGTGATCGAATCCGAACTCCTGGGCATCCAGCGCCAACGTCACGACGCCACCCCCGAATCGCCATTCGGCAAGACCTCGGTCGAGATCGCCGTGTCCTATCAACTCCCCTTGCGGTCGTGGGCATGTTCCCAAGCAGAATACCTCAATACGGTCGCCCGCACTCGTCATTCCGAGCGCATCGATGAGGGCGATCAAGACAGGATTGTTGGCCCATAGCCCGCCGTCCACGAATGCATGATGGCCGGGGGTGTCCGGGTTCTTTATCCGCGCAACCGACCGGTAAATCGGCGCTGCGGTGGTTGCGAGGCACACGTCCGCGAGTCGGTAGCCGTCGTCTCGATGCTTCGTATTGGGCAGGTGCGGCGTCTTGAAAACCCAGGTGTGGTGTCGGGTCATCTCGATGGTTGGAATCGCCAAGGCGATCTTCCGGTTTCGCCAAACGTCACCTAGCGTTGTGTCCCCCAGTTCAGCGTTCAACGCCTTCTCCAGAGCGGCGGCCCCGGCGTTTAGGTACCGCGGGCGCTTCCATGTCTGCCACACCAAGTCAGCGCTCATCCCTTTGGGTAGCTTGCGCGGGAATATCTGAGTCCCGTAGTTGCGGTAGAGAGAGACGACACGATTCGGCTCGATGCCAACCGCCAGCGCACTGGCGATGATGGCGCCGGTACTGGTGCCGGCGATCAGGTCGAAACCTCGGCCGATATCCAACCCGCCCACCCTCCGTGTAACCGCGTAGCGCTGTCCGAGCGACGCGAGATACGAGGCCGTGTACAAACCTCGCATGCCGCCCCCGTCCACGCTGAGAACCCGGAGATGTTTCGGTTCAATCATTGCGTCGGCCGCCTGAATCTGGTGCGCACAAGTCAGATAGTGACTTTTGCGTTCAACCTTAGCTGACGCACCTAACTGCCGGTACCGCGACCTTGCCAGCGGCCTGCGGCGAACTCCAGCAGGCACCGGAGTCTCTTTCGTCCGCGCCATCCGTCATTTTCAATGACCTCCTATCGGCGTCCTCGACGCCAGCCTTGCGATGGAGACCATCCCCATAAGCATAGCTCCAAGACTAGCATTCGCTCCTTAGCGCGTCAACTGTGCTCACGGATCGACCATAAAATGTTTGTGTGATAAACTCTCCTGGTAGATTCTGGTAGATGTAGGGTGCAGGGCTATCGCGGATTCGCACTACGGGACCACCGTCAATGTCGTCCCAGCGTGCACGGACACCTTGGCCACCGGCGTTTGGCGTTGACCGCGCCGAGACCGACCAACTGCGAGTGTGCGGCCGGCCGGAGCCGCCGGAGCTCAACGGCAGCGCCAGCGGTCGTTGGGACGCATGGCGTCGGCTTGACGCACATCCGGGAAAGGGGCAGTTTATGGTAATGGCGGATATGGAACTCTATCGCCGCCTTGGCCGGGCAGTTGCGGAGCGCCGGGGAGAACTTGGCCTCACCCAAAGCGATGTCGCCGAAAAGCTGGGGCTCTCGAGAGCCTCCCTCGCCAATCTCGAAAACGGCCGTCAGCGCATCATGGTGCACCAACTCTTTGCACTCGTGAGTGCGCTCAAACTCAAATCGATTCTGGACCTCGTACCTCAAACCTGGGTGCCTCCGGAACCTCTACCTGAAATCAAGGTTAGCGGGGCGACCTTGAGCCCACGACAACAATCGGCGATCGAAAGCGTGCTTGCCTCGGCCTTCGCGGAAGATCGTCTGAGACGGAGTTCGTCATGAAGCAACCCGCCAATAAGCAACGGGCTCGAGAAGCCGCACAGGCGCTGCTCATCGACTACGGCGTCGAGACCGCACCCGTTCCCATCGAGCGTATCGTCAAGTCCTGCAGGGTACGGGTGGAGTATGCCCCGCTCGACAGCGAACTCTCGGGACTGGCACATATTCGGGAGAACGTTCCGATTGTGGGCATCAACACACTGCACGCACCCACGCGACAGCGCTTCACACTCGCCCATGAACTGGCACACGTTCAGCTCCACCGCCGCGAGCTTGAGAGCGCCGTACACGTTGATCGCGGTTCGTTACGGCGCGACCCGCTTGCAGCTGCGGGTGTGGATCCCATTGAAATCGAAGCCAACACTTTCGCAGCCGAACTACTCATGCCGACCCAGTTCCTGATTTCTGCCCTTGAAGGTCGTTCCGTTGACCTTGAGGACGACCAAGCCGTGGCCGCGCTGGCCAAACGCTTTAGGGTAAGTGATGCCGCCATGCGCTATCGATTGAGTTCCCTTGGAGAGCCCGAGTGAGTTTTGTCATCTACGACGTAGAGACTACAGGGCTGACGAAAGGTTTTGATCAGATGGTTGAGTTCGCGTCCGTTCGGACGGACTCGACACTGGCGATCACGGACGAATTTCAGATCCGCTGCCGTCTGATGCCTCATGTCATCCCCTCGCCGGAGGCGATGCGTGTGACGGGGCTTCGAATCGAACAGCTCCTTGATACGTCGTTGCCCTCGCACTACGCGATGGTCACAGAAGTACGCGGCGTCCTTGAGTCTTGGTGCCCGACCCTTTTTCTCGGCTACAATTCCCTGTCGTTCGATGAGGAATTCCTCCGCCAGGCCTTCTACCAGTGTCTCTACAGCCCCTTTCTGACGAACACGCATGGAAGTGCTCGAGCCGACATTCTGAATCTGTGTCGCCTAACGGCAGCCCTTAGGCCAGACGTCATCAGGCCGGCGCAAGATGAATCTGGTCGCGCTGTCTTCAAACTCCAGGCCCTGGCCGAAGCGAACAGCGTTGCCGCCCTTTATTCGCATAGCGCCATGGCCGATGTCACGACAACGCTCGCGCTCTGCCAACACGTCAGAAGGGGTGCACCTGAAATCTGGTCACAATTTTTGAGATTCAGCCAGAAGGCAAGCGTTGAATCATTTATCACCGGGGAAGACGCCTTTTTGATATGGGAAACTTTCGGCAACAACCCTCGCGCCCGCGTCGTGACCCCTATCGGTAAGCACGACGAACTGGCGATACGGCACTACTGCCTGGATCTCAACACAGACCTTGACGCGTTCAGGGGGATGTCGGACGACGCACTGACGTCTCTCTGCAAGGATGCTCGTCGGCCGATCGTGACAGTTCGCACCAACGCGGCACCAACGCTATGGGCGATTCATGACGCTACTCAAGAACATCTCGCTCCTTTTGAGAACGAGGACCAAGTCTTGGAGCAGGTCTCGCAACTCCGAAAGGACACTGCCTTCTTAGAGAGACTCCGCAAGGCGGCACAAGCCGCAGAACCAACTTATCCGCCGTCAGCGTATGTCGAGGAGCAACTCTACGAGGGTGGTTTCCCCTCGCCTCAAGATGAAACCCTTATGCAGCGTTTCCATACGGCTCTTTGGGAAGAACGACCGGCCCTAGCCATGCAACTCAGCGACGCGAGGTACCGTCGTTTGGCGCTACGACTGATCTATCTTGAACGGCCCGATTTGCTTGGTATTAAGCAACGGTGCGCTGTTGACGTACGGCTCCGTAAGCGCCTCCTGTCACCACTCGACGCCATTGTGCCCTGGCGTTCGATTCCAGCGGCGCAGCACGACGTGCAAACTCTCCTTGCTAGTGGCCTGGACGCCGATGACTTAGCCAGTCAGTTGCGGTATTCTAGCTACCTAGAAGAGCGCGCCGACGAACTTGCTGGACAAGTCGGTGGCACGTTGACGCTACCTTCTAAATCCGCGTAGCGCGCGGAAGCCCTGCTCCGGGTACCTACTCTCTCAGAACCTTTTTCGAATAAGTTTGCCGCGGGCCTATCGATAGTCATGCCGACTCCGGTATTGCGGGCTCATCGGGAATCTGCGAAAGGCAGAATTGCCAACACGGAGAATGGCGGGTCGCAACGCGCATCGACGAAGAATAGGCTTGGTGCGGTTCTTGGCATCTTCTCAGTTCTCTTGTCGGTCTTCGGCGAATCGCACCACAGTAGATCGCGGGTCGGCGCAAAGAGGGCGCCGGGCGGTCATCATTCGACTATGGTCTTCTCGCGGCTCGCCCCTGCCATGTGGTTGTCTAGCTCGTCTTTCTGGAAGGTGAGTGGGGCGCATTCCGGCAAGAAGGGGGTGTACATTCGGTCCAACTGGAGGACGTCGCGCATGCGTTGGGGTATGGTCTCAAACCATTCGGGTACGTCCGACATGTCCGACGGATCGGGGTCGTAGTACGGTCCGCCTAGTTCGGGCATTCCCGTTTCGGGCTAGTGGTCTTCGTCGCGCTTGAGCAGCCATACCCACCAGAAATCGGCGCAGGTTTCCACCAGGAATACCTCATCGGGCGCATTCGTGCGGCATGCGCACGCCCTTGCTGACGATGTTTCCCTTGATGCGGCATTCCACGGTGTCCTGGCCGGTATCGCTCCTGGCGACCCGACGGACCGCCTTCAGGCGCTCGCCTGCCCGCCCGTCCCACGGCGCCACCCAGTCGCCCCCCCCGGCCCCCCCCCCCCGCGCCCCCGCCTCCCCGCCAGCCCCAGGGCCCCACGAAGCCGCCCCGCCAGAGCCCACGCCGCGCCGCTCTCGCTGACGCCTTCTTCCGCCACATACTTCCTGGAGAACCGCCGGTAGGCGAGCGCCCATCCCTCCGAAATCATCCAGGCGTTGAGATCGCTGCCGCCGAACCGGCACACTGCCACGCGCCCGTAACGACCCCGGTCGCTTTCCTCGCAGGCAACCGTCCGGCTGTCGATCCGGTCGCGGAGTGCGCGAGTCGCGCGCTGGCCGCACCGCCAACGTTCACCACCGGCGAGACAGGTTTGGGTGCTCTCCGGCACGTCGATGCCATGGAGACGCACACGGGCACCGCTCACCTCGATGGTGTCGCGTCGATTACCGACGCCCGGCCGGACACATCTGCATGGAGAGCCGCCGACTAGGCAAAGGTCGAGACGACGATACAAGCTGCAATGATGCCGGGCATGACTTTGACTCTCCCCCTGACCGGCGCGATGAAGACACCCACCGGCCGCACGAAGTCCGTCTCCTCTTGGCGGTCCCGAGGACCAGCGGCAGGGAGTACAGGTAGCATGGCAGCATCTCGCGTCGTTGACTCGCGTCACCATCGATCATGTCGCGAAGCTCGGCACATATGGCGTCGGTCTGCGCGGTGGCGAGTCGAGACCGCGGCAGGTTGAACTCCGCCGGAGGCGTGGGGGCGACTTCCCGGAGTTGTCCCCCGCTCACCGCCAGGGAGAAGCTGGAGGAGCAGGGATTGCCGCGCCTGTCTGTCCGCGGGTCTGTGGCAGAATCGACGCAGGTTCCTTGTTCAGGCGACGAGTCAGACGGCTGACGCGAAAGCGCCTTTGGAGTCAGCCATGACCAATACCATCATAGTTCCACAGGACGGTTCCGGGCACACCAACAAAGCCATCGAGATGGCGGGCGAGATCGCCGTGAAATTCGGCGCGCGCGTCGTGGTCGTGCAGGCCTGCTGCACCATGCTACAGCCCCGGATCTGAAGGCGATATCAACGGGGCGGGTCAGGGCGCGCATGACTTCGGTCGGCGTGGGCACCGACCCGTCCGCATTCCGCAACGCGACCTGTTCTTCCTGCTCGGTCTTCGTCGGCTGGTACTCTTGGCGGACCAGTTTGATGGGCTTCTTCTTGTTCATGTTCTTGCTCGTTTCTTCTGTAATTCTCTTCTCGCCTCGTCTAACGCGGCGTTCAGCTTTAGCATTTGCGCAT
>MKWU01006226.1_pt1 | contig 12295 bp, 12 predicted proteins | sample 809101 | NCBI WGS metagenome assembly MKWU01 (sample SAMN05860141, study PRJNA318959) | sponge metagenome | host: Aplysina aerophoba | place: Slovenia: Piran, Adriatic Sea, Gulf of Piran | collected 2013-05-07
GACAGACAATTCAGTACCCTGCGGAGCAGTTCATTGCCAGCTTGCACCCAGGCAAGTGTAGCTTATACAGGCAGCCCATGATCTCCTCTCCCCTCCCAAACCATCTATGGGAGAAAGTTGCCTCAGACTTGTTTGAGCTCAATGGTAAAACGTACTTACTGGTCACTGATTGCTTTTCGCTACCTGGAGGTCCATACTCCGACCACCACCACCTCAGCCAGTGTCAGTTGCATCCTCAAAGCTATTTTATTGAGACATGGCATTTGTACAGTGGTCATGAATGACAACGGTTTGCAATACTCCTCACAAGAGCTGAAGGACTTTGCCAACCAATACAAATTCAAGCATGTCACAAGCAGCCCACATTACCCACAAAGTAATGGCATGGCCGAGCGCATGCATGGTGAAGACTGCAAAGAATCCCCTGGAGAAGTCAGCAAATCCCTACCTGGCACTACTCGCATACAGGACCACTCCATTGCCCTGGTGTGGACTCAGTCCTGCACAGCTAGCAATGGGTAGGCCCCTGAGGACAGACATCCCACAAGTTCCTAGTACCCTGATACCGGAATGGTCCTACCTTACTAGCTTTCGTAAGAAAGATGCAGAGATGAAGAGAAAGCAGAAGGCAGACTATGATCACCGACACCGATCGCGAGCCAGGTCCCTATTGCCACTGCCCAACAGTACACCAGTTTGGGTTTGTACTCAAGACCGACCAAATCCTGGACGCGTGATCTAGTCAGCCGACACTCCATGGTCCTACCTGGTGGAAGTTCCATCTGGCACAGTTCGGAGAAACTAGAGTCATCTTTCACGACGACCTAAAGCAGACTCATCCCAGTCAACCCTAGAAACTCTGGAAAGACGTGTCATTGCCACTCGCTCACAAACCGGGACACACGTTGGTCCCCCCTCCAGACTCACATACTGGAAAAGGGGAGATGTGGCATATTGGTAGTCACCCAGTGACATTAGGCAGCCACATACTAGAACTTGTGTTATTAGATTTAGGACTAGACTAGTTTGGTTGTGTTCTGATGATACCTATTTCTGTAGCAAAGCTTATTGTCATGCTGTAACAATGTCCATTGTTTTGTGCCTATTATATGCATGTGTTTGAAGTAATAATATCAGTCTTAGTCACAGTCAGTGAATGTGAACTGACAACCAATATCGTACATAACAGTGAGTTATGAACGATCTGTGGGTGTGAGGAGGGCGCTGGCTGGCCTCTGGCCAGGCTGCTTGCCACTGGGTGTGGTGACTGTCCAGTATACACCTTACTGCCAACAGACGTGCCACTTGTGTGATTGTAGGGAGGTGGAGGACCAACACCGCTTTCTAATTGTTTGTCCCACTTTTGAAGATTTGAGTTTACAGCTATTGAACTACTGCTATTCCTTGTCACATACCTTTTTGAACTTCCTGTGACTATATAGTAAACACATTCTGTTCTCAGCAATTACAATATCCTTATTATAGCAAACTCACCTTATAGAATGAATAGCCAAGGACGATCCCTCCTATTTAGCCACTAAGGTATCTCATTAACTCTGCCCTCTACACCTCCTTTATAATTCTCTGTATCCCATCCACTGGGTTCCTTTTCTGTCTGTTGTCCTTGTCTTTTGCTCTCTCTTTTCTGTGGACCAGTAAGCCAACACCTGCTGAGCAGCCTCTGCCATGTACTGCTGTCACATTAAGAAACAAATATATAATATATATTTATACCCCATTGCCATGGCAACGGGCATGGTAATGTTGGGGTATACTTTGGATATACGTGATATTTGTAGATTAGTTCTAGGATATAATGCGAGATTTGTATATAGCTCCTGAACAAAATGGCATAATTGCACAATAACATAATTATTCCTAGGCTTGCTTTTTTGGTTATGATAAATCAGAATTGAATCTGTGCAAATGAATATGTAATTAAATAATTTATGTACACAGTGCAATGAAATTATTGTAACAATATCTTTCAAATGTTATGTCGATCTGCAGGTGCCAGCAAGAGCACGAAATACAGTTTGTCATTTCTTGCAAATTACCAAGGAAATTCTGCATGCCTCTGTCTGTACGTGACTACTGCTGAGGAATGGCCTGTCCTTTTCAACATCAGTGCACCTGCAACGGATTACAATGCCAGTTCAGTGGTGAGGTACGGAGAGGTGGTCAAGTTTGTATTTGAGAGCTCCGACTATGCTTTGAGAAGTACCCGTGAGAGGGGGAAAGTCATTACTATTAGAACTGAATCATATGGAAAGTTAATTGTGTATGGGGGCAACCTTCAAAAGCACTCAAGTGACACCTTTCTGGTCTATCCCAAGCAAGAATATGTGCAACAGATTTCTTACAAATACATTGCAGTATCATACTTCTCTATTAGCTATTTTTCACATAATTCCGCCGTAGCAATCATTGCCCAGTACAATGACACACAACTCTCCATCATATCTAAAGTGGATATAATTATTGATAACACACTTACCTTAACGGGTGCAACTACAAATATCATACTTCAGGAGGGAGAAACATTCCTTGTACAGAGCAGGAATGATCTTACTGGATTGCTGGTGGCTTCCAATAACCCACTTGCAATGATGTCAGGACATAATTGCGCACGTGTCCCTCTCTCAGAAACTGCATGTGATCACCTTGTAGAGCAGATCCCACCAGTATCATCTTGGGGACAGAAGTTTGCAACAGCGCCACTCAAAGGAAGGCAAGCATATGATATGTTCCGCATTTTAGCTTCAGAGAATTTGACTATCGTGGAAGTGAACTGTACTTTATCAACTGATCAACCAACACTATACAATACAGCAAGTATATATATGATAAATGAGGGAAACTTTGTAGAATTTAGAGTATCCAGCAGCCAATACTGCTGGATTGAAGGAAGTGACAACATTTTAGTTCTTCAGTATTCTGTTGGACTCGCAGCTGATGGACTAACAGGAGACCCAACTATGATTATTGTTCCAGCTGTCTCTCAATACTGCAAGCACTATTCCTTGCCAACATTTCAACCAGATGACAACAGTTTTACCTTCTCCCACTACATGAACATCTTCATTCCTGCCCAGTACTACCAGCCAAATCGAATCTTTCTTGACAATCAACAACTGAGCAGGTACAATCTCAATTTCACAGTTATCAAACAAAATGGAGCACCCCAGGTATATGCAGCCCAGGTGGACCTCACAGGAGGAGTGCACACCCTCCACCATGCAGATGCAGAAGCAATGGGGGTGATAATGTATGGGTTTGCTCGTCACACCTCTTATGGGCATCCTGGATGTCTGAACCTTACCCAAGGTGTGTTATATAGAAATATTGCTATATATACAATGTGCACAAATATCCTACAGCCGAGGAACACGCAGCAAAAATCTACAAAACGACTGTCCGCCATTTTGGTGTTACGGAGAAAGTATAGGGATCCGTGATGGTGTACATACGTATATAGACAATAGTGATTAGCACTCCCTGAAGAAAAGAATGACTATATACTGCCACTCCAGCTAGCTCTTGTCATCTCCAAGAGGTTGCCTTCAGTAATAGGCAAAAGACCAGGCCGGCCTAGATAATTAAGTTATGTCCTAAATTACTAAATCAGTTTTTGCAGCCTGGCCTAGTTGCACCAAAATTGCAGCCACGCTACCTTACTTGTAAATACCTTGTTGGTGAATGACACCCATGCATTAGGCTTGGGGGTTCACAGTAGTGAGCCCATCGAAGCAGGGGCATTGTGGTCATTGAAGTGGGAGCATTATGATAGCTTTGACTTTACATTTTAACTGATCCTGGCCTGATAACACCACCTTAAGATAGTGGAGAACTATGGGAAGTTGTATATGTGAAAGAAGAGGAGAGGGAGGGGGAATGCTGACAGATGTACCTTACGATGAAGCAGACACCAAGGGCAGACACGCAAACAAAAGCTTGTGATGTATAGCCTGAGTCATATATAGCCCTGTGTGAATGTATATGCTGTTATTTTGGCACCCGCCACCCAGTGGCCCTGTGGGCCCTGTTGTGCTGCACCTGAGAGCAGCTGAGGCCCCCATAGAAGTATTTGCATGCTCCTTGCGCCACGCAATCCAGTTGAATGTGTGCACGCCGATCCATCTTTGGTCCTGTTAACTATTATCATTGTGATGAATATCATTTCTCACTCACTGATGAAGACCCCTGGATTGGGGTCGAAACGTCTGTGTTTTGGACCTCTATCTGTCCCCAAAAAAAACGAATGGCTGGAGTTGTTTCCAGAGAGATTATCATGATGCTACCTAGCCACTCAGAAGTCTTCAAGTTGATCATTTCTCACTTACGAAGGAGAGTACAAAGACATTTGTAGCTCCTGTCCAGGGTTGATAGTTCACTTCATAGATGTCACACAAACAGCACACACAAAGTTAACTGTACAGCTAAATGGAGCAATATCTATAGACATGCGCACATCTATCCAACTGCGTTAGCTAAGAGGTGTGTTTAAAGCTAGCTTAGTCTGGCAGTGTGTAAACATTGATATGCTTTAGAAAGGCTATGGAAAATTGTGCAGTGGCCTGTCCAAGCCAAACTGCCAGACAACTTGCTATGGGGCTACATATTCCCCTGATGGTCTCATTTGTATGTGGCCAATAGCTAGGTAGCTAGCTATAGCTATAGCTATATATAACTAGCTACCAACTGAGAATCTAGCCAACAACAGCGGTGCCGTCAAAGCACAGTCATCGGAGCACAGTCATTGAAGTGCTGTTGCAGAGGCACTATAGCACAGAAACCAGCCTCCGGCGGGCTTCTGTGCTAGTCTTCTCGTAAGAGAAAGTGTGTGAAAACCCATCAATTATTTTTCTAAAATGATATAATAAAATTATTTCATATGTATGCTGTATGGAGGTCTTTAAGCACTAGCTATAATTATATATACTAGGAATGCAAAAGCCTCTCCCTGTTACATCAACTTGAAGATGGAGTGATGAAGCCTATCGCTTTTGATAGTAGGTCACTCAGCCCTGCAGAAAAGAAGTACTCACAGCTGGACAAAGAGGGTCTTGCCATAGTCTTTGGTGTCAAGAAGTTCACCAGTATTTGCCGGGACATATACCTTTTCTATCTACACAGATCACAAGCCACTTCGCCAAAGATTGTCAGATTCCAGCAATGGCATCTGCTCACATTCAGAGATGGGCACTGACCTTGAGTGTTTACAATTACACCATCATTTACAAGCCAGGATCACAACATGGCAACGCTAACCTTCTCAGCAAATTGCCCTTACCACTTCCAGGTGACACCATCCAACTGTTAGGCAAGACAGTTATGAGATTTCACCAATCTCAGCAGCATCAGGAAGTGGACAGCTCGAGACCCCATCCTGTCAAAGTTCTTAGAGATACTAATATCCGGTGGTACCATGAAGGATGCTGATGATGAGTTTTGACCCTACCTGAGGAGAGGTGTAGTATCTAAGTCGTGCACTCAACTTCGATGAACTCGCTCTGGATCAACTTCAACTCAATCAATGTAAATGACAAGACTGTCTACTAAAGTTCATACACAGCATATGTAGTCAAACAGAATGTTCTAGATGTTCATTAGGTACAATCACTTAAGATGAACACATACACAGACACAATGAGTGAGGTAACACTCCATACAAGGGCAAGGTAAGACTAACAGTTACAGTAGGTCAGTAGAATAGATACTACAAGAGGGTACTATCATTGCAAGATAAGAGGCAATCAAGTGGTGGTGCCAGAAGTAGCTAACCAGCCTATCCCTAGAGGAGCTGCATGAGGGTTATCCCTGGAATTTTAAAAAAGGAATTGCCCGACGAGATGTATGGTAGCCTTGTCTGGACACTGACATTGAGAATCAGGTGAAGAGCTGTCAGAAGTGTCAGAAAAAACAGAAAGCACCTGCATCAGCCCCACTTCATCAGTGGGAATGGCCTATTCAGCTGTGGATGTGACTCCACACTGATTATGCAGGACCCTTCAAGGAGAAGATGCTCCTTGTAGTGGTAGATGCCTACTCCAGTGGTTAGAGGTGGAAATGGTCCCCTCAACATTGTCATCCAACACAACTGCCAAGCTGAGAATCATGATTGCTGCACATGGACTTCCTGATCTGGTGGTTTCCAACAACGGGACTGCCTTCACCAGTGCAGAATTCAAAACATTTCCTGAGTGCCAATGGCATTCACAATGTAACTTCTCCCTATCACCCTGTATCCAATGACTTGGCAGAGAGGTATGTGCAGACTTTCAAGAATGCCATTAGAAAGAGTGTTACACTTGATCGGCAACAGGAGCTCTCTCATTTTCTCTTCCACTACCAGAGTACTCCACATTCCACCACAGGATCCTCTCCAGCGCAGCTTGCGCTGTTGATGGGAAGATGATTGAAGACTTGTCTTGATTTCCTGCACGCCCATGCAATCTAGCTGCCAGAGTGGAGACGTCATAGTATTGACAGAAGCAAAGCTATGACCATTTAAGTCATGAACATCATTTGGCATTGGAGACCAAGTGTTTGTCCGCAGCTTCCAGACAGGTGGGCCTCAGTGGGTTGCTGCTGTCATTACACGCTACAGAGGACCTCCTTTCTATGATTTTGAGTTGGCAGATGGAAGTTGTTCATTGCCACATGACCACATTCAGACTCAAACTGTATCAGCAAGTCCATCCATCCCTGAGGAATCATCACTACCCTTGTCATTACCAGAACCACCTTCTGAGGCACCTGTTCCTAACAGCACTACTGCTGACTGCTCAGAGCCCAGTCTCCACAGGTCATCTCGTACCAGAAGGCCACCTAACCATTATACTGAATTGGACTAGTTCCCTATTAGAAGGGGAGGAGTGTAGTATCCTACTTGACCTATTGTAGTTGTTTGTATAGTCTTACCTTGCACTTGTATGGAGAATTATCTCACTCCTTGTGTCTGTGTTTATGATCATTTTAAGTGCTCATGAACATCTAGGCTATTCTGCTTGCCTTTATATGCTGTTGTATGAACTTTAGTAGTCAGTCTTGTCATGTACATTTACAGAACCAGTGCAAGTTCATCAAAGTTATGCGCATGATGTTTAGTCACCACAGCCATCCCCTAGAGCAAATACATAACTTACACTCATAGTGGTCATCACCTGCAACTTGCACTGGAGGTGTTTTTTTCTATGCCTACTGGCCCTTTACTGGTGTGCACAAACACATGGGTGTGCATTGCGTATATACGTTTGTGGTATGTGTGTGTATGTGTGCATGTGCACGCAGCACTGTGTGTAACACATGCAGATAGGTGACCAATTTGTATCTGAGTTACATGGTCTACAACAGACCTATCCCTTGGGACAACTAATGTAGGGCAATACACAGTAGAGGAAGCTTCCTAATAGATGTTACAGTGCACGCAGCGTGCAAAAACTTCACAAAAAAGACACTTTTTAGTTGGATAATCAAAAAGGTACTTACCTCTGCACGCAAGTCACTTCTTGTTGGACTGCCACTGTGCTGCTTACCTTTTTGGAGATTACCATTCCTCATCAGCAGCACTGGGCTGACAGCATCCAGAAGAAACCAAGCAACCACTTGTTCACGATTGGTCAGCGACTCCAGAATCACTGTTGGTGTTTATTGTCACTCCTCGTGAACTAAAGAGGAAAGCTCATGCAGGAGTAAATATAACTACAATGGAAAGGCATTGGCTAGACCAGCCCCTGCATAGTCACTACAGCTATTTATGTATGTGGAGTCGATGTCCACTGTAGTGGTGTTAAAATACAATCTGGTACCTCTGCATATAATTAACTCTGTTGAACTGTCACTATGCTAGAAGATCTTTTCAAAGTCCCTGCCATTTACTATATATATACATCTATCATGTATGCCATAGTTACTGCAGCTACTTAGGCATACAGTAGCTATAGAGTATTCACAGAATTAGCGAATATAGTATAGGCACTACTATATATTGAATATAATCAAGTGTGCTTTGTGGGCTCTTAAAGTTACACATGTAGTGAGGGGACATGGGTGACTGTAGTTCCGGGGGACATGGGAGAGGGGCCCATATGTGACACTCCAACTTCCCCCTGGGCAGGATGCACTTCCCCTGTGAGACAGCTCTGCTGCCTCACTGGCAACCTGAGCTAAAGCAGTCACCAGCCTGGTCTGGGCTAATCACCCAGTCTGGGTCCACACTGTCGATTACAAACACCAAAAAGTCAAGTTTTGAAGGTGACTGTAATCCCAGGTGCACACGTGGAAAGAAAAACGTTGGCCAGTCCAACTATAATTGTTAATCCAAGTGTGCCTCGCCTGAAGGCAGCTCCTCAATCGAAGAAGCACAGGCGATTGTGACTCGGTTGGAACCGCCGGTTCCACCGACCACGGTGGTGAAGAAGAAGAGCAGGATCCTCTAGAATGAGGAGAAGGAGAAGCGACTCATGGAGCTCTACGTGTACAGCAGCAGTGACCCATCTCAGGGCTGTGCACACAGACTACTTGAGGAGTGGACCTTAGCCTTCCCAGAGTACTCCACCACAGCAAATGCTCTAATGAAGAGGGTGAGACTCATCAAGTCTCGCCCTATGATGACCCAGATGTCTAACTCTGACTCGCAAGCCACTGCAGAGGCTGAAGAGAGTTCTTTTCCTAACTCCCCAGCACCAAAGGGACTCGCGGCTGGGGAGGGTAGCCCCTACATCACAACTTCTGCAGTGGGATCTGAAGGAGAACCGACAGGGACTCCAACAGGTCCACAGGGAGAGTCAGAGGAAGTCTGCATGGATTTCGACCCTGGTCTGGAAGAGTTAGTGGAAAAAGTCAACCAACACTGCCACCAGCTATTGAGAGATTTATTCCAACTTAAGAGGGAGAAGTACTAAGTGGCCGGGGGTTCGCGTGGACGGCAGGCAACGTGCAGTGATCAACCAATGGATGCAAGGAGTGAAACCCAAAAGACCCTGGGAGGTCAACTGCATGGTGTATGCTGCAGCTTCAATCCTGCAACCCCAGAAATCTCCCGAGTCTGCTCCGCAGGTACAAGGGCGACGAAAAGAGAAGTGCCTACGGTTCAGGCGACTCAGCTTGGCTAGATGTGGAGATCACCAGACAGAAGCAGAATGCCAAAGCCACCCCTAGGCAGAGATGGATCAGACGGCAACTGCGTAGCGAGTTTCATACTCTCGCCCTCAAACGCCTGCTGAGTAACCGTGAGGAGACCCTTGGGAAACTGAGGGTCTGGAAGACTCAGGAGAAATGTAAGAGGGAGCAACGCGAGTTCATAGAGGTTAATAACCTTTGGGCTGCACAGAGGAAGTTCCTCTTTGACCGTTCCCATCTACCTCAGGAGGTTCCTGAAAAGGAACTGATTGAGCAATTTTGGGCAGGCATTCTAGAAATGAATGGTCAGGTGAACGAAAGAGATCCAGACATTCAGAGTTGGAAAAATGAAGTGGAGGCTTTACTAGGTGATCTGGAACCAGAAAAAAGACTTTGTCTTGATGAGGCCCGATTTAGGAAAATCCTGAAGAAAGCCAAGTCCAGGTCAGCCCCTGGGCCAGATGACATTGTCAACTTCTGGTGGAAAGTGTTTCCTGAGGCAGGACATGCACTGCGCTTGATGACAGAGGAGATGTTGAATGCAGCGATACCTTTCCCTGATTGGTTAGTGACGGGCAGAACCATTCTGATACCCAAGAAGGGAGAGGCAAAGGACCCGGGTAACTACAGGCCTATCGCGTGTCTGAACACCCAGTACAAGTTTGCAACGGCGGTGCTGGCTGACAGCCTTGAAGCCCACGTTGAAGCCAATGACCTACTTCCGCAAGAGCAACGTGCTCTGAGGAAGGGGGCCAGAGGCTGCGTAGACTGTCTGGCAGTTGACAAAATGGTTATCACTCATGCCCGCTTCAAGGGACTTAGAACTCTGAGCGTGGGCTGGATCGATTTTGAGAAAGCCTACGACAGAGTTCCCCACAAGTGGGTGACTTCGGTTCTGGACACTGTCCGTGCGCCAAGGTGGGTGAGAACCATAGTTGGTCACCTGCAACCAATGTGGCAGACAGTAATGAGGGTGAGGAGTGCAAAGAGGACTGTAAGAACTAGGCCTATTCTTTATAAGAGAGGCCTGTTCCAAGAGGATGCCTTATCGCCCCTACTCTTCTGTCTTGCCATTTTGCCTCTTTCGCATACACTGAAGAAGCTGAATGGCTACAAGATCAGACGCAGCACAGTGAAGGGCAGCATCTGTACATGGATGACTTGAAGCTTTATGCTGAAAGTCCTGCTGCTCTAACATAAGCCCTGTCTGTCGTGGACAAGGTTGCAAGCGCAGTTGGCATGAAATTAGGCTTGAAGAAGTGCAGAGTGGCACATATGCAGAAGGGGAGGGTGCTACCTGGGCCTCAAAACCCTAGCACCACCCCTGGCTAGTGAAAGGTCGACTGAAAAGTGAAACTGAAGCCCTGGTTTTAGTTGCCCAGGACGACTGCATTTACACACGCTCGTTCAAAGCGAACTGCATGGGTAATGCAGGTGACACACACTGTCGTCAATGTGGTGAGGGTGTCGAAACCATCAGGCACATCCTTAGCCAGTGCCACCCCAAGGGGTTCAACCTCTACATGGAGCGGCACGACCATGCTTTGCTAGTGGTCTATTATGACCTCTGCAAGCACTATGGCTTTGAGGTGACGCCTAGATGGTGGGAACTCCAAACTTTGCCAGTCCGTGAAAACCATCACGCAAAGATCCTTTGGGACGTCCCTATCCCCACGGACGGAGATATTGTGGCCCGTCGTCCAGACATCTTCCTCCAGGACAAGATTACCACACACCTCTATCTCATTGAGATGGCTGTTGCCTGGGATTCCATCCAGGAGGAAAGAAGAGCTGAGAAGCAGTCCAAGTACAAGGAACTTTGTGCAGACTTGAGGAGACAGTTCCCCGGTTACTGTATGGACGTTGTCCCGGTGGTGATCGGGGGCTTAGGCACAGTCACACACGTCTGGTGGAAGACCTGCGCAGTCTTCCTACCGCGGGAAAAGCCGTGTCACAAATCGAAGGAATGCAGCGCTCTGTGCTGTGTTCCTCTATGTGAATCCTGAGGGGTCACCTCTCAGCGTGCGAGCTGGCAGCCTGAACCCTTGTGGGATCTGCTGCTAGTCACCGACCTGCGAGGACTGCTTTGCTCCCAACCCGAGTGACTAGGGGTGTAACCCAAACTCACTTTTTATGACAGGCTTGAAATACAGTCCTGATAGGGGGAAGGGGGGTCGATGGAAATCCAAGAAAAAGTCTGGGTCTATCAAATCCCAAGCACTCAGGTCCAAGATGATGACTACCCTATGTGTCATTTGTCTTGAGCCTATGTAATGAAGTTAAGTCTTCTGCTACACACATGTAGTGACCTCTGCATTCTCGTCCATTGCAAACAGCCTCAGAAATGACTTATAACTCTATCAGGTCATGACTCCTTGCCAGAGATTAAACAGTACTGTTTCTGTTATGACATAAGTGTGTGTCAGCAAAAGCATTACTCAGAATATAGATAGAATGTTACATACTGACAGCAACTCAATGACTCAATCATCAATTCTCATCATTTGTACTGCCTCCAATGGAGTCAGTGCCAACTCTTCCAACAGCACACAACTCATCACGTTGTGTACGTCATTTGTGCTTGTTGCAACATGTATGTGAAACCCCTTCTACAGTATATAGCGATTCTAATACAATGTCATAATTATTATCTTCCATAAGAGTTCTCCAACACCATACATTGTTTCCTGGCCCATGTAGATGGTCCCATTGTGACTGCCATCTCAGCTCACCAAGAGGTGACCCCCCTAGACCCTGTCTCTTTGAACTGCACTGTGGACAGCTATCCTCCCTCCACCATCACCTGGCTCCACAATAGGGCTGAGGTCCAGGCAGCACCTCCCAGAGTGACCATCAGCACAGTCCAGGTGGACAACAGGACACAGGAGAGCACTCTGACCCTCCTCAACACCACTGCAGAGGACAGTGGCACTTACACCTGTTCAGCAGAGAATGATGAAGGGATGACCATCATGACCACTGAGCTACAGGTGTTGGGTGAGTAAAGTAAACCTGTGTGGGGTTGGCAAGTACAGTGGGCCAGGGATATATTTCTGCACCATCCTTACAATTATGTAATATGTGCATAATTGTATTGAACTGTGCATATATGTACTGAATAATGTGTGCAAACAGGCAGGCATACTTCATGTGCGTAATCTACTTTTCAAAT
>MKWU01006227.1_pt1 | contig 12295 bp, 11 predicted proteins | sample 809101 | NCBI WGS metagenome assembly MKWU01 (sample SAMN05860141, study PRJNA318959) | sponge metagenome | host: Aplysina aerophoba | place: Slovenia: Piran, Adriatic Sea, Gulf of Piran | collected 2013-05-07
AGCTCAACCCAGGCCGCAGGCCCTGATCCGTCTCAGCTCTACGCACCCACTTGCGCAACGTCTCGGACGAACACCCGAACTTCTCCGCTATCGAACAGATCGCCGCCCACTCAGAACGATGCTCCCCTCGGTGCTCCAACACCAACCGGACAGCCCGCTCCCGGACCTCTGGTGAATATGTGATCGGTCTTCCCATGACTCCATTATCTCCCAACTAATCGAGTCTCCGGGGTAACCGGGGCGGTTCAACGTCGGCGCGTTGGAAGCTGAAGGGGCTCCTGGGGTGGGGGCGGTGGCAGCGGTGTGGGCGGTGTGGCAGCGGCTGGGCTTGGACGGATGGTTCGCCCAAGTGGGTGCCGCGCGGGGCGCGAAGGCTCTGGAGCATGCGGTGTTCGCGATGGTGGCGAACCGGTTGGTGGCGCCGTGCTCGAAGCGGCGGCTGGTGGAGTGGACGGCTTCTGATGTGGTCATGCCCGAAGGATGGTCGGCTCCGTCACCCGATCAGTACTACCGGGCTTTGGATGCGGTCGCCGCTACCAAAGACGAGACGGAGACGCATCTGTATGCCCGGTTGTGCGACTTGGCGAACCTGGACCTGCGGCTGGTGTGCTACGACGTCGCTTCCACGTATTTCGAGGGTTCGACACGGCCGTCGGGACGTTTCGGGTCCCGGGCGTTCGGGTACTCGCGGGACCACCGCTCGGATCGGCCCCAGATAGTGATCGGCCTGTTATGCACCTCAGACGGGATCCCTGTAGCGCATCACGTGTTTGCGGGGAACACCAACGACGCCACCACCCTGTCTGGGGTGTTGGACGACTTGGCCAGGCGGTTCGCGGTTGGTCGTATCTGTGTGGTCGCCGACCGGGGCCTGATCTCGGCAGCCAACGTCGAAGCGGTCGCCGAAGCCGGGTTCGACCACCTATTGGCCACACGACTGCGCCGCGACCGCATCAGCGCCGAAGCCCTTGCGGCCATTAGAGAAGACACCGCCTGGGTCGAAATCGCCCAGCACAGCTGCCGCGCCGCTGACATCTTCCTCGAAGACGGCACCCGCACGGTTGTCGTCGAATCCGACGCCCGCGTCCGTCGTGACACAGCCCGCACAGCCGAAATCGTCGCCGCCACCGAGACCAAGCTCAGCGCGTTGGAGGACCGCGTCCGCGCCGGGCGGCTCAAAGACCCCGCCAAAATAGGGGCAGCCGCCCAACGTATCCTCGCCGCCGGGGGCGCCGGCCGGCTCTTCGACACAGAAATCGGAGAAGGCCGGTTCCTCTACCACTACAACGAAGACGCCCACCAATACGAAGAACTCCTCGCCGGCCCCAACGTGCTAGCTACCAGCCTCACACCCAACCAAGCCGACACAGCCCAAGTCGTGGGCTACTACCGCCAGCTCGCAGCAGACCAAGCCCGCTTCCGGGTGCTAAAAGACCACCTACGGCTCCGCCCGGTGAGGCACTGGACCGAACAACGAGTCCGCGGCCATGTCGCTGTCTGCGTCTACGCCGCCATAATCGAAACCCTCATCAACCACGCCCTCACCCAAGCCGACATCCGCGACCCCGACCTCGGCGACCAACACCTCACCGCTGCTCGAGCCCTGCGCGACCTCAACCGCATCCGCCGCCACCAACTCACCGCCAACAGCCGCCGAATCACACTCACCACCCGACGCAGCCCCCAACAAGCCCGCACCCTCACCGCCATCGGAACAGACACCCGCACCTGGGACAACCCCACCATCACCTAACCCCTGCCACCAGCTCCCCACACCGCCAATGTAGTGGAAACACGTCACACCCAAACCCCCCCTGACCAGGCACAACACGAAACACCCGCCAAATTCGGGCCTGAGCCCTTTACCCGGCGGCCGCCTCGACCTCGTCGACCCCTCCACCGGGCAGCACGAGCGAGTGCTCGCGGCTCCACGAGGCGACGACGTCCTGGCCGACGTGGAGGGACGACGCCACCTCGTCGGACAGCTTCTGGCTCGACAAACGGCCCAACGACGGCGTCGAGAGGTGGAAGTGGGTGACCGCACCGAGATAGATGATCTCCTCGATGCGCCCGTACACGCGTGACCCCTCGCCGGGTGACGCCGAGTCCGCTGGTTCGAGCATGATGCGCTCCGGCCTGACCGCCAAGCAGGTGGGACGGATGGCGGGGGTGGAGCTTCCCGTCTCGCCGATACAGCATCACCATCTGGTTACCGAGACGATCCCCGAGATCGCGGCGCTCGACTTCGAGGTGCCGATGATGATCGACCTGGAGGGGTACACCTATATGCGTCAGGAGCTCCAGGGGGTGTTGGTCGGGGTCTATGAGCGCGATTACCGGCATTGGAACATGGCTGGTGCGCCGTGGGATTGCGGCCTGGAGTTGATCCCACAGGACGTGGATCGGATCTCGAGCGAGCTGTCGTTTGCGATGTCCCGCTACCCGGTGCTCGAGCACACCGGTATCAGCCGCTGGGTGAACGGGGCGTTCACGCTCTCACCGGACGGCAACCCCCTGGTGGGTCCGGTGCCTGGGTTGGGCAACTACTGGTTCGCGTGTGCGGTGATGGCCGGTAATCGCCCCCTCACCCTACGACCCGAACGGCGCGGCGATGCGAACCGGCGGCCCAGCCGGTCTGGTCGGTGGGGCAGAGCCATGACACCCGGAGGGAGCCGGGTGAGAGTCCTGAGGCGATTCCCCGCACGAGGTACGAGTTCTCAAGGATGTACGGATACCGCTGTCTGACGGGATTCGTCTGAGTGCGACGACTTGGCTACCGACCAGTGCTGCCACGGCTCCGGTTCCCGCCATCTTGGAATGCCTTCCGTATCGGAAGGATGACTGGACGATTGAGATGGACTCGATCCGTCATCCCTACGCTGCGATGGTGGGACTACTGGCTCAAGGGATGGACACGGGGATAATGGCGGAGCCGATGCTTCAGGTGTGGCTTCAAGAGTCGTTTGAGCCGACTCCTTCCGAGGGTGAATGGTACGCATGGGACCCCTACGGGCACGAAGGCCCCCAGCGTCCCGGGCGGTGGGTAAGCGAGACGAGTCGGCCGCCCGCGACGGCGAGGTCGCAGTGCTTCTACTTCGATCGTGATCGTCTCGACGTCAGTCGGGGAGCGCAAATGGCCGTCAGGTTTACCGGTACCTTGCTCTGTGGTCAGGACGCCGGAGCGTGGTGCGCCTACAGGAATCTGGCAGACCTTCCAGTCGACGAGCGCCTAGAAGACGGAGCATCGCTCTGCTTGACAACGGAACCTCTGAGAGAACGACTCGAAACTGTTGAGGCTTCGCGAATCGGTGGGGAGAGGGGGAGCTGCCAGGAGGGGACGGAATCCACCGGAAGTGGTGAGGGTCCTCCATAATCGGTTGTTGATAAGAGACATCCGAGGCAGGAGGATCCCTGTGGAAGCTGGACCAACGGACTCGGAACGGACGAACCGACGTGTCGGCTCCCGATCACCCACGCGGGAGGTTGGCATCAGCGCAATTGGACGCGGCTGACGGCGGTGTCTCTCTCTCCCGGCGATGAGCAGTCAGCCCTCGACCGCATACGCTCAGGACACAACACGGTAGATTCGGAGCTCAAGATGGCTTGAGACAACCGCTATCACGTTCGCGACAAGCGGTCGCAATTCCTGCAATCGACTGCGGCCAGCGATCATGATGACGACCGGGATCGGAAGGTCGTGCACGTTCTGTTGATACTCGAAGCCCTGATCGACCGTGACGATCACGCCGAATCCATGATCGACTGCGAGGCGCAGCAATTCCCCGTTTCCGCAACCTGTCCAGCCCATCTACTGCACGGTGCGTGTTGCGAACGAATCGGGAAACGACGACGCGAGCCGCCTAGGCACGGACTCGTCCAGCAACACCTTCATCTGGCAGCGGACACCAGCATCGCGGTCGCACGTTCCAGCAGTTCGATGGCCTGCTCTCGCGATACCGTGGGATAGTCATCGAGGAATTCCTCGAGCCGGTCGCCCGCTTCCAGATGCTCCATCAGGATCCGCACCGGAACCCTCGTACCCGAGAATACCGGAGTCCCGCCCAGGATGTCCGGGTTTCTATCAATGAGCTTGTCTGTCATGGTCGTCTCCGTGTTCGTGAATCATTCGCCCCCCGAGTCTTTCTGCACGTCCACTTCCCACGCTGCCTCAAGGTCGATGACGTGTTTGGGAGCCAAAAGAACCTCTACGTTCTCCCCAGCTAGCGCGACGGGAATCGCCAAGGCATCGAGACCCTTCCCAGACGCGCATCTCGCCTGGAATTCTTCCTTGAGTACGTTCTTCGAATCGTTCGCGTGCTGGAACATGGCAGCGTGTCGGGGACAGAGCGCCAAGTAATCGGCCGCGACCATCCTATCCAGGCCGAGGAACCGGACGACCTCGAAGTACCAATCTCCGCTCTTGTACTTGAAGGATCTATCCTGGCAACCGATCACTTGGCAGAGGCTTACATGGGCGTGCTCCTCGTAGTTCTCCCGAAGCTTCGTGCGTGCCTCTTCTTTGAGACTGGCCTCTCCTTCAACGATGTTTCGTTTCCTGGGTTCGGTCTGTCGGCTTGGAGCCTCCTCCGCTTGCTCCTTCGCCATCTTGCGGCGGCGGTCGGGGTTCCGGGGTCTCTCGAACTCGGGCTGTGGACGACGCTTCGCCGTATTCTGTTCCCTAATTTTGTTCCGTTCTCCCTTGGGAAGTTCCGCAAACCACAGGGCCTCCTCAGCCGCCTCCAAGCTCTTGAAGCCCAGGTCCCTGGCCTTGGCTTCCCGCTCACTGGCCTTGGCTTCCTGATCGAGCTTCTCTTGGGCTATCTTCCGATCCGCCTCACAGTGTCCCTCCCCGAATTCTATCGCCTTTAACCACGCCCATCCGGAATCGAAAGCGAACCCCTGGGGAAGCCGGTCGCGGCGGGCCTCTCTTGGCTTGACGAAGATGACGCCGCCCGGCTCATGCTCCTGAGGTACCCAAGCGTACTTGCGCAGAGTGAAGACGAGTTGGGACGGCGCCGTACGAAAACCGGCGCTACGGTTCCGCCTGTAGATCGCCACTAACGATCCGGAGACATCCTTGACCGTACCAACATACAAAGGCGGAGGCCAAGTATGCTCGCTCGTCTCCTCGAGAGCCGCATGGATGGTTCTGGCCAGGTCTTCTCTCTCGACTGCCCACCGCTTGGCTTGATTGAGCTGTTGAAGCATGACATCGAGGTGGCGGATATGCCAATCACGATTGATCTCGTAATCGGTGACACGCTCTCCGGCGCCAGACAGGTGGTGCCAGGCTGGATTCTTACGACAGTCCGTCTTGTTAATCGGAATCCTGTAGCAAATACCGATACGCGTCGCAAGCTCGCTAAATCCCGGTATGTCCCTATAGTGTCGGTGAAGCTCGTACCGCAACGCCCGCGCGGCGCGTAGCAGATAGCTGGCACGGCGTTCGAGGTGCCGATAGTACGGAGCAGCACTCGCGTCCGGGTACTCTTTTCCGGCATATAACTGACCCGGCCGACGCCAGTCCTCGCTGCGGTCCAGAAGCAATCTGTACTTGCCGAACGTGTTTGCGGTGACCCGCCGCTCTTGGACGAGTCCGATGAAGGTCTCCACATGTTTCCTGTGCTCATCCCACGTTGGGCGGTACCCGGATTCGCTATAGTATTTATCCAGGATCCCTATGGCCTTGGACGCGTCATCGATTTCGCTTACGCCCAATCGTTCAAGCCCCCTCTTCGCACCCTTGCTGCCGGAGTAGGTGTCGGGATCCGCAATCGCGACGCCCTCCGGTGCGTCGTCTCCGTCGTTCGCAAAGCGACATGCCGACGCCCGCCGATAATCGCCTGATACGGTGCGTACGATTGGGAGCTTGCGTAGCCTATCGTACGCACCGTCGTTATCATCCCAGGATCTCTCGACCGATTCGTAGTAAGCTCTGTGCCAAGGAGCATCGTGGGTCGCGAGCCATTCCTTGATTTCTCTGTGCTCCTTGGAACCGGGCGGGACCACGTACTTATTCTTGAACACGTCAATTTTCAGATCCCTGAGGAATCGGTCTACGTTACTGTTCCTTTGTGTGGCGGACACGGCCCAACCTTGGTAATTCGACGGGGGCTCAGTAGTGCGATTGGTCCTTGAGCCCCAACGAGAGGCGTCCGAACCGGACATCAGGAAGTGAATATCGTCGATGCTGAGAAAGCTCTTGAGGTCGGCCCGCCCCTGCAACAGCCGCGTCGCCTGCCCGTAGCCGCCGCCCTGCATGGGCACAAGTGGCTCTTTGTTCATAGCCGGAACGACGGCTTCGTGGAACAGCTTGTAAGTTTCAGAAAGAGAATCCTTCGAGTTGGGCAGCACACCTAGGAACTCTCTGCCGAGGAAACCCAAGTCACGGATGGTCGAAAGCGACTTGGCAAGAAGCTCGGCCAAGCGAGCGAAGAGGGCATGGTTATCGGCGTACTCCTTGATGCTCGCTCTGCTGAGTTCGGGAATGAAGGGCGCGTGCAGGTGGAATCGGAGGTTGGAGGTCTCCTTTGCGGCAGGGAAGAATACGGCGACGCTGGCAGGCTCGGCAGGAACGATGCGAAAGCGATCGGCCAGAGCTTCGTTCTCCACCTGCAAGGCCCCTTGTGCTCCCTCCTTCTCCTCGAGCTCGAACACTACATCAAGGTGCATTAATGAGCCCTCGGCATAGGGCTCGCGAAACCGAAGGAAGCAATGCCTCTCCTCGCCGGTGGGCCTTCTGGCGCGGATCTGCACCACGCCATCACCTAAGTCCGTCCGTATGAGCGATCCTGAATCGGCGGCATCCGTGCGCCATTCGATCGATGTGATGCTCTCCAGGTGCAGGACTGACATGACCGACATCCCTTCCAAGCCCAACCGAATCTCTTCCCGTACTTTGTCGATTGTCTTCATCGTTGTGTTGAACGGAAGCTCGATAACGGTCTGCCGACGTGAGATCCGTGTCGAGGAAGTGGGCCGGGGTATTGGCCTCGGAACGACTCGATCGACGATCTCGAACGCCACCGTGTCGCTGTATATCCTGGGAGTCTCGGTGCACCCGAACACGGACTTGAACCCGATGCCGAAGCGTCCAATCTTGTCCTCCTGCTCGTACTTGGCGCTCTTGAAGTAGTTGGTGATGTTGTCGACATCTTCGTAGGAGAACGGTCGGCCGTTGTGAGTGAAGGAGAGCTTGGTATCGCTCAGTTCGAAGAGGGCGGATGTCGCCCCCGCGTCCTCCGCGTTCTGTAGCAACTCGAAGATGAGGTGGGCAGTGTCTGGATAGAGGAAGTCCACCAGCGCGTCAAGGTTGACGCCGTTTTCCTCCTGCGCCTCGACGAGCCGTCTTCGCTTGCCTTCGAGGTCCCGAATGCGGCTCTCGGGAAGCTGCTCCCATGCGCAGCTCACGTAGTAATCGTCCTCTGTATCCGCATCGTGCCGTGTACGACCACGCTGGCCATTATGTCCGCCTCCTCGGTGCTCGCCCGCAGTCGGCTTACCGTTTGCTCATAGTCCTCTTGCGCGCGTTCCAACTGCGACTCTCTCATCCTGCGAATATTCTCGTGTACGGCCGAGGCGAGCTGTTCCCTGAGAACATCTTCCCGCGCGCGATGGCTCACCTTGAGGCTCTGAAGGCGATGGTCCACAATCCGCGCGTTCTCCGCCACATGCCGTTTTCTGGCTTTGTGCCACAGTTCGTGGTGGCGGCGGTCCAGCGCATCCAAGCCGGAATCGTCGATCTGACCCGGCCTCGAATCGTCCTCCGCCTCTGCCAGAAGCGACATGACGACGCCTTCAGCTTCTGGAGATGAGCAAACAGCGACGAATTCGTCCCGGGCCACCACTCCCGTATTCGTCCACCGGTATACCGCGAACGCGTGCTCGGCCACAGGAGCGGTCGGACTCCGGGCCACGACGCGTACGCGTGATGGCCCCGCAGGCCGCCCCGCGCCACCCTCGGCAAGAAACGCGGCGGCCTGCTGAACGAGCGAGTGCGTGGCATTGAGGTGGACAACCTCGTCGCTCTCCCTGGCCGCCTCCTGCCGGAAGGTAACCGCCAATCGGGACGAAGCGCCGCGCAGCCAGTTCTCCCAGCGGGTGAAGCGCGGGTCGGTTCTTCTGCCTCGCACGTCGCGGAGGGCGAGAAGCTGCCGCTTGGCGTCGGCTCCCAGCCTGAGCGTCCTAACCGGCCCCGAACCCCCCAAGAAGTCCCGCTCCGGAGACTCAAGCAACTTCTGAAGGTAGGAATTCACGCAGCGCCGGATCGCGGCGGGGACCATCCACGGCGACTCGGCATCCTCGACCTCCTTCTTCCAGTCCGCCACCACCTGTCCGAGGCCGAAGAGTTCACCCTGCGCGCTCTCGATGCGCTCCTCCTCCTCACGGCGGCGGATCACGTTGTCGGAGAGTTGCCGGAGCCGGTCACGCACTTCCCTCGGAGTCAAGCTGAGGCTTTCGCCTATGCTTTGTAGTGCGGCTCCCAGCTCGCCCAGGATGTCCTCGTTGCCGCCGACCGCGTGCTCGAAGATGCCCAGCCGAAGCAGGCAGCGGTCGTATATCTCGTAGTCCACCGTGCCGGGGGTGACGAGATTGACGATGACGATGGCTTTGCTCGCCTGCCCATGGCGGTCCAATCGTCCAATCCGCTGCTCGATACGCATGGGATTCCAGGGCAGGTCGTAGTTGACGAGCATGTCGCAGAACTGAAAGTCCAGGCCCTCGCATCCGACCTCGGATGAGAGGAGGACATCGACGGCATCGCTGGACTCCTTCGGCAGGGAGAACCTGCGGCGGATATCCCGTCGGTCATGTCCGCGGACACCGCCGTGGATCACCTCGAATCTCACGCCGTCCTCGTCCAACAGGCGTCCGAGATAGGCGAGCGTGTGCCGGAACGTGCTGAAGACCAACGCCTTGTTCCTCGACATCGCCAGCTTCTCCCGGATCACCCTGCGGAACTCGTCCGCCTTCGGGTCCACCGGATCAAGCGATCGCGCCGTGCGGATCAGCGACTCGATCTCACCGCGCACATCGTCGACGAACCCCAGATCAGGGACATGTTCGGAACTGTAGTCCACGCCTTCGAGCCGATCCAGGTTCCTGTTGAGGATGTTCTCCATATAGGGAGCTAGGCCGTAGAGGCAACTGGCCGCTTGGCGACGAACTGTGGACATCATGAAGCGCACGTTCTGGTGTCCATGGCACGCCGCCAGGATACGCGCAAGGGTCTCCATGAGCCGGTCGTGCAGGGCGCGTTGGGCCGGAGTGTAGGGAACGGCAACCGTCTGGGGCTTCCTTGTCGTGAATTCGCCGATGTCCCGGCGCCGGGTACGGTTAATTAACGGACCGAAGGTGTAGAGTCCTTCAAGGGCATTGATGGCCCGCACGCGGCTCTCGTCCTCGTCTCTCTGCTCTCCAAGCGTCTCGACGAGACCGTTCACCAACGGCGAGGTTCGAAGGAAGCTCCGTCCCCATTCGGTATCCACGGCACTGTTCAGGCATGAGCGCACCTCCTCCCTCCACCCGGGTCGCGCACCTCGACACAGGGCTATCGCCCGGTTGATGTCGCCGTTGGGCGCGGCCATCTGCTCGAATGTCGGCGGGTCGATAATCAGGTCGGGGCGAAGCAGATTGAGCAGGGTGAAAAGATCGCCCCTTCCCATTTGGACCGGGGTGGCCGTAAGGAAGACGACGGCCTCCGCATTGTCGCAGAAGAACCGAATGGCTTGGTGCGTGTGGGTCTCGGAATTCCGGGCGTGGTGCGCCTCGTCCACGATCACCAGGTCGAAACGCGGCGGAGGGTCCAGGTCGATCAGGCCGCGCTCGGTAAGCGCGCGTCGCCCCTTGGACCGCCTCTTGCCGAAGAGCGTGGCCTCGTTGAGTAGGGACATCGGGAGAATGACGTTGGAATAGCGGCGGGGCCACTCGCCGTCCAGGTGAGTCTCGTTGATGCAGAACCGCAAGGTAGGTCCGTCGAGCGGGTGAAGGCGCTCTTCGAATCTGCGCATCTCCAGTTCCCACTTGCGCTCCGAGACCAATGGCTTCGGGCAGATGACGAGGACGGAGGACAGCCCGGAACGCGCACGTAACTCCTTGATGATCAGGCCAGCCTCGATGGTCTTGCCCACGCCCACTTCGTCCGCGATCAAGAGTCGCGGCAGGTCGGAGCTGATCAGCTTCAGTACGGGACGGTACTGGTAGGGCACGAACTCCACGCGTCCCGACCTGAGGGACATCAGATCCGAGGTCGAGGGTGAGCGAATGTGGAGCGCCGTGAGGAGAGCCTTGCACTCCTCCGCACTGATTCCTACCGAACTGTCCGCAGTCGAGTCGCCCGGCATCACCTGACTGCCGTACAGCATGGAAACGGCGCCATCGATTAGGACCCGGTACCGGACCTCCGCACCGCCGCCGAGTACCTCTATGACGGCGCCAACGCGCCTCCGGTCGGAACGAAGCGCGACCACATCGCCGACGCGGAATTCGTGGTTGTCGGGGGTGCCGTCCATCTATTGCACGCTCTCTCGGTCCTCGATCAGATGATCCAAGCCGTTCGGCGAACGGTACGTCAACGACTCCGACGACGAACCGACCGTTCCCAACAGGGCGCGCGGTCGAGAGGCCCCCAACCCTGACGGCAGGGGTGCCAAATGATCGAGCATGGGGGGACAGCGGTCTGAGGTCAGCGCGTTTGGACTCAACTGCCTAAAACCTACATGGAATCTGTGGAGGCGCGCGACCGAGTCCCTCTGAGTGCCGTGAGACAGGGTGCGACGGAGGTGCCGTTGGCGGACGCCGATCCGCCTCCGGGACGGCAGTGGACCACCGCCCAGCCCCCGCGCCTGGTCGAGGATCTCCAGCGCCCGCCCGCACAGCGGCACCCGGTGCTCCCGCTTCGCCTTCATGCGCGTCGCCGGGACCCTCCACACTGCCTCCTTCCGATCCATCTCCGGCCAAACGGCCACCGTACCTAGCCCCCCTCACCACCAAGAACTCGAAGGCCAGCTTGACGACCGACAACGCGATTCCTCGAAAGGAGGTGACATTTCGGTATACGATCCAACGTTCGATCCTCGAATCGACAGGCGAGAACGAATCCATGTCGTAGGCGCTGAACTTGCGCTCGCCGAGTGTGACACCGAGCTTATCAACGTAGGTACCACCCGGCGTGTATCGCCGCCCGAGCCGCTCCCCGGTGGCCGGGTCCACCGCTGACAACGACGCAGTGAACTGCGTTGCCGTGACCGCCGACCCCGCCCTAACACCCATCGCCCCGCCAGTTCGCCGCCCCGCCTGCGTGTAGTAGCCGACGAGCGAGCCGCTGACCGCGGCGGATGCCCCAGGCACACTATCCGAACCGGATCGGCCGCTGTGCCCGTATCCGCTGCCACCCGGCAGGGAAGCGCCGTTCACGCCTCCCGAACCGCCCCTACGACGGACGTAGCCTCGTCGAGCTGCGTGACCGCTGGCTCAACCCGCCCGAGTGGGTCGAGTGGGTCGACGAGGCGGTTTCCGGTTATCCGAAGCCGCCCGTTCCTAGCGACGAGGAAGCGGCGAATGCGCTCAAGAAACGCATGCTGACGAACCTCTACAACCCCCGCCCGCAATGACTCGCCGACACATACGAAGCCGTCGACGTGGCTGTGGCTGCCGCGTACGGTTGGTCGGCTGACATCTCGGACGACGACGTTCTCCGCGAGCTGCTGGCGTTCAACGGCGGCTAGCCCCGTCGCTATGGAGTACCTGGTTGCGGTCAGTGTCCTTGCCAGTACATGCACATGCGGATTACGAACCGACGGGACCATCCAATGCTGGGCAGCCAACGGCCATATAGGTGGTAGCTCCCCCTTCAGGAACGTTCCTTACTGTCGCGACCAGCGCCAGGAACGCATGCGCAGTCCAAACCAACGGAACCGTCTAATGCCGGGGAACCCTGCCCATCCCACCACCAGAAGGAGTCCGCTGGGCGAACCCCGTCTAGCCAGGCCTTATCACGAAGGGCTGCTAGCGCAGGCCGGAGACCGGCATCTCCCCCAGACCCCCCGGAACCCGGCGCGTCCCGCGCGGGCCGCGAGAGGCTTAGAGCGTCCGCGGGTAGGTGGGGGAAATCCACCAGTTGAGGGGTTGTCTCGGGTTTGATACCGAGCGTAAGCAACGAACCCCCAACTGGTGGAGGTGTAATTATGCGCGCGCTTGATCCCGAAGCGCTAAACGCGGTGTGGGTCGCTGTCGAGGCTTTGTTGCCCCCTCGTGAGGACAACCATCCCCTGGGCTGCCACAATCCCCGTATCTC
>MKWU01006228.1_pt1 | contig 12294 bp, 9 predicted proteins | sample 809101 | NCBI WGS metagenome assembly MKWU01 (sample SAMN05860141, study PRJNA318959) | sponge metagenome | host: Aplysina aerophoba | place: Slovenia: Piran, Adriatic Sea, Gulf of Piran | collected 2013-05-07
CGCACGGCTGAACGTACGGTGAAACGGCCTCGGCCGGAGTCCCGCCGACCAGCAGGATCCCCGCCGCCAGCACCATGCCCGCCAGTCTCGATGTCTTCAGAGGGTTCATTTCCCTGTCTCCTTCGCTGTTCCCGATGCGCCCGGTCGCTGGTTGTTTCCTCCGGGACGGGAACGACTGTCCGGTTGTTGTCGCAAAGCCTGTCCGTTCAGCCCAATACTGTTTTTGTATCGGTCATATAAGAAATTTCCGGTCATCCTCGACCTGAAGTCCGACCCGAAATCGGCCCCATTCTGCGGACAGGTTAATGGTTGTATCGCACCGCCAGGGGCATATTCGCAGTATTTTTCAGATATATTGGTAGTTTCATAGGGAAGAAAATAACTACACATGTAATCAGACCGCTGCACACTAATTCTACCGAAAAAGTGCGGTTGTCAAATGTATGTGTCTGCCGAAGGCCGCAAGGGAAGGCGGGCTGCCTTTGAGCGGCGAGTGGGTGCGAGGCGGATTGATCCGGGACGTGAGCCGGCGCCCCGGTTCGGGTGCGGGCTTGGCGGATGTATCCCAGGCTCCCGAGTTTCGCGAGGACGCGCCGGACGGCGAGGTCGGGCGGGATGTCAGTCGTGTCGATCTCGACGTCCGGGTTTTCCGGCGGCTCCCAGGGATCGTCGATCCCGGTGAGGCCCCCGATGAGCCCGGCGCGGGCCTTTGCGTAGAGACCCTTGGGGTCTCTGGCCTCGCAGGTCCCGAGCGGGGTCGAGACATGGACCTTGACGAAGCCCCCGATCGTTTCGATGCTGCGGCGCAGCTCGCGCCGGCTGGCGGCGTAGGGCGCGATGAGAGCGCAGACCGCGATGCCGCCATGCCCGGTGACCTCGCCCGCGACGAAGCCGACGCGCCGCAGGTTGATCTCGCGGTGCTCGCGGGAGAAGCCGCGTTCGCTCGACAGGAGCCTGCCCACGGCGTCCCCGTCGAGCAGCGTCACGCGCCGGCCTTCGCCCTCGCGCAGCATCGCTGCAAGGGCGCTCGCGAGCGTGGACTTGCCCGCCCCGGGCAGTCCCGTGAACACTGCGAACTGTCCGCGACCGCTTCTTACCCGAGCGGGTTGTTCGGTCCGCACGGAGGCGGCCACGAAGCTCTTTGCGAAGTCCGGGGAGCGAGTGGTCGGCCCGGCCGGACAGCTCACGAATGAGATCGGTCAGGGGCCAGTGCACTGCCGGATTCTGCCTGGGAAACAGGAAACCGGCGCGCTCGATCGCGTGATCGTTCCCGTAGTCGAGCAGGACATAGCCCAGGAGTTGGTCTTTCCTCTCCAGGATTTGGGGCGCGCCTCGCGGCATGACCCCGTGGATACACCGAGCGTGTAGGGGCAACGACAACCGTTTCGTTAGCGGTGCGAGGCCCGTCGCGGCCAAATGTCTTCAGACGCGAATGCCCAATCTGGACGATAGGTGGAACATGGCGTCAAGGCCGCGAGTCCCTCGATTGGGCAATTTGGGCGCACGGCGTCGGTTCGGGCGATGTGGAGTATCTGGGCCGGTTGGGTCTCAGGATCGCCTTCTGGACAGTCGTCGGTCTCTTGCGGCTTGTAGCGATTCCCGGCTCCCGCCGCTCTGCAGACCGCGACCGCCGATCAACCTCCGTCGAAGATGAAGTGGTCGGCCGTCAGCTCAGTGGAATCGAAGTCCTCGAGAATGATTGTGCCGCCTCCGGTCTGGGCAGTCAGATCGATCTTCGCATCGTCTCCGTCTTGGGTGATGGTCAGGTCGGCGAGCCCTGTGATGCCAGTGAACGCCGTCAGGTCGATCAGATCGCCTTCGCCTTCGTCGTAATTGAAGTCGGTGATCGTGTCGTTGCCGTGGCCGGAAGCGAACACGAACGTGTCGGCCCCGAAGCCGCCGGTGATTGTATCGTCGCCGGCAAGGCCGGTGATGACGTCGTTCCCGAAGCGGCCTTCCAGGGTGTCGGCTCCGGCGGTTCCTTCGACCGTGGGGTCGTAGAAGACGAAGTCGTCCCCGTCCAGGGCGCTCTTGGCAACGCCCTCCAGTGTGAGCGTGGTCTCGTTGCCGTCCGCGTCCGTGAGCGTGATCACGGCATTGGTACCACCATTGCCATCGTCCACATCCGCGATCGACAGGTCGTCGAAGCCCGTGATGTTGCCGAACGGTCTGAGGTCGATCGTGTCTTCGTTCACGGCGAAGTCGGTGATCGTGTCGTTGCCGTGGGCGGGCGCGTAGAGGAAGGTATCGGCGCCCGTGCCGCCGGTCAGCGTATCGTCGCCTTCATCGCCGCTGATCAGATCGTCGCCTGTGCCGCCGGCGATCGTATCGGCGCCCTCGCCGCCAAACAGGAAGTCTCCCCCGGCGCCGCCGTCAAGATCGTCATCGCCCTCGCCGCCGAACAGCCAGTCGTTGCCGGCGCCACCGTCCAGGTCGTCGTCACCTTCCGCCCCAAACACGACATCGTGGCCGCCGCCGGAATCGATCGTGTCATCGCCAGTGCTGCCGATGTGGTATTTGGCCACATCGTTGTCGTCGTCCGCCTCGCCGGTCGGCAGCCAGAACATGTCTGCCGTCAGGTCGGTGGACGTGACGCCCCGCAGGATGATGGTTCCGCCGCCCCAATCCGACAGGTCGACGCTCGTGCCCGATTCGTCGACCTCCGTTGTGCTGGTATCGTCCGCGACTGCCGTGAACTTCGCACTCAACTGCGCCCACGTGATTTCCGTCTCGGACAGCTCGCTCAGGTCGATGATGTCGTTGTCGGTGTCGAAATCCGTGATCGTATCGGAGCCGTGGCCGGCGCTGAACTCGAACACGTCCTCGCCATCGCCACCGGTCAGCGTATCGTCACCACCCTTGCCGGCGATCCGGTCGTCGCCCGAACCGCCGGTCAGCGTGTTGGCGGTATCGTCGCCGATGACCGGCAGGTCAAACATGGCGGCGGTAATGCTGGCAGTGTCCGTGACGCCATTGAGCGTGATGGTGCCGCCGCCGAAACTGGTCAGGTCGATCTTCACGCCCGTCACGACATTGCTGTCGTTCGGGTCCGTGACCGTCGCGATGTTGCTGCTGATGTCGCTCCAGCTGACGTTCTTTTCCAGGCCGCTCAGGTCGATGCGGTCGTTTGCGGTGTCGAAGTCGGCGATCGTGTCGTTGCCGTGGCCAGGGCCGAACATGAACAGGTCGGCGCCCGTGCCGCCGGTCAGCGTGTCGTCGCCCTCGCCGCCGATGATGAAGTCATCGCCGGCGCCGCCGTCGATCGTGTCGTCGCCCCCGCCGCCAAACAGCAAATCCAGGTGGCCGCCGCCTTCGATCTCGTCATCGTCGGCACCGCCATAGATGATGTCGATCCCGCTGCCGCCATACAGCATGTCATCGTCGGCGCCGCCGTAGATGATGTCGTTCCCGGCATGTCCATAGATCTGGTCCATGCCCTCGTCACCCAGAAGGACATCGCGGACAAACGAGTTGTTGGCGCCGTGAATGGTGTCGTTGCCCGTGCCGCCGCGGACGATTCCGCTTCCCGAATCGCCGGCATAGATCATGTCGCCGCCGCTACCGCCCAGGACCACGTCCTGGCCGTCGGAGCTGCCGATGACGATATCGTCGCCGCTGCCGCCATTGACGATGTTGAAGCCGCCATGGCCCTGGCCGACATCGTCACCGCCGCCCATATTGATGACGTCGATGCCGTCGTCTCCGACGAACCTCTCACCCTCGGCGGTGCCGATATGGACCGTTACAGTCTGGGGCTCTTCTTCGGTACCCTGGGTGTTTTCGTCAGACATGACGGTCCTCCCCGCTTTTCCTGGCGCGCCTGGCGACGTTGAAATGCCAATACCGCAATCCGAAACACACGCCTACTGGATATCGCAGCGGTGGCATCGGAAACAAATACCGTTCCCTCACAAGACCTATGAGAGTTTCTTATGCGTCTGCCGGACCGGTGCCTCAAGTCTCTCCATTGTCAAGCGAAACGCCTGCGGGGCTTAAACAGGTATCGGACCGGCGGTCATGCGGCAGGCCGGGCAACCGGGACCGCGGGCACATGCCGGTAGAAGTCGGCCTGCACGCCCTGGTGGCTGTCCGGCGAATCCGGCCGGCAGTGCATTGACTTACGGTTTCCTCGCGGCCATCCATGCGCCATGGACATCCGCATTACCCATGCCCTGCCCGAGGAGGGGCCGCGTTCCGGTCCCGTCAGGGTCGGCTGGTTCCTGACCGAGGAGCGGGGCGGTGTGATTTACGAGGCGCCCGTCCGCGTCCGCTCCGTGGACACGAGGAAAAAGCACGCGAAATCGGCGGCCCGCTGCCCGGCCATCCTCAATCTGGAGAGCCGGTTATTCGAAGTGAAATGCCCGTTCGACCTGCGTCTCGGCTTCGCGCGCGACAAGGAGGGCAAACCCGTCCTGCGCAACCTGCTGGGCGCGAATTCTCCTGTTCGGGCGAGAAAGCTCGCCACAGTCCTTCATGTGACGGACGAGCGGGAGTGGCGCTATCCGGATCGTCCGACGATCCAGTTGAGCCTGCCCTATGTGTTTGTCGCGGACGAGCCGGTTTACATGGCGCAGGTAGCACCCTTCATGCACTACCGCGCGGAACCCTGGCCCGGCACGATCTTCGGCGGCCGCTACCCGATCGACGTCTGGCCGAGGCCGCTGATGTGGGCGTTCGAGTGGCACGATGTCGAGAAGGAGTTGCGGCTTTCGCGTGGCGAGCCGCTGTTCTAATGCCAGTTCGAAACCGTGCCGCAGGACCGTCCGGTCCAGCTCGTCGAGGCTGAACGCACGCCGGAGCTCGAAGAGTATCTGGGCCATATCTCGGGGGCGGTGAACTTCGTCAACCAGAGCTTCTCACTGTTCCGGACCGCGCAGGAGCGGCGGCCGAAAACCCTGGTCGTCCGCAAGTCGCGATAGCCGGCGCGGCGGCCCGCTCAGCCCGGCGAAGGCCCGGGCTCGGGCACAGTATCCGCCCCGGCTTCCGTCCTCTTGGTGAGGGTCACGATATTGCAACCCTGCAGGCGCCGGTATTCGACGCCGTCCATCATCTGCCTTACGAGCAGGAATCCGAGGCCGTCGATGGAGGAATCGTCGAGCGAGCCTCCTCCGTCCGGCGTCGGCGCCTCGGTGGGATCGAAGGCCACCCCGTCATCGACGATGATGACGACCAATGCGTCCGCCTCCTCGCGCAGGACGATCTCGACGCGGTGCGGGTCGTCGTCGCCGTATCCGTTGGTAATGGCGTTGGTCAGCAGCTCGTCTATGGCGAGATTGACCGCATAGGCGATCTGGGGCGGCAGGGAGCGGCCCTCGCAGAACTCGTCGATCCGCGCAGCGACGCCGGCGATCTCCCGCAAGTCGTTGACAAGCGATATTTCAAGCGTCCGGTCGATCGGGATCGGTTCGCTCACGGCCCGCTCATTCCTCGCGCATTGCGCGCTCGAAGAAATCGGCCATCGGCTTGGCGAGATAGCTGAGCACCGATCGTTCCCCGGTCCTGATATGGACCTCGACCGGCATACCGGGCGCGAGCAGCAGCCCTCCCGGCAACGGCGCCCGGTCCTGCAGGGGGTTGCCTCCAACCGCGCCGTCTTCCGCCGGAGCCAGGGCAAGCTCGACCTCGTACCAGGACTGGCCGGACTCCGCGTCATGAACGGCATCCGCCGACACCCGCACCACGCGCCCCGGAAATTCGGGCGTCTGGTGCATCTGGAAGGCCGAAAACCTGAGAACCGCCTCCTGGCCCGGATACACCTGGTCCACATAGATCGGGGCGATGCGGGCGATCACGATCAGTCCCGAATCCCTCGGCACGATCTGCATGATCGGTTCGCCGGGCCGTACGACCTCGCCCGGCGCGAACACGGTTGCGCCGAACACCGTGCCCGAGACCGGCGCGCGCACTTCCCTTCTGCCCAGGCGGTCGCGCACGGAGGCCAGCTGTTCCAGAACCTCGTTCTCGCCGGCCTTCGCCTGCCGGGCCTCTTCCTCCGCTTTCTCGATGCGTTTGGCTTCGATCTGCAGGATCGCGATCTCGTATTCCGCGATCCGGCCCCGCGCCCGTGCAATGTCCGCGGCGATCGCGCCCGCAGTGCCTTCGAGACCCCGCGCCGCGCGCTCGAGCGCGAGAACCGGCGAAATCCGGGTCAGACCCTTCTTGTAGAGCTGGCGCTGTGCTTCCAGTTCGCGGGCGATCAACTTGCTTTGGTGGCCGAGAGCCACCGCCTGGACTTCAAGCCCCTGGATTTCCCCGTGGGTCTGCCCGATCCTCTCCCGCAGCCGGGCGGCCTCGCCGGCGCTTGCCGCCCTGCGCGCCCGGAACAGCCGCTCCTGGCCTGTCATCGCATCGCGGAATTTCGGGTCCTCTTCCGCCAGCGCGGTCAGGCCGGGGTCCCAGGAGATGGCGTCCCTTCCCCGGTACTCGGCCTCCAGCCGGTTCCGCCTCGCCGCGAACTCGACGTACCGGGCCTTCAGGATCGCCTCTTCGGAGCGAAGCAGCCCATCGCCCTGCGCGACCGTTTCGCCGTCACGCGCCGGCACCTCGCTGACGGTGCCGCCGTCGATATGCTCCACCGCCTGGTTCCGGCTCTCGACCGCAACCTGACCGGTGGCGATCACCGCGCCGGCGATCGAGGCGAACGCCCCCCAGCCGGCCAACCCCGCCAGCAGGACGCCAAGCCCCCCGAAACCCAGAATGACGGCCCTCCTGGCCGAAAACCGGACTTCGCTCACAGCGGCCGGTCCCTGTTCGCGGCTGCGCCGACAGCTGGCCCCCGTTCGCCCGCGCGGCCCCGGCTGCCGGTTACCCGGGCGATGGCGGCCGCCATTTGCTCCTCCCGGCTGACCGACCGGACACTCCCTGCCGCTTCAGCGGGCGCGGCGACCTTCCCGCCCGCGGCCGGCTTCTTTACCGCCTGCCGCGCCGGCTGGCCCGGGCGGTAGCGGCGGCCGGACTGCAGCTGGCGCACCGGAGCCGAACTGCGCCCCGAAGTCGCCGGCACCGGGCGGCCGTTCTCCATCAGATAGACGATGTCGCACTGTGCGAACGCCCCGTGGCGGTGGGCGACGATCACAACCGTTCCCCCGCGCTTCTTGTGGCCCTCCACGGCGCGGGCGAGCGCCATCGTTCCATCCGCGTCGAGATTGGAATCGGGCTCGTCCATGACGACAAGGGCCGGTGAGCCGTAAAACGCCCGCGCCATCGCGATGCGCTGGCGCTGTCCGCCGGAAAGCGCGGCCCCACCCGCAGACACCTGGAAATCGTAGCCGCCCTGAAGGCCGAGGATCATCTCGTGCCCGCCAGTGCGCTTGGCGGCGTCGACGACGTCCTCGTCGCTGGCATCCGGCGAGAACCGGGCGATGTTCTGCGCCACCGTGCCCTCGAACAGCACGACCTCCTGGGGCAGATAACCGACATAGCGGCCGAGCGTGTCGCCGTAATGCTCCAGCTCTGCGCCGTCCAGCCTGACGGAGCCGCCATATGGCCGCCACACGCCGGCAAGCGCCCGCGCCAGGGTGGACTTGCCCGACGCCGACGGGCCGGCGATGCCTGCCGCCTGCCCCGGCTCCAGCTTGAGGGAGGCGCCGCGCACCGGTGCCGTCTTCGCCCCCGGCGGGGCCACCACAAGGTTCTGAACTTCGACGAGGGCGCGCGGGGCCGGCAGCTCCGTGCGGTCGGGCTCCGGCGGCGTCTCTGCAAGCAGGGTCGCCAGCGAACGCCGGGCCGCCAGCGTCCGCTGGAACGACGGCCATTGCATCACGGCCTGCTCGATCGGCGCGAGCGCCCGGCCCAGCAGGATCGACGCCGCGATCATGATGCCGGGCGTCACCTGGCCCTGGATCGCCAGCCAGGCGCCGAGCCCGAGCATCATCGACTGCAGGAACAGGCGCAGCGTCCGCGAGGTGACGCTGAAAAGGCCGTTCCGATCCGATATCGACAACAGCCGGTCGAGCATCTCACCCCGCAGGGCCCGCGAGCGGGACACCACCGCATCCTGCATGCCGAGCCCCTGCACCGTCTCGCTGCCGGCCCGCATCTGCTCGATGAAATGCGCCGACCGAGCGGCCGCTTCCCCCGCCTCGCCCTGGATCCTGGAGGTCCCGAGCTGGTTGAGGAGCGCAATGAGAAGCAGAAGACGGCCAGAAGACCCAGCATCCAGTGGAACGTGAACAGCGCGAACAGGAAGATCGGCGTCCAGGGCGCATCGAAGAAGGCGAACGGCCCCGGCCCGGAGGCAAAGCGCTGGATGGTATCGAGGTCGCGGAGGCCCGTCTCCGGCCGGGCGCGCTCCGCCGGAGACACGGCCCGGCTGAGCACGGCCCGCAGCACCCGCGAATCGAGCCGCTCCTGCAGGCGCGCGCCGGCGCGCGCCATCACCCGCGCGCGGGCATGGTCGAGCACGCCCATCATCAGGAACAGGAACGCAACGATGCCGATGAGCGCGACCAAGGTCGCCTCGGAGCGCGAGGTCAGCACCCGGTCATAGACCTGGAGCATGAACAGCGGCCCGGTCAGCATCAGCAGGTTCACGGCGACGCTGAACAGGCCGCAGGAAACGAAGAGCCTCCGGCTCTCCGCAAGGGCCGCGCGGATTTCCTTGCCGCCGTGACGGTGTTCGTCGCTCAAGCTGCCACTTCGTTTACGAAAGAGCGGGAGCAATGTTCATTTGCTCGCAGCTGGAATAACGGTTTGCTCTGAGTGCGGTCGGGCGGCGAAGAAAGATACAGCATGGCCGTAACCATCTGTTTCAACGCACATTGCGCACCCGGGCTTCCAGGCCCGTTTATGCAGAGGCGCGGGCCGATACCGGGCGACCGAGGCACGTGGCTGTGACAAGCGTGATCGTGCCTGCCGTGACAGGCCCCTGCCAACACGGTCATTGGCATTCAGCTGCGCCAGCCGCTCAGCCGCCGTCCGGCGGCGCCTCGTAGAAGACGAAGTCGGTCGCGCCCAGGTCGGCGAGCGTGAAATCCTGGAGCGTGATCGAGCCGCCTCCGGTCTGGCCCGACAGGTCGATTTTCACGTCGTCGCCCACTTGCGTGACCGTCAGGTCGCCGAAGCCCGTAATCCCGGTGAAGGCGGTGAGGTCGATCAGGTCCTCGCCATCGGTGAAGTCCGTGACCGTATCGTTGCCGTGGCCGGAGGCGAAGACGAAGGTGTCGTCCCCGTCATTGCCGGTCATCGTGTCGTTGCCGGCGCCGCCGGTCATCGTGTCGTCGCTGCTGCCGCCCCGGAGCGTATCGTTACCGCTGCCGCCCGTGATCCTATCGAGAACGAACATGTCCTCGGTCAGGTCGGAGACGGATGTCAGGCCCTGCAGGACGATCGTGCCGCCGCCGAAGTCGCTCAGGTCGATCTTCAGGCCGGTCACGACATTGGCGTCGTCCGGGTCGGTGACGGTCGCGATCTTCGACTGCAGCTGCCCCCAGGTGACGGTCTGGGAGAGCATTGTCAGGTGGATATTGTCGTTGGCGGTATCGAAGTCGGTGATCGTGTCGTTGCCGCCGTCGTCTCCGAAGGCGAACGTGTCGGCGCCGGCGCCGCCGGTCAGCGTATCGTTGCCTTCGCCGCCAACGAGTTCGTCGTCTCCTCCGCCGCCGGTCAGCGTGTCGGCGCCTTCCCCACCCAACAGGAGGTCATCGCCTTCGCCGCCATCCAGCGTGTCGTCGCCTTCGCCCCCGAACAGCCAGTCTGCGCCTTTGCCGCCGGTCAGCGCATCGTTGCCTTCCTGTCCGAAGACCGTGTCATTGCCAGCTCCGCCGTCGATCGTGTTGTCGTCCGAGTCGCCGTATTCATAGGAGCGGGCGTAGCCGTTCGGAAGCAGGAACATCTTGGCGGTGAGCGAGGATTTCGCGACACCCTCGAGGGTGATCGTGCCGCCGCCCCAGTCGCTGAGGTCGATGATTGTGGCCGTTTCGTCGACGTCGCTCGTCTGGGTATCGTCCCCGACCGCGGTCATCGCCGCCTGCAGATCTTCCCATGAAATCGCCGCCTCGAAGTAGCAAAGGTTGATCTTGTCCTTGGCAATGTCGAAATCGGTGATCGTGTCGGCGCCGCTCTCCTCGACGAACACGAAGGTGTCGGCCCCGCCGCCGCCCGACATCGTGTCGTCGCTGGTCCCGCCAGCGATCCAGTCGTTGCCGTCGCCTCCCTCAAGAGAGTAAAGATCGAAATTGCCGGCGGTAAGCTGGGAGGACGTGACGCCCTTCAGAGTGATCGTGCCGCCGCCCCACTGGCTGAGGTCGATGACCGTGGCGGTTTCGTCCACACCGGTCGTCTGCACGTCGTCCGCGACATCCGTCATCGCCGCCTGCAACTGCGCCCAGGTGATCACATGATCGAAGTAGCAAAGGTCGATCTTGTCCCTGGCAATGTCGAAGTCGGCGATCGTGTCGTTGCCGTGGCCCTCCACGAAGGTGAAGGTGTCGGCCCCGCCGCCGCCGGTGAGTGTGTCGTCGCTTGAGCCGCCCTCGAGATAGTCGTTTCCGTCCCCGCCCGCGATCTTGTCGAGGCCGTAGAACATGCTCGAGGTCAGGTCGGAGACGGAGGTGACGCCCTTCAGAGTGACCGTGCCGCCGCCCCAGTCGCTGAGGTCGATCTGCACGCCGGTCACGGCGGTGTCGTCGTTCGGGTCCGTGACCGTCGCGAACTTCGAGCGCAGCTCCTCCCAGGTGATGGTCTTGTCGAAGCCGCGCAGACTGATCTTGTCGCCTCCTGCGGCGTTGAAGTCCCGGATCGTGTCGTTTCCGTGGCCTGCCGAAAAATGGAAGACATCCGCGCCGCTGCCGCCGGTCAGGTCGTCGTCGCCGGCCCCGCCGTAGATGTCGTCGGCTCCGCCGCGGCCATCGATGATGTCATTGCCGGCGCCGCCATAGAGATCGTCGCGGCTGAACCCATGGTTCGAGCCGAGGAGGGTGTCGTTGCCGGTGCCGCCATAGACCAGACCGCCCAGGCCCGTAAAAGTGATCGTGTCGTCGCCGCTGCCACCGAACACATCTTCCTTGAGGCCTTCGGCGGTGATGTCTTCATCGCCGCTGCCGCCGAGAATGATATTGTAGTAGTCGCCGGCATTGCCACCGGTGTCGTCGCCGGATCCCATGTCAAGGATATCGGTGCCGGCGCCGCCCTGCTGGTTTTCGCCGCTCCTGATCTTGCCGATGTTGTTCTGCGCCATCTTCCACGTCCCCGCTATCGGCGTTGCCTCATTGTCGTCCGGATGGCGGGCGTTACCGCTGCGGCTGCCCCCATGCCCGAACGCCATAATCGAGCACTGTATTCGCGAAGGTTGACAACTAATATCAAGCAGCTTTCGGTTTCTGTAAATAAGCATGGGGGCGTTTCAGGGCAGACTCCCGAAGCAGGAGGGATGATATCAATATTTTAGACTACAAGAAATTTGCTTCCGGTCATCGTCAACCTGAAAACCGCTCCGCATTTGGCAAGACGCAACGGATAAACGAACGGCATTTCGGAGATTATCGGACCCGGATTGTAGTTTTTTGGGACATTTATAGTAGTCTAAAGAAACAATATGCAACTACAACCATAATTCGACTGCTGCACATTCCTTCAGCCGGAAACCCATCGGCAAGATGACAATGTTCCATGGACCTCGCCTGGCACCAAGGCTGCGCGTCTTCACGAACGGCAATTCATTCCGTCGGTGGCCCGGCGGCGCTGGTCGCGTTCAGCGCCAATTTCTGCCGCAACCCGATGTGCCCGAACTTCGGGCCGGCGCCCGACCGCAAGAGCTATGCCGAGCGCTACAAGGTCGAGGCCTATTCGGATTTCCCGTTCGACCGGCGTTACACTTGCCTGGTCTGCGGAATGAGTTCGCGACTGCTGTCGAACCGCTCGCTGCGCGCCGTCTATGTCTGGTTCAAGCGCCAGAGCATTCCCTTCGCTGCCTGCGGCAGGGCGGGCTGCCCAAACGAGGGCGTCAACGCCTTCGAGTGTAGCGGCGGCTGAAGGTTTCCAACAGCAGCTCGCTTCCGCTCTGCGAGAGGGGCACGCAGCCCAGTTGGTCCGAACGGTCGTGCCCCCGGGCGGAGGCGGCACCTTTCGTAAGCGTCCGGCCTCACCGCCCCGGCGCGATTTGGCGTTAGCTTCACGGTCTTCCAGGCGGCGGATGCGTTCGCGTCTCCACCAATGCACATCCGCCCGCTGGCCACAGGCGGGGCGGTGTGCGCGAGTCAGTGGGGCGACCTCGCAGAGCGCAAGGTCAACGCCATCCCGCCGTCCCGTTCCCCGATGAGGGACTCGAAGGGATACCCGGCGGCCCATGACGGGGTG
>MKWU01006230.1_pt1 | contig 12292 bp, 12 predicted proteins | sample 809101 | NCBI WGS metagenome assembly MKWU01 (sample SAMN05860141, study PRJNA318959) | sponge metagenome | host: Aplysina aerophoba | place: Slovenia: Piran, Adriatic Sea, Gulf of Piran | collected 2013-05-07
TTCGGCAGTTCCTGGAGCCAGAGATCGGCCGTCTCGAGCGGCGGGTGGGTTGCCTGACGGCCCCAGGCCAGCCACGACGGCTGCTGGAGTTCGTCACCGAAACCGGCTTCGAGCTGGTGGCCGAGCCGGCCGCACAGGCTATCCGTCAGGGCGTGGCTGGCGCCGGGCAGGTGGCTGGCGCGGTACATCGCCTCGACCACCGGCTTGCCGAGCCCCTCGGCCCCGAACATCGTCTCGCGGCGCAGGTGGTTGTCCAGAGCCCGCCTGCCGGTCACCAGATTGAGCGCGGACGTGCCGAGCAGGGGCGCGCGCAGGAGCGCATGAAGGAGAGGGTCGCCGCGGTCCTGGGCGACGTCGGCGCCCAGGCCCTGGGGCGCGATGAGCGCCAGAGCGGCGACGCGTTGGGGGGCGTCCAGGGTCACCTGGACGGCATAGGCGGCCGCGCGATGGGGAGCCACGAGGATCGCGGGTTCGCCAACGACTTCTTCCAGGAACCGGTCGAGCAGATCGATGTAGAGCTCGGCCGTGTAGCGCTGGGCCCTGCGCTCCGAGTCGCCCCAGCCGAGCCAGTCGGGGACGAAGCAGTCGCAATCGCGGGCAAGGCGTTCCGCCGTCTCGCGCCAGAGCAGGCCCGTGTGACCTGGACCGAACGTGTGAAGCAGGACCATTGGCGGCGTGGAGCCCTGGCCGGACCGGGGCAGGTGGACGTACGCGAGCCGTTGGCCGTCGATCTCGACGTGCCGGGTGGCGCCCCACCGGGGTCGGGGCAAGCGCGCGGCGCGGCGCGCGACGAGCGTGTTGATGACCGCGGGCGCCCCGAGCGCCACTCCGCCGAGCAGCAGGCCGCGGGTCACGCGGCGTCTGCGCAGTCGCTTCAGCTCCTGATCGGCGGACCTTGCCATGACGCGGACAATAACAGCGTAGACACGGCGGTTCCTTCCGGGAGACCGGGTTGCGGGGAGTCGCGAAACGGCGTGCATAATGGCTCAGTGGCGTTCGAGATCGTTGTGGTCTGGGTCGGTCGCCGGCGCGAACCCTGGGAGTCCCTTTGCGGCGAGTATCGGCAGCGGATCAGGAGATTCGCTCCGGTACGGGAGCAGGTCGTTCGTCCCGCGCGCGGCGACGATCGGACCCGCCTTCGGCTCGAGGGGAACGCGATTCGCGCCGCCCTGCCACCTGAGGCCTGGACGGTGTGTCTCGACCGGAAGGGCCGGAACCTGAGTTCGCGCGCCCTCGCGGCGGAAGTGGGGCGGCTGCGCAGCGAGTGGCAAAGGCCGGTCGCCTGGATCGTCGGGTCCGACCTGGGCCTGGATCCCCGGTTGCTGAAGTCGTCGCGTTTCGGGCTGTCCCTGGGGTCGCTGACCCTCCCCCACGAACTTGCCCGCCTGACTGTTTTCGAGCAGATCTACCGGTCTTTCACCATCCTTGAGGGAATCAACTATCATCGGCGACCGTTTCATTGAGCCGCGTGAGGGAAAAAGAAGTGGCAAGCGCGGACAAAAGCGCCCGGAGCGGCGGATCCGACAACAAGAAGAAGCAGGCTGCGGCCAAGGTACGCCCGCTGGAAGCGGAACAGGCGGTGGCGAAGAAGGCCACGGCCGAGGCGGCGCGAAGAGCAGCCGTGGCCGAGCGCGCGGCGAAGTCCGCTGCCGGAGAGAAGGCGGCCGCTCAGCAGGCGGCTCGGGAGAAGAGGTCGACGGCCACCGCGGCGAACAGAGCGATCAGGATCGCCGAAACGAAGAAGAAATCGGCCGCGGCCGCTGCGAAGACGGCCACCGAGCGCCGAGCTGTCGCGAGGAAGGCGGAGCGTGCGGCTGCGTCGGGCAACACGGCGGCGGAGAAGGCAGTCGCGGCAGCCGCGGCCCGCAAGTCGGCTGCCGAGCAGGCTGCCGAGGACGAGCAGGCCGCGGTCGCGGCGGCTCGCCAGGCCGAGGAGGAGGCTGCGGAGCGCGAGGCGGTACGGGACAAGGCGCTCGAGAAGGCTGCCGAGCTTTCGCGTTTGGCGAAGGAGGCGGCCGCGCGCCTGCGCGCCGCGGTGACGACGGCGAAGCAGGCCGAGCGCAAGACCAGGTCCACCTCGGAACTCGCGGCCAAGGGACTGCAGGCGGCGAATGCCAGGCAGAAGGAAGCCGTTCGGTCGGCGAAACTCGCCGAGAGAACGACCGCCGCTGCCGAGAAGGCGGCGAAGTTGGCGGCCGAACGAAAGGCGGTTGCCCAGGCCGCGGCCAAGGAGTCCTCGGCGAGGGGAGTAGCCGCTCGCAAGGCCGCTCGCGCGGCGGCGTCCCGAGCGTCGGCCCTGGAGAAGGCGACCAAGGCTCTGGCCGAGGCGAAGGCTACGGCGAGGGAGGCCCAGAGGACTGCTATCGCCGCGGAGAAGCGGGTTGCGAAGGCCCAGGCGGCGGAGGAAGCCGAGGCGAGGAGGCCTCAGGAGGAGGCCGCGGCGGCAAAGGCGAAAGCGGCCAAGGACGAGGCCGACCGGGAGGCCGCTCGCCGGTTGGCGGCAAAGCAGAGGGTGGCCCGGAGGAAGGCGGCCCGGAAGAAGGCGCCTCCGCGCAAGGCGCCGACGCTGCTCCTCAGGCCGGAGCGCGCGGGCGACGGCTCGGGGAACAACGATCGCCGCCAGGGCGCCGACATCGACATGGAGTTGGTGCGGGCGCGGCTGGAGGAGAAGCGGCGCGAGCTGTTCGGTCGCTACAACCGTGACCTTACTGCCGGCCTGAAGGCGTCGTCGGGCGAAGGCTCGGAGGACCTCGTCGACCGGGCGAACCACGCCTACAGCCGGGAACTGAACTTCTCACTGTCCGACGGTGACGGGATTCTGCTCGAGCGGATCGAGGAGGCCACGATCCGCCTCGACGACGGCAGCTTCGGCGTTTGCGTCCATTGCCAGGCCGATGTCGGCCGCGCTCGTCTCGAAGCGGTGCCCTGGGCCTCCTACTGCATCAACTGCCAGGAACTCGAGGAGAAGGGTCGGCTTCCGAGCGAAGAGTGAAGACGCCCGAGATCGACGCGGCGGTCAGGAGCATCGAGGGCGGTGACCGCGAGCCGCTGTACCTGGTGATCGGCGAGCAGGTCGTGGCGACGCGGGAGGCGACACGAATCGCGGAAGCGCTGGGTGCTGCGGCCGGGTGTGAGGTGGCGATTCACAAGGGGGCGGCCGGCGCAGATCTGGGTTCGATTCTTGCCGACCTGTTCACTTTCTCCCTGTTTGAGCCGGCCAAGGTCGCGTTGGTCGTAGGCAGTGCGGAGTTTGCCGACAGAGATGCCGCGGCTGGGCTGATCGACGAGGCGGCCGAGGCTCTTGGCGACAACTACGGCGTGGTTGGCGTGGCCGGCGAGCGACTGTCCGTGGCCGCGAGAGAGGCGGCGGGTCCGCTTCTTCAGACGTTGCGGTTGTTTGGAATCGACCCAGGTGCCGGTTCCGCCGAGGAGGTGATCGGCGCGCTTCCCGACTCGGCTCTGGCGGGCGGAAAGAGCCAGCGCAAGGGCGGCCGCCGCGGTCGGCCGAAGAAGGAGCGGATCCAACTTGCCCAGGGGCTTACGGCCTTGCTGGAGGCTGCGCGAGCGGAAGGTCTGACCGGATGGTCAACAAGCAACCTTGCGGAACTCAACCGGGTGGCGGGGGGTGGCCTGCCGGAGGGCCATGCCTTGGTGTTCGCCGAGCGCAGCGTCGATCGCAAGCACCCCCTCGTCCCCCGTCTTCTCGGGCGTAGCGCGGTTTTCGAAGTCGGGCAACTGGGCCTAGATCGCAGTGGCAAGGCCACTGGTCTCGACCCGGTCGTAGCCGAGTTGGAGCGGGAGACGGGTGTGCGAATCGACCGGGCCGCGGCGCAGGAATTGGCACGCCGTACCCTGCGCAAGAAGGGCTGGGGCGCCGGCGAGGCGGATCAGTCCTCGGCCGCACGCTTCGCGGCCGAGTATCGAAAGATCGCAGCCGGTATTACGGAGGGTGACCGACGCATCGACCGCGCGACGGTCGAAGAGTCGGTGGTTGACCGGGGCGAGCAGGATGTGTGGGAGGTCTTCAATGCGATGGAAGGGCAGAGGCCTGGCGCGGCACTGGCGGCACTTCGTCGCTACTTCGACAGTGCGGCAGACCCACAAGGCGAGCGCTTCCGGTTCCTGAGTCTCCTGGCCGGCCGCTGTCAGCAGTTGGCCGCCGTCCACGGTATCGCCATGGCCCACGGCCTGCCGGAAGCGGGGAACTTCAACGGCTTCAAGGCCCGGGTGCTGCCGCAACTGATGGCGGAGTGGCCCGCTGCGATGAAGAAGCCCGGCCCCTGGCCCCTCTTCAACGTCTACAAGGCAGCCATGGATCGTCGCAGTCCGGAGGCGGTCGCGGCGATGGGTGAGCTGCCCTGGAAAGTTCTCGAGACAGAGACGCGCTTGCGGGGCGGCAGCCGGGATGGCGCCGCCGCGCTCGAAGCTCTGGTTCTGGCGGTAGCCGGGGGAGACCTGGCGGGCAGCGGGAAAGCTACTTCGTTCCATCCACGGGACGGCGCTCGCGTGTCGGTTTCGCCGCGGGGCGGCGGTCCGCGAGCGCGCCGTTCGGCCGTGCGTCGCGGGCGCGGCCGGCGCTGAGCGTGCCGGAGCTCCCTGAAGTCGAGGTCCTGCGCCGGAGCCTGGAGCGGCCCCTCGTTGGTGATCGCTTCAACGCGGTGCACGTCCACTTCCCGACCCTGCGCGAGCCGCTTTGCGCGCCGGCGCTCCGTCGCCTCGAGGGACATACGGTTCGCCGCCTGCGTCGGCGGGCGAAGTACCTGTGGATCGACGCCTCAGGCGGCGAGACCCTGGTGCTGCATCTCGGGATGAGCGGCCGCCTGACCCTGGTCGAGCGAACGGCGCCGCTCGTGGACCACGAGCACCTGGGGTTCGAACTTGCTTCGGGCCGCCGGCTGCGCTTCTGCGATCCTCGCCGTTTCGGTGTCGCCTTCGTCGCGTCGACGGAGAGCCTGGACCGCGACCGGCACTTCCGCCACCTCGGTGTCGAACCCCTCTCCGCCGGGTTCGACGGCGCGGTCCTCGCCGACCTGGCCCGCGGCCGCACGGCACCGGTGAAGACCTTCCTGATGAACGCTTCCGTGGTCGTCGGCGTGGGCAACATCTACGCGTCCGAGGCGCTCTATCGGGCGCGCATTCACCCCCGTCGTTCGGTGGCTCGGATCGCCCACCGCCGGTTCGACGTTCTCGCCGAGGCGGTGCGCGAAGTGCTGGGCGATGCGATCGAGCAGGGCGGAACGACGCTCAACGACTTCGCCGACGGCGAGGGCAACTCGGGCTACTTCCAGGTCTCACTCGAGGTCTATGGCCGGGAAGGCGAGTCTTGCCCGGCCGCCTGCGGTTCTCGCATCCGCCGGGTCAACATCTCCAACCGCAGCACGTACTACTGCCCGCGCTGCCAGCGGTAGCGTGCGGTGTACGATTCCGCCATGGGTCATAGCCCGCCCGAGGACCTTCTGGACGCGTTGGCAGCCGCAGCGAGGGCAACGGTCGGGCTTGAACTGCTCATCCTGTACGGATCCCGTGCGCGTGGCGATGCGCGCCGCAATGCGGACTGGGACTTCGGCTACCTGGCGGACGGGGCCGCGGACGTGGCGGGCCTTCTTGCCGCTCTCGTCGAGACTCTCGGTGACGACAACATCGATCTTGTCGACCTGGACCGGACGACCGGTCTTCTGCGCTTCAGGTCCTCCTGCGACGGCGTCCTGGTACACGAAGCGGAGCCCGGTCTGTTCGACCGCTATCGGTTCGACGCTGCGAGCTTCTGGTGCGAGAACGCGTCCCTCTTCGAGCAGGGCTACGAACAGACTCTGGAGGCCCTGTAGCCCTGTCCGCCCTCGACCGAGCCGTCCTCGCCGAACGCGTCATGGCGGTTGAGCGTCGTCTCGACCGCGTGGCGGACCGACTGCCCGCCTCGGCCGGCGATTTCAGACCCTCGACCGATGCGTCGGATGCCGTTGTGCTCCATCTCTGGCAAGCGACGCAGATCGTGATCGACCTCGCGATGGGAGCTTGCCTGGCGTTGCGCCTGGGAACTCCGCGCAGCTACGCGGACGCCTTCAGGCGCCTCGAGCACGACGGGGTCATCGAAACCGACCTTGCTGACCGGCTCGTCCGCGCTGCCGGATTCCGCAATCTCGTCGCGCATGCGTACGAGTCCCTGGATATGGTGCGTGTCCATCAAGCCGCCGCGACCGGCCCCGCCGACCTCCGCCGGTTTCTGGCCTGTCTCAGCGACTACGCGGTCCGGGCTTCCTTGCTGTCCTGGTAGCGGTTGCCCTCTTCTGGAGGGGGAAGGCGGAGAAGTCTGGATCGGGTATGGGGCGGTTGGGAGATCTACCACGCTACGATTCGGGCGAGCGACATGAGTGCCACTCGGGACAGGGTCGGCGGTGCGCGCCGAATCGTCGGCTGGCGCGAGTGGGTTTCGCTGCCGGCGTTGGGGGTCGGCAGGATCAAGGCGAAGCTCGATACGGGCGCGAGGACCTCGGCGCTACACGCTCTGGACCAGGAGATCCGCGAAGTCGACGGAGTTCGCCAGGTCCGGTTCAACGCTCACGCGCTCGAAGGCGACCAGGAAGCCGCGGTTCCCTGTGTTGCGCCTCTCGCCGATTGCCGCTGGATCACGAACTCGGGCGGCGTCCGCGAGCGCCGTTTCGTCATCACGACGCTGCTCGGCATCGGTGGCGAGACCTGGGAGATCGAACTCACGCTGACGAACCGCGATCAAATGGGGTTCCGGATGCTGATCGGACGGGAGGCGATGCGGCGCCGCGTCATCGTCGACCCGGCGCGGTCGTTTCGTGCTAGCCGGCGTCGCTGAGGCAGGCTAGGCTCGGCCATTCCGCCGGCCGCCGGCCAGAAGGCCGGCGCACACAGTCGGTCAACGGGCGCGACAGCGTCAACGCGAAGGAGCGCTCGATGAAGATCGCCATGCTGGCACGAAACCCGAACCTCTACTCCCATCGGCGCCTCGTGGAGGCGGCGGCAGCGAGGGGTCACGAGATCGACGTCATCAACACGGCGCAGTGCTACGTGAACATCACGGCGCATCGGCCCCTGGTGAAGTACAAGGGCGAGTTCCTGTCGGGATACGACGCGGTCATTCCACGCATCGGCGCTTCGATCACGTTCTATGGCCTCGCCATCCTGCGGCAGTTCGAGATGATGGGCGTCTGGCCCCTGAACGAATCGGTCGCCATCGGCCGTTCGCGGGACAAGTTGCGGTCACTGCAGATTCTCTCCCGCGCGGGTCTCGGGCTGCCCGTGACGGGATTCGCGAACTCGGCGAAGCAGGCGGAAGAGCTCATCAGGATGGTGAAGGGTCCTCCGGTGGTCATCAAGCTGCTCGAAGGCACTCAGGGCATCGGCGTCGTGCTCGGAGAGACGATGGCCTCCGCGAAGAGCGTGTTCGAGGCCTTCCGCGGCGCGAACGTGAACATCCTGGTGCAGGAGTTCATCAAGGAGGCAGGGGGCGCCGACATCCGGGCTTTCGTGATTGGTAAGAGGGTGGTCGGCGCGATGATCCGCCGGGGCGCGCCGGACGACTTCCGCTCCAACCTGCACCGAGGCGGCACGGCCGAGAAGGTGCGGATCACTCCCGAGGAGCGCTCGACAGTCTCGCGCGCCGCAGCGCTGATGGGGCTCAACGTGGCGGGCGTCGACTTCCTGCGTTCTGACCACGGCCCGGTCATCATGGAGGTGAACTCGAGTCCCGGGCTCGAAGGCATCGAGAAGGCAACCGGCGAGGATGTCGCCGGCAGGATCATCGGCTACATGGAGAACAACGCCAAGCCAGGCAAGACGCGAACCCGGGGCCGGGGCTAGAACCGGCGTGGCTGCGCTTACGCGCCGTTCGGCGCAGGCAGTGGTGTTGGCCGGGCACGAAGTCGAAGCGGGCCAGCGGGCCCGGCTCGAACTGCCGGTAGCCGAGCTTTCGACTCACGTGCCGCTCACCATGCCGGTCCACGTCGTCAACGGTCGCCGGGAAGGCCCCCGGCTGTTCGTGTCCGCGGCGCTTCACGGGGATGAACTGAACGGCGTCGAGATCGTGCGCCGGGTGATGAAGCTCCCTGCCCTGAAGAACCTGCGTGGGGCGGTCATCGCCGTTCCTATCGTGAACGTGCCCGGTTTCCTCAACCTGAGCCGTTATCTTCCCGACCGGCGAGACCTCAACCGGTCGTTCCCCGGATCGGCGCGCGGATCGCTTGCCGCGCGCATCGCGAAGCTCTTCGTCGACGAGATCATGTCGAGCGCGACCTGCGGTATCGACCTGCACACCGGCAGCTTCCACCGGGTGAACTACCCGCAGATCCGTGGGAATCTGGACGACCCGGAAGTGGAGCGCATGGCGAGAGCCTTCGGAGTGCCGCTCCTGCTGAACGCGGGCTTTCGGGAGGGCAGTCTGCGGGCCGCCGCCCATGATCTGGGCGTTGCGGTGTTGGTCTACGAGGCAGGCGAGGCTTTGCGCTTCGACGAGGCGGCCATTCGGGCCGGTGTCATGGGCGTGACGCGGGTAATGCGCGCTCTCGGCATGTTGCCGGCGCGCAAGCGAGCGCGGACGATGCGCGAGCCGCCGGTCCTGCGATCCAGCCGCTGGGTGCGCGCCCCCTGCAGCGGCGTGCTTAGAGTGAGCCGGGCCGAGGGCGACCGCGTCAGACGGGGCCAGATCCTCGCCGTCGTGTCCGACCCGTTGGGCGAGGACGAAACAGAAGTGGCCGCCCCGACGGATGGAGTCATCGTGGGCCGCACCAACCTGCCTCTGGTGCATGAAGGCGACGCGCTGTTCAACATCGGGCTGACCGAAGGGACGCAGATCGTCGCTCGCGCCCTGGACGCGTTCGACCCCATCGAAGACTACGAGTCGGGCGTTACCGCGGATCTCGCCAGGGAGGAGCTGCCGATCGTCTGAGCACGGCCGGGGGCTTCTGTCGCGCTAGATCAATCCGGCAAAAGGGTCGCCAGACCGAGGAACCCGAGAAGACCGGCGATGTCCGTGATCGTCGTGAGGACGATGGAGGACGACTGCGCAGGGTCCTGGCCGAGCAGCGATGCGACGATCGGGATCGTCGCGCCCGCGATACCGGCGACGACCATCGAGGCGACCATCGACACGCCCGTGACGAGGGCGAGCCCGTCGGATCCACTCCAGAGGTACACGCCGGCCGCCGTTGTCAGCGCCATGGCCAGGCCGTTCAGGAGGCCCGTACCTGCCTCCTTGACGACGACCCGGAACCACTGCGCGGTGCGGACTTCGCGGAGCGCGAGGCCGCGCATGGTCACGGCAAGCGCCTGAGCGCCCGCGTTCCCGGCGGGACCGACAACGACCGGGAGCAGCACGGCGAGCGCGGTGAACCGCGCGATCGTCCCCTCGAAGAGGCTGACGACAGCCGCGGCGCCGAAGGCCGTCACCAGGTTCACCTTCAGCCAGGGCAGGCGCTTGCGTACGGCGAACGACACGTTGGACGTGGCCCTTTCGTCCTTGCTTGCACCCACCATGGTCTGGATGCCGAGGCTCGCGCGCTCCAGTTCGGCCTCCGCTGCCGAAGCGTGGCGGATCGCTCCCAGTAGCCGGCCTTCGATGTCGACCACGGGCAGGTCGGCCAGTCGGTGCTTGTCCAGAGCCTGCTCTACTTCCTCGGATCCGGCCATCGGACCCACGGATGCGCGGACCGGCCACGCCAGGCTGCCGATTCGCCGGTCGGACTCGGCCAGTGCGATGTCCTGCATGTCGACCCGGCCGACGAGGCGGTCTTCCGAGTCGACGACGAAGCACCCGGTGCGGCCAGGCCGGCGGTCTCGCCGTAGCCGCTCCTTCACTTCTTCGACGGAGAGGGAGAAGCGGAACGGCTTCACGCGCGGATCCATCTTGGCTCCGGCGCGGTCTGCCGGATAACGGAGAATCGAGCGCACTTCCTCCGCGGCGCGTTCTCCCAGATGCCCCAGCCAGTCTTCGCGCTCGGCTTCGTCGAACTCCGCGAGCAGACTCGCCAGCCGGGCGGGGCCCAGACCTTGCAACGTCTCGATCGTGAGGGGTCGGGGTAGTTCGACGAGCAGCCTTCTTCCCACTCCCGGCGCCAGGTACTCCCACAACGGGAGCATCCGGGCTACGGGATGGCGCTCCAGGATCGCGATCTGGTCGGTCGGGTCCAGCAGCTCGAAGGACTCGGTTGCCGCGGCCGGGTGGCGCGCGAAGAATTCGGCTTCCAGAACTCGCTGGGCTTCTGAAGAGTGCCTCGTCGTTTCGGCCATCGTTCTGTGCGCCGGCACTGCCGTCAGTCCCGCCGTTCGTCGCTCGGACCGCCGAGAAGAAGGCTGGATGTCGTTCCCCAGAACAGCTCGGCGAGATCGACAGCCAAGGCGCCCAGATGCTCATCGGGTGCGTCAGTGCGCTGCTCGGCGATCGCCCGGAACAGACGTCTCCGGCGCACGACGCCGAGAAACGCTCCCTTTTCGTTGATCACCGGCAGCACACTGAACCTCTCCCACGCGCTCGTCAGCCCGGCCTGCCTGAGTCCGGCGCGTGCCCGCAGTGCGATCGGGTCGCGCCGTTCAATCGCGGCGATCGACCGGCTGGCGCTTCGAAGCAGGCACTGACGCGCATCGACCACGCCGGTCAGACGGTGGGACTCGTCGAGCACATAGAGGTACTTTCGTAGCGCTTCGGGGGCGCGGCGGGCGATCTCGATCGCCTCTCCGATGCGCGTGTCCGAACGAACCGTCAATACGTCGGGGTCGACCAGGGATCCGACGCTTCCTGCGGGAAAGCCAAGCGCGAGTCGTAGCGGGGCTGCCCTTCTTGCGGGTAGGCTCTTCAACACTTCGGCGCGCGTCGGCGCGTCCAGGCGGAGAAGGAGCGGCACCGCCGCGTCCGCTCGAAGGTGGGAGACGAGCGGCGCGGCCGTCGCCGCCGCCAAGCCCGCTAGCGAGGTCGCGGCGGCGTGCGGCATCATGGCCTCGAGCAGCGCGGCGCCGGTCGAAACCTGCAGATCGGAGAGAGCTTCGCGGATGACCTCGGGGCCGGACCGTTCGAGAACCCGAGCCGCCTCGGCAGGGTGTGCTTCGATGAATCGGGACGCGAGTCCAACCGGCACGTCAGGCTTCCGGTCCGAGCAGGATGGAGGCTTCCTCGTTGAAGAGCCGCGCCGGGACCATTGTGCGGCCCTCTTCGGTGTCAAGCACGATGGCTGAGTTGGTGAGTTCCAGGATCTCGCCCCGGAATGCGCCCACGGCTACCCGCTGGCCCACGCGGTACTCCCGGCGCGCCTGATGAGCGGCGATGACGTTGCCCGCCGCGCCGGACGCCCCTATGCCGAAGGCTATGGCTGCGCCGCCGAGCAGCACGCCCGTCGCGACAGAGACGACGTTGACCAGCAGGGTCACGTCGATTCCGATCTGGCCGGCCGCGAGGATCCCGGTGAAGAGCAAGACCATCCACCGGGTCAGGCGTCCGAGGAGGTTCGGACTCGAGAGACCCGCCGCGCGCGCTGCCGCGGCTGCGCCGGTGGAAACCAGGCCACTCGCCGCGTACACGGCGAACACGAGCAGCGACCAGACCAGTAGCCGGGGCAGGTACGGCAGAATCTGGTCGAAGAGAACATCGAGTACCGGCAGGCCGAGGATTCTGGAGGCTGCGGCTACCATCAGCACGATAATCAGCCAGTAGGCGGTGTGAGCGAGAACGCGGGAGATCGGCCACCAGGGTTCGACCCTCGATGGACCGAATCGATCGCGCGCGGCCTGGAGCATCCGGTCCAGTCCCTTCCCGAACCGGACGATGGAGGCGCGGACCGCCGTCGCGACCAGCCAGCCGACGAGCAGGAGCAGGAGGGCGGCGATCAGCCCGGGCACAAGGGCGACCGCCGCATCCACCAACTCCCGGTACATGGCGTCCAACTCACCCAGCCAGACGTCAAACGTCCGGGCCTGTACCGCTTCGGCAGGTCCTGGTGGCATGGTCAATCCTTTGGAAGTGCCAGTTCAGGCGGGACTGGTCCCGTTCCGGCTGTGGAGTCGAAGCCTGCGCCGGGAACGCGCCGGGCGGATAGTAGCGTTGGCGGGCCGGTTGGCGCCAGGGAGACGAGGACGGGCTGGGCCGAAAGACCGGCCGCAGGCTCGTCGGTCTGAGGCGAGCCTCGTTGGTTACTACGTCAACGGCCAGATCAACGGGATCAGCGGTACGGAGATCACGAAGAACGCGATCTTGAGCGGGGCGCCGAACTTCAGGTAGTCGCTGAAGCGGTAGCCGCCGGGGCCCATGACCATCGCGTTCGTCTGGTAGCCCATCGGGGTC